>AMFJ01007564.1_pt1 | contig 43308 bp, 37 predicted proteins | sample 427208 | NCBI WGS metagenome assembly AMFJ01 (sample SAMN02954298, study PRJNA114691) | groundwater metagenome | biome: aquatic; feature: subsurface aquifer; material: sediment; isolation source: subsurface aquifer sediment | place: USA: Rifle, CO | collected 2008-08 | reverse complement strand
CTTGCAACTTTAACCGCAGTCCATAAGGCGAGCCTGTATTCATGTCATAGCTTAGTTTTTGCCTTTTTAGCCAGACAGGCTCTTATATACACACGTCAGAGAATAAACAGCTATAAGATAAATACAGAGCATATTCATTTTACTTGATATTTCTTCAAATTTTTATAATTTGTATGTATATTTGAATATTTAGCAGAAGAAATCTACATTTTTGTTAATATTTGGCGATTTAACCTAAAGATTTATATAAAAATACCGATATTTCTAATAAGAGTAAAATAAGTCGGTGATAAAATCACCTAACTTAAGTCATCGATTATAATCCATCTGACAATACTAATAAGTCTTTAGGAGTATATAATGGCAAGAATTATCGACAATGCGCAGGGTAGAAGAATGATAAGACTAAGTATCGATGATATTTTAATGATTGTATCCTTATATCAGCAAAAATGTAATTGTAAAAACTATACTTATGATGAAGTCAGACAGGCTTTAAGTTCAGGACAATTTTATCTGCCTGAAGATATTTAAGCAGGTTTTATGCATATTAAAAATTAATTTAAAATTCTTTCTGATTTTATCGGGAAGAATTTTTTATATAGGCTAAAATATTAAAAAGATAAAGTTGAATAATTCGCCATCATAATTGACATTGAAATACCACAGTGGTAAGTTTACGTATGAAATTAAAATTTGCTAATCCAGCTCAGCTATTAAAGCACTTGTTTTATAGATAAAAACGTTAAACTCAAGTCTTGGCACTTACTGGTTTATTAAGTAATTAGAAAGTTAAAATAGTTAGAATGCATAATAATTATAATAAAGATAATGATTATATAGTCAAAAAAGCAAATAAAATAAAGTCTTCGGACAATTTTGTGTTTGTATGGAGTATTACAGCAGTACTAATCAGTGTTTTAATTAGCTTTGGTATTGTTTTTGCAACTAATACCAACTGGATGCCAGACAATATTAAGGATAAAATTGAAGGCTTAATAAGCGGAATCAGCGATGGACCAGGAATCCCTTTACTGGGAAAAAAACAAAATATTCTTTTATTAGGTGTAGATTCTAATGGGAATACAGTTGACCCATTCAAGGGAGCAAGAAGTGATACTGTTATAATACTTAGCATAGATCCGTTTTCTAAAACGGCTAATGCATTATCTATACCAAGGGATAGCAAAGTTTACCTTGCTAATCATCATGGACTGGATAAGATTAATGCAGCTCATGCCGTCGGTGGGCCTAATTTAACAATAAAAACTATTGAAGAAACTTTTGGTATGAGAATTCACCATTATATTGCAATTGATTATCAGGGAATAAAAGAGCTTGTTAATGCAGTTGGAGGCGTACCTCTTACGGTAGAAAAAAGAATGATGTATACGGATCATTCTGCCGGATTAAGAATTAATTTACATCCTGGTTATCAAACTTTGGATGCAGATCAAGCCGAAGGGTATTTAAGGTTCAGACATGATGCAGTAGGCGATATTGGAAGAGTAAAAAGGCAGCAATGGTTTATCCGCAGCCTCGTCAAAAAACTCCAATCTCCTGATATGATAGTAAAAATCCCTCAAATAATTCAGCTCGCAAGCAAATACATTAGAACAGACATGAATTTCTACGAATTATCCCAGCTTGCTGCTTATACAAAGTCGATTGACCTTGATAATGTTCAGACCGCTACATTACCGGGAAGACCTTCAAAATTCGGCAATGTAAGTTACTGGATACTGGATACTGAAAAATCACAGGAAATCATTGATAGATTAATCTATCGAGAAAGCCTGAACAAGAGGTATGAAGGTTTAACAGTCAGTTTAATGCATTCAACAAATTCCAATGCTGATCTGGAAGAAATCAAGAATATTCTTAAAAAATCAGATTATAAAGTCACTTGTGAATCATCAACAAGAGACCCTCGCACGCAGATAATAGCGCATACCAAATACGCTACTTTAGAAAATGCTAAATACTTAAAAAGAAAAATCCCTGTATTACAAGATGCGCATTTTTCAGTAATTACAGATAATTATCCTTGTGGAGAAACTGATTTAACGATTGTGCTATCAGGTACATCAGATAATTAACGAAAAAAACATAATTAAAATGATTTTACAATTAACCCCCTAGATATTTCTTGGCTTTCAAGACCCTCAGCTAGGGGGATATTCATATAATTATTTTTCCTTATAATTAATTCATAATATATAAGTATTATGAATTAATTATTCACCCGGATAAAATTGGTATAGGGAAAGGAAGATAGAGGAGACAGGAAATTGAGGACGCAAAAGATAGTAGTTTCACTATTTATTTTACTGGCAATATTCAGCTTTACAGGACAAAATGCAGATGCTCAGAAAGCTCAAATAGATATATTATCACCATTTAATCAAGCAGAAGTAAAGCCTAATCCAACAACTTTGATAAAGCCTGAAACACAGCAGACATCAGGAACACCAGTTAAAACTAGTGATACGGAAAAACATGAAGTTAAAGAAGCTAAAATTAAAAAAGATGATATAAATCCACTTCTAAATCCTGCCAATTCTCTAGGCTTAGCAGCTGCAGAGACTGCAATTAATAAGACATATCTTTTAATTAAGCAAAACAAGCTCAATGAAGCAAGGCTTGCCATAGAACCTACGGTTGAATGGTTAACATCAGCTACAGAATATCATACCAATCTTTATAAAGCATTAAAGGACATAAATGACGCAAGATCGCAGGCAGAATTAGAAAAAGAGCTTGCTCTTCAATTTGCTATTTGCAGAGATCAGGCAATGTATCAACTTGCATTGTTGTATATAGAGGATAAAAAACAGCAAAAAGCTGTAGAAAAACTGGTGAATATCGTTAGATCCCAGCCAAGGACTCAGCTTGGATTTAATGCATATCAAACATTGCAGCAAATTGGCTTCACATATAAGTTACAGCTTCCACCTACAGAAGAAAGTGAAAATACAGAATCAAATAATGAAAAGACAAACTAAAAGGATAGTTCATCTATCAGGTAATTATACAGTAGACACAACAGAGGTAATTTCAGACATTACCTCTTTGTGTCGAATGCATAAAATAAGTATTGATGATATTAATATGACAACATTTGACAAAAATAAATATTATGCAATGATATCCAGCTGTTATTTTCCTGATAATGATCATTTATTCTGGAATGAGCTTTTTCAAGTAACCAGCGAGCGTAATGTCAATGTAAATTTGTCAGACAAGGAGGATTAATAGAGTGGTATTGCAAGTTATTAGAGATAGATCAAGTGTCAGAAATTTTTCAGATAAAGAAGTTTCTAACGAGGTAATCCTGGACATACTTGAAGCCGCAAGGTTAGCTCCTTCATGGGTTAATGTTCAACCCTGGCATTTTATCGTAGTTAGAGATCGGGAAACAAAAGAACTTCTTTCGCAACTTTCCCATGGGCAGGCTCATGTAATGCAGTCACCGGTTATTATCGTTTGCTGTGGAGATACGGAAGCCTGGGAAACAGAAAAATACAAAGAAATTCTTGAGTTAAGACCGGGAATTACCGAAGAAAAAGTAAATGCTTTTTTAAATAGTCCTGTTCTTAATCCAAAGGTAAAAGGCAAAGAAGCTGTTATTTGTAGAACTGTGGAAGAAGTAACCTATGCTGTTGCATATATGACACTAGAAGCTCACAATAAAGGAGTAGGAGCCTGTGTTGTAGGAGCTGTAGGAAATGAATTGACTGAATCCATCCCTGAAGTATACCAACAGGTCAGAGAAAAACTCGGTTTAAAAGATAATATAATGCTAATTTCTTTATTACTCTTAGGCTATCCTGCTGCTGATTTTCAAAAACCAAATAAAGTAAGAAGGGTACCTGATGAAATTATTTCATTTGAAAGATATGGTAATAAGAAAATATAGTTTTATAATAATTACAATGAAATAAATATTAAAGAAATATCTGTTTATGAGATTTTTTATACTAATTATTATCTTTACCTTGCTATACAGCCCTATCTGTATAGCAAAAGAGCTATATAAAGCTGAAGTAAAAGTTAGTCAGAGCACAAATATCAATGACGTCCTATCTGGTCTTGAAAAGCAAGTTTATAGCAAGAACTACGATTTTGAGGATATTCCAACAAGAATAGAAAGATTGGAAAATTCCATATACGGCAAAAAGTCCCAGGGTGCTTTACTTGGAAGAGTAGATCGCTTAAGTAATTCAATTAATGCTTCAAAAAGCCGCCAGTCGGATTTTAAAAACAAGGTAATGATTGAATTACTTGAAAACAGGTATTTTAACACGTTATTTAAGAAAGATAAAATTGAAGATCGCCTTACAAGATTGGAAAAAGTCATCCTTGGCAGGGCTTTTGTCGGTAATACTGAATATCGGCTTAATAATCTGATGAGCAAAGTTCCCATGAATATTGTCGGTGTCACAGTCAGCGATAGCTCAGGCAACAAAGCTTCAATCAGACCGGAATTATCAAATTCCAGACAATATTCAGCCCTCGATGATCTGGAATACGCTACTTCTGAAGGCAATTATTTCGACAATATCAGAAAACAAAGAGATGACAAAGTTCAAAGGTGGGGCGATTTCCCTGTATATATATACATAGCCAAAACCAGAGACCAAAAGAAAATGCAGGCCGCTCAAAAGGCAATAGAGAACTGGAGCAAACATATCCAATTAGCTTTAATCAACAATGACAAAGATGCAAACATTATCATCAACTGGGATGAAAATGGAAATAACGTCATTGAGTCAACTTTAATTTCAAATAGCAATAGAACAAGCTATCAGGCTCTTATTCAAGCTGGTTACTACAAACATCCAGATACTCTGGAAAAATATCTAATGCACGAAATCGGGCATTCCATTGGGCTCTGGGGTCATAGTGATGATCCTGCAGATATTATGTATAATTTCAAAGAAACAAATCCAAATATGACAAATTGCAGCAAAGGCCCAAAATGTGTTTCCATAAACACAGCCCCCCAGGAGCCTTCAAAAAGAGATATAAACACTCTAATAAGAATCTACAATTCACCTGGCAATTAGAAAAAATAATAACTTTGAATAGTAAAAAAATGCTTAAAACTTCTTTAGTCTTCCGAAGTTGGCATCTACGGCTTTTTTGCCGGCTTTTCCAAAGTCTACCGAGTACATAGTATTAGCCCCAACCTCAACAACCTGATCAATAATGCCTATTCCGAATTTTTCATGAAAAACTCTGTCACCTTGATCAAAAACAACGACCTCGGGTTTTTCTTCTTTAACTTCTTTGGCTGTTTTAACTTCTTCAGTTACCTTAGTCTTTTCAGGCTTAATTATAGTGAAATTGCTCTCTGTTTTTTTAGGCGCTGCTACTATCTTAGATGCAGTGACCTCTTTAACAGGTGCCTGTGCTTTAGTTGAAGAATTATCGGACGTAATATTCTCTTGCTTCTTAATCTTAGGAAGCTTAAAGTCCTTTCCAAAACTTGAATTACTTATAGGTTCATCATTATTGATTTTTGGAGCTTTAAAATTTCTACCAAAGCCAGTATTACTTACTGGAGCATCATAATCATCTTTTTTGTAATTTCTGGAAGGATTAAAGGCACTATTATTTCCATAGGCTACAGATCGTGGCTGAACTGAATCATAGCTTGGCTTTTTAGCAGTAGCTGGGTTGTAATTGGTGATTAGAAGATTTTCAGGGATTTCTCGCAGGAACCTGCTTGGAGTATAGTATTTATAATCACCATAAATCAGACGTCTCTTGGCATAAGTTAAATATAGTAAAACTTCTGCTCTTGTAACGCCGACATACATAAGACGTCTTTCTTCTTCCATCTCTGTGGCATTATTTAGCGATCTTGAATGAGGGAAAATACCTTCTTCCAGTCCGGCTAAGAACACTATAGGAAATTCCAGTCCTTTTGCTGCATGGAGGGTCATAAGAGTTACAACTCCAGAATTGTCTTCAACATTATCTAAATCGCTGACAAGAGCTACTTGAGTCAAGAATTCTCCAAGCTCACTGCCAGAATCTATATCTTCAAATTCTCTTGCAGCACTTATAAACTCTTGAATGTTCTCGATTCTGCTATTTGCCTCTTCTGTTCCTTCGGCTTTAAGCTCATCAAGATAGCCGATATCATCAATTAATTGAGCAATAAACTCACTTAATGGCATTCTTTCAAGATTAGCTTTTGCATCGTTAATCAGTTTTACAAAGTTTTTTAAAGGACTCACAGTTCTTGCGGTAAATTCAGAGTATTCTTCAATTCTTTCAATAACTGAATAAAGAGAAACAGATTCATTAATGGCAATGTCTTCAAGCTTTTTAATTGTAGTAGGCCCGATTGATCTTCTTGGCACGTTGATAATTCTCTTTAAGCTTTGAGAGTCATCTGAATTATAAATAAGCTTTAAGTATGCGACTAAGTCTTTGATCTCTTTTCTGGAATAGAATTTCACACCGCCAACCATAGTATATGGAATGCTTCTTGCCATAAATGCTTCTTCTATCGCACGACTCTGGGCGTTAGTCCTATATAAGACAACGCAGTCATTAAAAGAGTATTTTCCTGCTGTTTGAGCGGCAATTTTATTGGCAATATAGTGTGCTTCTTCCATCTCATCCTGAGCTTCGAAGCATAAAATCTTATCACCTTTACCTCTGGTGGAATAAAGGTTTTTATCCATTCTTTCTCTATTATTTACAATGATATGGTTTGCCACTTCAAGTATATTTTCAGTTGAACGGTAGTTTTGCTCAAGTTTTATGAGAGTTGCATCCCGAAAATCTTGCTGAAAGTTAAGAAGAATTGTATAATCAGCCCCTCTCCAGCTGTAAATAGACTGATCGACATCTCCAACTACGCATAAACTTCTATTGTCAAATGCTGTATCTGTCTTACCACCGGCATAAAGTGAGCTTATCAGTTCATATTGTGACAGGTTAGTATCCTGAAATTCATCAACAAGTATATGCTTGAATCTTGAGTGGTATCTTTGAAGCACATCATCTGAAGTTGCCAGTAATTTTGTGGCAATTAAAAGTAGATCATCAAAGTCCAGTGCGTTATTGGTAGAAAGAAGACCTTCGTAAGTATGAAAAACCTTTGAAATCTTATCTGATCTATAATCTCTGGCACTTGTTGCGTACTTAAATGCATCTTTCATCTGGTTTTTGGCCATGCTAATAGTAGATTGTATGGCTTTTGGCGGGTACATTTTGTCATCAAGATTTTCCAGTTTTAAAGCCTGCTTAACCAAACTTAAACTATCATCCTGATCAAATATTACGAAATTGCAATACCATTTTCTGCCGTCGTCTGTCTTGTATTTTTCTATATCTCGCCTTAAAATTCTGCTGCAAATATTGTGAAATGTTCCAACCCAAATATCCTTGACTATTTCTTCACCAAGGAGATTAATTAAGCGCTGTTTCATCTCTTTTGCTGCTTTATTTGTAAACGTTACGGCAAGGATTTCTGAGGGTCTTGCCCCGTTTGCGACAAGATATGCTATTCTTTGAGTAAGAACTCTTGTTTTTCCACTTCCTGCGCCGGCTAAAACGAGCATCGTTCCAAATAATTTTGTTACAGCTTCTTGTTGTGCAGAATTTAAACCTACTAGAATTTTGTTCATATTTTTGATACTACTTTAAGTGACTTAGTCACATTTACATTTTATCAACTATTTTAAAGATTTTGTTTAATGATATCATTAAGTATTATAATATAATAGAAAATAAGAATTAATTATAATTAAAATTATTAAATAGTGCTACAAAAGATATCAGTCGTTAATCTAAGTTAGGTGACTTTATCACCAAGTTATTGTAAGTAAGTGAAATATTAGATAGGGAATCTCGGATGGCAGAAGATAAAGAACAACGTACGATAATGGTTCCATTAGATGAACTGGATGATGATGATATTCCAGAAACATCTGACCAGCTGGCTCATGAATTAGCTACTATTCAACAGACTGCAAAACGTATTGCTATTATTGGAAGCAGAAACTTACCAATTACACACCAGCAAATTATTGAAACACTTACCTTCGCTCTTGCAAGTCAGGGGAATACAGTTATTACCAGCGGTGGATCAAGCGGCACAAATGCTGCGGCTATTAGAGGTACAATGAAATCTAATCCTCAAAAGCTTAAAGTTATTCTTCCTCAAACTATAGGCCAACAGCCATCAGATGTTCAAGACCAGCTTATTGGTGTGCCAAACATTGTAGAGCATCCTGACAGAGCTATGATGACTTTAGCAGATGCCAGTAGAGTTTGTAACAGAGAAATTATTGATGATTGCCAACAATTGGTCTGTTTTCTGTCGCACACAAGCGGTACACTTCATAAAGCTGTGGCTTATGCTGAAGAAACTCACAAAGTAGTAACGGTATTCTATTTAGATTAGTTCTACTAACATTATAGTATTTATTGCCTTAAAGATGCACAAATTGTGCATCTTTAAATTGTTTGAGTACTATTAATCTCATGTCTCATAGACCAAAAATCAACTTGGAAATAGTATATATACTAGAATGAGTTTACAAAACTGAAACTCATCGTTTCAGTTTTGACACTCCCGCTTCGCATGTACTCAACGGGTATAATATGAATTTTTTTCTAAACTTATGAAAAATTAACTTAATATTTCCACAGACTCCATATATAAAAACGTTCATTTAGCATATAAATAAAATAAGAATATTCTATGTTGATAGATTTTATATGAGGATAGTGATCATGGGGAAAAAACGAGCACTGATCAGTGTTTACGATAAAAGAGGTATTGTTGATTTCGCCAGAGAACTCGTACAAAAATACGATTATGAAATAATTTCTACCGGTGGAACTTATGAGACCTTAAAAGAAAACGGAATAGAGGCACTTGAAGTTTCATCCGTAACAGAATTTCCGGAATTATTGGGAGGGAAAGTTAAAACACTGCATCCAAAAATATTTGCAGGGATTTTGACCTCAAGAACTCATCAGGATGAGCTTAATGAAATTAAGGAAAAAGGTATTACACCTGTTGATATGGTAGTAGTGAATCTTTATCCTTTTGAAGAAGCTTCAAAAGATTATTATATGGAATTGCAGTACCTTATTCAGTTTATAGACATAGGCGGGGTCTCTCTTTTAAGGGCTGCTGCCAAAAACTATTTCTATGTAGCATCTGTATATTCTCCGGATATGTATGAAAAAGTTCTTGCGGAGTTAGAAGAAAATATTGGAAATACAACTTATGAGCTCAGAAAAGAGCTTGCTATTAATACTTTCCAGTATACTTCATCTTATGATGCGATTATTGCAGAACAGTTTTATGCTAGAACTGCTGTATTATCACCAGAACATATGCCTGATATTTTTAATTTATCACTCAAGAAAAAGCAGGAGCTTAGATATGGTGAGAATCCTCATCAAAAAGCAGCTCTGTATAAGTCTGATTTAAATTTGGACTTTGAAGTGTTACACGGTAAAGAGCTGTCATATAATAATCTAGTCGATTTAACAGCAGCTTTAAATATAGTCAGTGAATTTATCGATATGCCTGCGGCATGTGTTATTAAACACAATAATCCTTGTGGAGTCGCACTTGGTAACGATATCACTGAAGCATACATAAAGGCTTTTAATTGTGATCCTATAAGTGCTTTTGGCGGAATTATCGGTCTTAACGAGCCTGTCACAAAACAAATTGCTGAACTTGCTAAAGATATTTTTCTTGAAGTCATCGTCGCCCCTGATTTTACAGAAGAAGCTCTTGAAATCTTAAAATCTAAAAAGAATTTAAGATTGGTCAAAATTCCTGTTGGCATGCTTGAATATAGATATACACAGAAATTTAATGTCAAAAACCTGCCTTTTGGTACATTAGTTCAAACAATGGATCAGGCTGAGCTTTCTAAAGATACTTTTAACGTCGTTACATCACGCAAACCTACTGCTGAGCAAGTTGAAGATATGCTATTTGCATGGAAAGTTGTAAAGCACGTTGGGTCAAATGCTATTGTTGTTGCTAAAAATAAAATGACTATTGGCATTGGCATGGGGCAAACAAGTCGTATTGTTTCAATGGAAATAGCTCTATCCAAAGCTTGTGATGAAACTAAAGATGCAGTAATTGCCAGTGATGGGTTCTTTCCTGCTGTGGATAATATCTACGCAGCAGCTCAGGAAAGAATCGGGGCCATTATCCAGCCCGGCGGCAGTATTAAAGATCAGGATGTCATTGCAGAAGCTGACAAGTATGATATTGCAATGATTTGTACAGGCATAAGGCATTTTAGACACTAAGGCTCTGGCTATTGTTATAGTTGTAGATAAGGTATTCTTTTTACGTCGCTGTTGTTTCAACAAATTGACATGAAACAAAGGCTCCTCCAAAAGAATGCCTTATCTTTATTAGGTTTAAAGAATTAAAATCTCTCCAGGTTCGAGGTCCAGGGAGAGTTTATTTTCTTTGACGTTGAATATTTTTTCACTTAAATGATCTTCGAGAATACAATTATTCTTTTCCAAATTGATATTAACTATTTCGGATAATTTGAGATTGGTATTGATAACTATAAGTAACCTTTTATTTGGTGAAGTTCTGCAAAAGGTTAATACATTTTTATTATCGCTATTTGGGATTTCTAAGGTTTTGGGATCAGGGTTTGTTATTAAATCTCTATATTTTTCTCTTATTTGGGCGATCTTTTTAATAAACTCGATAATATTATCCTCATTTAGCCAGTTATAAGAGGATTTATAGAATAAGGGCAGCTTTTTATCTTTATAATAGTCTAATTCTTCCTGTGTAAAATTTAGTCCGGTGTTAACAGGCAGGGTTTCGCCCAGTTCAAATCCACCTTGCAGGTAAGGAATTGTATTAGGCAGGAAATTATATAGAGTCCAGGTTAGTTTTGAAAAAGCAGTTCCAGCTTTTTGGGCAACTCTTGGAGTATCATGAGTTTCTGGTGCTCCCCAGAAATTTATAGGTGCTTCTTTTGCTGTATCTATGATTTTTTGCAGGTCTTCATATTGAACTACCCATGTGTGTCCGACTACAGCGTTATATCCTTCATCACGAGGGACTTTTGTAACGCTAAAATCTTCGCTTATAAATGCAAAATCAGGGTCATTTTCCCTTGCCAGTTGCAGCATATCTTGTTTTAGCTCTGATGGCAGGGCATGTCCCATGTCTATCATTACTCCGTCTATTCCAAATTCTTGCTGATAGTGAGGAATGATATTTTTTATCATAGTCCATAAGGGTTTGTTAGCGTTTTCAGGTTTTGCAAATTCGGGGTCATAATATCTAATTGTATTATAAGCTATGTAATTGTAATTTTCCTCTTTATCATATGGATAGTTATACATTCTAAGGTATGTTACATCATCCCAGGGTGGTTGTATGTCATTTGGTGACCAGTCTGAAAATGCCCCCGGAATTACCAGTTCTTCATTATTTCTCGTTGCTATGTATTTTCCGTTTTCTAGTCTGATTTGATCAGGTTTTGGCGGTTTTTTAAAGAAACTTTTATAATATTGAGGTGGAGGGATATATTCGCCCTGCCCTTCCGGGATTTTTAGAATTTTTTCCAGCTCTTCTTCAGTAAAAACAGGAGAAGTGTATTTTTCTTCGGCTTTTTTATCCATCCAATAAAACCAGTCAGGGTGCATCTTTATCCAGTCTGCATCTTTTGCCGCTGTTCTAAATACAAATTCAAGAACTATTCTTATACCTAATATATGTGCAGCCTCAACAAAAGCTTTAAATTGATCCTCTACCGGTAAATAAATTAAAGGATCGGCTAGAGTTTTATCAATTTCATAGTAGTTTTTTATTGCATAAGGAGAGCCTAAATCTCCTTTATTACCGTCGCTGCCTATTGCTGTAATAGGCAAAAGATGAATCGTGTTTATTCCCAGTTCTTTTAAGTAAGGAAGAATGGCAATACTTTTTAGAAAAGTGCCTGTTTCTCTAATTCCTTCCTGATTTAATGTAATATCTGTCGGCAGCCCTCCTGACACACCATCATTATTATGATCATAGGCTGTTGTTAGTCTGATAAAAAAATTGTAGATTGTTGAATCTTTCGTCCAGTCACCGGAAAATTGATGTATCTCTTTCTTTATAACAGAAAGAGAATGATTATAGTTTGTATTATCTTGTTTTTGATCAAGTATAGTGTCAATTATCCTGCTGTAACATTTGGCAGGATTGACTTTAATATTTTCCAAATCACTATTCACCCATAATGATGGGATAAAATAGGTATATATTCCAGTTTCTTCCTTAAGAATTCTGGATATTTCTGCTAAAATAGACATTTTCTAAACCAGAGTTGTTTGTTCTCTGTATTCTTTTAGCTCTGTAAGCAATTCATCGAGTGTTTTAATTCTTTTAAATACAGATAAATACCTGACATAAGCAATTTGATTGAGATCTTTTAGCGCTTCTAAAAGCTTTTCACCTAAATAGAATGAACTGATCTCTCTTTTGCCTGACACAGAAGTTTCAATATCCGTGATAATCTCATCAATTATTTCAACATGTATATCACATTTACTGCAGGCAGTTAATACACTGTTGAATAATTTTTCCCGAGAGTATTCTTCTCTTGATCCATTTCTTTTTAAAACTAGCAAAGGTGAAAATTCAATTTTCTCGTAAGTTGTAAATCTTTGCTGACATCTCTCGCATTCTCTTCTGCGTCTAATGCTGGATTTTTCAGCCGTTGTTCTGGATTCTAAGACCTTACTGTTTTCATAACCGCAAAACGGACAAATCATATGACCTCTCTATTGGTTTAATTATCTGTTAACACTATTTTATGCAAAAACATTTGTTACTGTCCAGTGTGTTTTTTATTTCTTGTTACATAATACAATCCAATAACACCGATTATTACTAAAATTATGCTCATAAACTGGGCTAAAGCTAATCCAAAAACTGAATAGATGTTATCAATTCTTATGCTTTCAATAATAAATCTTCCCAGAGAATACAATATCAAATATGTAAATAAAATTGTACCATTTTGTCCTCTAAATATTTTTCTTACTACAAAATATAACAACAAAAATACTATTAAATTCCATACAGATTCATACAGAAAAGTCGGATGAAAATATTCGCACTCACTATATCCTGTTGGTCTGGACTCAGGGGGGATGTATAGTTTTAGTGCCAAATTAGTCGGCCCACCAAAGGCTTCTGAATTAAAGAAATTTCCCCATCTACCTATAGCCTGACCTAATATTACACCATAAGTCAATAAATCCGCATATTTAAACAACGATAAATTATGAAGTTTAGTATAAACCGCCAGTATAATGAAGCCCCCTATAATGCCTCCATGTATTGATAGTCCTCCTTGCCATATTGCAAGAATTTCATTAAGATGTGCAGAGTAATAGCTCCAGTTGAAAATTACATAATATAATCTGGCAGAAATTACACCACCAATTAATAGATAAGTAGCAAGATCCAGTATATGTTCAGGATTTTCATTCTGTCTTTTAGCAATTCTGGTTACTACTAATAACCCTACTATAAAGGCAACAGCAATTATTATTCCATACCATCGAATTTCAAGTGGCCCGACTTCAAATGCGATAGGGCCCAGTGATCTTAATATCATAATTTTCCTTACTGTTCAGCAGAATTTTCTATAAATATATCCTGATATTTACTTATATCATTATTTAAACTTTCCAGTTTTACTTGGATACTTTCTTTTTCAGATGAATTTTGTGTCAGAGTAAGGTATTTAGCGTATGATTCCTGAGAATATTTAAGGTTTTCCAGTATCTTAGTGACAGAATCAATCGCTAATTTCTTTTCCTTACTGGATTCTTCAATAATAGTCAATGCCATATTTTCATATATCACTGCTAGTGAATAGTAAGCATCAGCAAATTTTGGATTTAGTTTGGTAGCTTCATTCAGAAATTTTATTGCTTTATCAAATTCACCTTTTTTATTATAAGCAATCCCTAGATTATAATGAGTTTGGGGGAAATTAGGGTTTAAGTCGTTTATTGATTCTAATCTTCCTATAGCCCCATCAATATCGCCACTGTCTATAAGAGCTTTAGCCCTTAGATTAAGAGTCTGAATATCAAGATTTGAACAGGAAGTAAGAAATATTGCGGATAGAATTATTAAGGAAAAAAGTTTAAATCTATGCTGAGTCATCTTTGCCCCTTCGATAATCTTTTTATTTAAAGATTCTATCATATTATTTAAATTCATAATATTTACTTACATTTTTAGTATTAATTTTTTATAATTTAAAATAATATAATAATTATAATCTCTAACTTATATAAATTTAAACAAGAGAAATCGTAGAAAATCTGGAAAGGTTAAAGCTGTGGCAAATTATTTATTAGAAATTGGAACGGAAGAATTACCATATAAGTTTATTCCATCTGCTATGGAGCAGTTAAAAGAGTGTTGCTCGAAAGCTTTTGAAGAAAATAGAATTTCTTATAAAAACATAACAATCTATGGCACTCCAAGACGACTTGCTGTAATTGTTGAAGATATAGCAGAATCACAGCCAACTTTTGAACAAGTTATGAAAGGACCTCCTGCCAAAGTTGCTTTTGATGAAAATGGCAATCTTACTCAAGCAGGACTTGGGTTTGCTAAAAAACAAAATGTTAATCCTGAAAATTTATATAAAGAATCCGTTGGCAATGTTGAGTATGTCTTTGCAAAAGTCAAAGAAGAAGGCAGAAAAACTGCTGAAGTATTAAAAGATCTTGTTCCTAATATTGTACTAAAGCTACAGGGCTCTCACTTTATGAGATGGGCAGATCTTGAGGTTAAATTTTCTCGTCCAATCAGATGGATAGTATCATTAATGAATCAGGAAGAAGTAAAAATCAGAATTGCTGATGTTGAATCAACAAGATGTTCAAGAGGACATAGATTCTATGGAGAAAAAGAAGTTCAAATAAATTCTCCTGATACTTATGCCGAAGACTTATATAAAGCTCATGTGATTGTTGATCCTGCAAAACGTCGTGAAGAAGTAATGAAACAGGCAAGTGATATAGCTAAATCCGTTAATGGAAATGTGCATCTAAATCCTGAGTTGGTAGATGAAGTTACATATATTGTTGAATGGCCATATCCGAGTCTTGGAAGCTTTGATAAAAAATATCTTGTTATACCAAAAGATGTAATTGTTACTGTTATGGCTGCGCATCAGAGATATTTCCCTGTATTTGACACTAATGGTCAATTATTAAATCACTTTATTACTATGGCTAACACTAACGAGCCTTCAGCTCTTGAAAATATCAAAAGAGGTAATGAAAGAGTACTAAAAGCAAGACTTGATGATGCTATCTTCTTCTATACGGAAGATACAAGGAGAACTCTTGAATCCAGAGTTGAAGACTTAAAAGGTGTTACGTTTCAAAAAGGACTTGGAACTATCTATGATAAGGTGAGCAGAATGAGAGAAATTTCTTACTTTATTAGTGAAGAGCTGAATCTGGATAAAGCTGCTGTAGATAATATTGAAAAAACGACACTTTTATCCAAGGCTGATCTTGTGACCTCGCTGGTAAGGGAGTTTACCGAGTTACAGGGTGTAATCGGTTCTGATTATGCCAGACTTGATGGGGAGAGTGAAGAGGTTTCTACTGGAATTAGAGAACACTATATGCCTGTATCTGCTGAAGGTGAACTGGCTAATAGTATAACAGGACAAATAGCCGGTATATCAGATAAGATTGATACAATTGCAGGAGTATTTGCATTAGGAAAGATTCCTACAGGCTCTGCTGATCCTTTAGGGTTAAGAAGAGCCGCTTTAGGAATAGTTCTTACTATAATGAATAAAGATATAAACCTTAATTTATCTAAGGTTATTGAAAATGCGGTTTCTATCCAGCCTGTCAAAATTGAAAATAAAGAACTTTTAATTCAAGAGATAAGAGAATTTATTATTCAGAGATTAAGAATTTATCTAACTGAAAGTTATAAATATGACGTGGTTGAAGCTGCATTAAGCACCAAAGATCCTTTAGCTGATCTAAAAGATCTTATAAAACGTGTGGAAGTACTATCTAAACTTGTTCAAAAAGAAAATTATAATCTGTTTCATGATGCAGCAAACAGAATTCATAGAATCATTAAATCTGAACAGTTTAATCCCACACCTGATCCTAGTCTATTTGTACAGGATATTGAAAGTCAATTGTGGAATTGCGTAAAAAGCATAAATGAAGATAATCTTGATTATAACGAGTTGGTTTCAAAACTTGAGGCATGTATTCCGGTAATTGAGAAATTTTTTGATGAAGTTCTTGTAATGGATCCTAATATGGATATTCGTCAAAACAGATTATCACTATTGGGCAACATGAGAGAAAAGTTTCTGAAACTGGCAGACTTTAACAAAATAGTAGCCTAATATTTTAAGAAATAAGGACAATATATTTATGAAATAGCCTCGTTTGTTTGAGGCTGACATATTAGATTGCAATAAATATGCCTGTTATGTGTATTTAGCTATAAAATATCAGGCTTTGTATTGATTAAGTAAATGAACTTGTATGAGATGGGGTTGTTTAAAAAAGGGGAGTCCGCATCTTATGAATAAAAGGCGGATAGATAAGTTTTCAATTATTGATATTCCTACACAGACAGAATTAGAGAGAAAACAATTAATCCGTACACTGGTATTATTAGTGCTTGGAATTGCGTTTGCGTTTATTTTTTCTGTATCTGCAACTATTACTTTTAAAACACTGCAACTTGCAAATGAATTGCCTGATGCTGAACTGCTAAAAGCACATAAACCTGATCAAACTACGCAAATCTATGATATAAATGATAAACTTATTGCAAATATCCATGGTGATGAAGATAGGGTTCTGGTCTCACTTGATAAAATATCTCCTGATCTTCAAAGAGCTGTTATCGCAGTTGAGGATAACAGGTTTTATTCACATAAAGGGATAGATTTAATTGGAACTGTCAGGGCAGGATTTAATAACTTTAGTGGGGATACTATTCAAGGCGGTAGTACTCTAACTCAGCAGCTGGTGAAAAACTCTTTTCTTACTCCTGAAAGATCTATTAAAAGAAAACTTATAGAAGCAATTTTAGCCATTAGAGTAGAAAAAAATTTCACTAAAGACAAAATACTGGAAATGTATTTAAACCAGATTTATTGGGGAAATTTGTCTTATGGGGCGGAAAAAGCTGCAAGAAGATATTTTAAGAAGTCTGCCAGCAAATTAAATCTTGCAGAATCAGCATTATTAGCCGGGTTAATTAAAGCTCCTGAGGGATATTCGCCATATAGAAACTTTGAAGGAGCAAAGATCAGGCAGAAACTTGCTCTTGAAAGAATGGAACATTACGGTTATATAACTCATAATCAGAGACTTGAAGCAGAAAAACAACCGATAAAACTGGCTTCGCCAAAACAAAGTTATTCTAAATATCCATATTTTATCGACTATGTGTCATATGTCTTAAGGCAAACATACGGTGAAGATGTAGTAAGAAGAGGCGGATTAAAGGTTTACACTACACTCGATCCAGAGGTTCAGGAAATCGCAGAAAAAACAATAAATGAAGGGATTAAGTCAATTCCTAAAGGTTCTGGAGTAAGTCAGGGAGCTCTAGTATCAATAAATGTCGATAATGGATACATTCAGGCATTAGTTGGCGGCGTTGACTATAGCAAAAGCAACTTTAACAGGGCTGCCTTTTCTAAACGGGCAGCAGGGTCATCCTTTAAACCTGTTGTATATTTAACCGGGCTTAGATTAGGCAAGATAACCCCTCAGAGTCCTATTGTTGATGCACCTATTTCATTTAATACAGGCTGGAATATCTGGTCTCCTCATAACTGGGATGGCAAATATATGGGGAAAATGACTGTCAGAAAAGCTTTAACACTATCAAGAAACACTCCTACTGTTCGAGTTGCTCTGAAAGTTGGCGTGGACTCTATCATAGAAACTGCAAGATTATTGGGAATAAAAAGCAGTATCAATAGAAATTTCTCAATTGCTCTAGGTTCAACAGGAGTATCACCCCTGGAAATGGCAACAGTATATTCTACTCTGGCCAGAGATGGGGTATATATAGAACCTACTATTATTAGAAAAATTGAAGATAGTGATAATAACATACTGGAAGCCCACGAACCCGATCTGATCAGAGTTGTAAGTCCAAATTTTGTTGCACAGCTAAACTCTATATTAGTTGATGTAGTTGAAAAAGGCACTGGAAAATTCGCTATACTCAAGGGCAGAAATGTTGCAGGCAAGACAGGTACAACTGATGATGTCAGAGACATATGGTTTTCGGGATATACTCCCGATACTGCAACGGTGATATGGATGGGAAATGATCAAAATACTCCTCTCCATGGTGTGTTTAGCAGTAATTGCGCACAATTATGGGGGGCATTTAGTCAGGAATATTATAATGTAAAGAAAATTCCTCCAAGATATTTTACCAAGCCGGAAGATTCAGTAGTGAAACCTGATAAAAATGATAAAGATAAACAAGTATCCTTAAAAAACCCTAAGAAAAAAGATCCTAAGAGTGAAAATAAGAAAAAAGAAAAATCTAAAGATAAAGAAAAAATAAAACCAGAAAATAAAATTGAGGCAAATAATAACTTTGAGCTTGATAATCGGCCAGAAATACCTAAGAAGACTAAGCAAAAGGCAGTAGAAGCCAAGCCACAACATAGATATCAGCAAAAAGATAATCCTAAATATAATTATGCTCCCGTACAGCCAAAAGAGAGGTCCGCTCAGCAGAATCTTGCCCCTGTTCCAACTGCACCAAGGCAGGAAACTACGCTTGATTCTCAAAATTCAGGGCCTAAGCTAAGACCAAAACAGGTTAATACGGATAACAGGGTTCAGGAATATTTAAGACCTCCTGAATAATTAAAATGAACCCGGTTAGGGTAAGTAAATGTATTAATTTATATATTTAAATAATTACAATATAATTTAAAATATAAATTAGCTTTTGTTTTGACCATTAATTTTGCATAATAGTGTTAATATGATGCTAATTTTGAGTAAAAATAATAATCAAGTTAGTAAATAAGAATTATTTCAAACTATTAAGTTCGAATAATTTCAGTGTTTTAATTTGATCTGCCTGCAATAGGAACCAATTTGGCAATATGCCATAATAATACCAGTAAATAATGTACTATAATCTAGATTAGTAAGAGATTGCAATTTGAGCCTTAATATAAATGTCAGTGAGACTGAATAAAAGAAGAGTAATAATATTAGCATTAACAATACTATTTGTTAGTATTGCTACTTTGTATTTCAGACTTATTCCAAAATTGATAAGCATTGAAAAACACAGATCCCAAATAGAACAAGCTGTAAAAGAAACATTTGAGGTTCCAGTAAGACTTGGAAAGCTCGATACTTCTGTAACCTGGAACTTGGGCGTTAAATTACATATTAGCAGTGTTGATATAAAGCATAAGGATAATTCTGAGTTTATTTCAACGGGACATACTTCTGTAGAATTATCTATGCTGCCTTTTTTGCGCAATAAAGTTGTTATACGTGAGATTCAAACGTATAATCCTATAGCTCATCTTAACAGATCCATTGATGGTAAGTTTGATATTGAACAATTAATTCCCAAAAAGTCTGATAAGCCTTCAAAATTCAAACCGATTTTGAAGGGAACCAGAATTATAGCAAATAATTATCAGGTGTACTTTAATGATGAATTTATAAAACCTGAAAAAAAGCATATAATTGTTGGAGAAGAAGTTAGAATATCTAAGTTTAACCCTGATAAATTTATGCAGATAAATGCAAAAGGTCAAATTGTCACACTTAAAAAGCCTAATACCCTCTTTGATATTGAATATTCCAGCAAACTCCCCATTAAAAAAGGAGGCCTTGCAGAGAATAACGCTTCAATAAAAGGTAGAATCCAGAACTTGAATCCCGGTCTATATCTTGTCTATATAAACAAATATGTCTCTGCTAAATACTCGAACCTTAAAGGTATGCTCAGTTTTGACTTTGATATAAATCTAACTAAATCAAGATTTAAAACAAGTGATTTTATGATAAAAGCGCTAATATCTGATTTATATGCCGCTAGATCAGATAAAGGCGAGATTTTAAATATTGCAAATCCTGCAAATGTTTATGCAAAAGGTAAATTCAATGATGATTTGATATTAGATAAATTTAGCTTAATAAGTAAAAAATCCAGAGTAAAACTGGACGGCAAAGTTTCAAAATTCAAATCAAAGAACAAAATTCTGGATTTAAAGCTGGCAATTGATAACTCTAGAGCTGCTGATCTGATTGATGCTTTTCCAAAAACAATTAAAGTCCCTTTGGATGCTGTTGCCAAAGTCAACAAACATAATATTGACAGTAATTTATGGGTAAACATGGTCATAAAAGGCAGGCCGAAAACTCCTGATTTATTTGGGGATTTAAAATATGATGACCTGTCAATCGGTATACACCCTATAAAAGTCCCTAAAGGTTCTGGTAAAATTGAGTTTCTGGGCAAGACATTATCTCTTGATACTACTACATACACTGATCAATTCGGAATTATCAAAGCTACGGGGATAGTTTCTCCTGTAAATAAGACCATAGATCTTAATGTAAAAACAGGAGTTATTGATTTATACAAAGGCCGTGAAATGCTTCTAGTTATCAGGGATATTTTTAATTTCAAACTTGGACCTGTTCCTGATATATATGGCAGAGGTTCTGGCAAGGTTAATATGAATATTCGCGGCAGCTTTAGAGCTCCCAGTATTCCTGATATTAATGGAGCTTTAGAAGTACTTAATGCAAGAGGGTACTACGAAGATCTTTACGGGAAATTCCATGATATAAAAGGCACTCTAAAATTCAACAAAGACAGAGTAGAGTATAATGGCATATCAGGATTTATGGATGAATCACAGGTAATAGCTGATGGGTATACAACACTTACAGGCTTTTCAGATGTGAAACTTACCATGCCTAATATGAATTTAGCTGATGGCCAAGAAGTTGTCTTTAACAGCGTTCTTCTTAAAGAAGTCAAAGAGGCGTTAAAAGATATTAAAGAAGTATACGGTAATGCAGATACAGTTATTTATTTAACAGGCAATGAAGAGCTTATGAAGTCAAAAGGTGAACTGGACCTTCACAAAGCCACAGCACTTCTTGCAGGTTATGCCGAGTCGTTTAAAGATGTTAACGGTAAACTGAGTTATGAAGATGAAAAAGTGTTTTTCAATGATTTAAAAGGCTCAGCTGTACAAAGTCAGGTTACTGTTAACGGTACAATTGACACGGAAAATATTGATCTAGTACTAACTTCTCCTAAATTAGATCTGGATTCTGGGCGTAAATTTGTTAAAAATAGTCCTATTTTAATTGAAGCTGAGAAAAATCTGGAGAATTTTACCAGAATATCAGGATATGCAGATGCTAAAATTAAAATCAAAGGAAAAGTAAACAGTAAAGACCTGCTAGAATATGCTGATTTTAGTACGAATAAAGCATCTATAGTTACTAAAGAACTAGGATATCCTGTTAATGATTTAAAAGGCCAGATTCATGTTACCCCGGAAGGAGTTTATACAAAAGGAGTTCAAGCAGAGGTACTTGGCATCCCTATAAGCATAGCCGGTCAGGTAACAGGGTATGCTGCAGGTGCATTTATTCCTCAGCTTAAGTTAAAAGCTCAAAAGTTCGCTTTTGATAAAGTTCAGGAATTGATTCAAGCTCCTATAGTTCCGCAGGGGATCAAAGACGAAATTGCAAAATTTGAAAATTTAGATGGGCAGGTCAATATTAATGCAGATATAGAACCTGACGGATATAAGGCTTATATTGAATTTGATGGAGCAAAGGCATTATATTTACAGGGAGAAATGCCTGTTGAATTAACCAGCGGAAGTATGGAGGTTACTCCTGAGTTTATTACTTTTAATAGCCTGAATACTAAGTTATCGCAATCTAAATTTTATCTTGACGGAACTGTAAATAATTACAGGGCTCAGCCTAAATTAAACATTGTTACATCAGCAGAAGTTGATTCTGTAGATATTAATAGATACATTAACCCATACCTTACTGAATCTATCGTTGCAAAAGGGATTATCCCGATTAGTGCAACTATTAAAGGCAGAGCAAATGCATGGGATTTGTTAGGACAAATGACCCTTAACAAAGGAGCTTCACTGTCTTTTCAGGCTAATTTGAATTTACCTGATGACAGGATCAGAGTATTTAGCTTAAAAGCAAATGGTACTCAAAACAAAATAAATGTTGAAAACCTTGAAGTTGCAGTAACTGATACTCCTTTAGAATTAAGCAATTCTTCAGCAGGCATACAAAATACCGAAGCCAGTCTTGAAAGATTGTTGAAAATAAACGGTGCTATAAGTGGTTTACAAACAGCCAATCCTATTTTCGAGCAATTCCATATAATAACGCCCGCTCCGTTCGATATAACCTTACTCAATAATGCCATTAAGACTGAGAATGGCCAGCCTTTCTTTTCTCAAGGAGAATTTATTGGAAATGTAATACTGCAAGGCCGTGTAACAGCTCCTCAAATACTTGGTAACCTGTCTTTAAATGGCATAGTAATACCATCTAAAGAAATAGCTATTGATTACGCTATTTCTACACTTAATGAAAACGAAATAATAATAAAAGATAGCAGTATAACTATTGCTGATTCCTCTTTAAAGCTTAAAGCAATATTATCTAATATTATTGATAGCCCTGTATTAATTAAATCCCTTGTTGCTTATTCTCCATCATTGAATATTGACAGGATAACCGAAATTTTTAATCAAACTATAGAAGAACAAGGTGAAATGGATTTACCTCCTGTTGTTATTGAAAATGGCATGGTATTTGCCGATGAAGTTGTTATTCATAACCTGATTACAAATAATTTAATCACTAACTTTGACTTTACTCCTGACTGGTTACTGACTGTATCTAACTTATCATTCGAAACAGCCGGTGGTAATGCAAACGGTCAGATGTTATACAATTTAAAAACAACAGATTTGGGAGTGGATTTAGTAGCCAAGAATTTACAGGCTAACGCTGCTGCAACTACCTTATTAAGTTTGCCTAACGAAGTTTATGGAATTTTGAACGGTGATGCACAATTCCGTACCAGAGGCTCTACCTCTGAAGAATTAATAGCAAATGCCAATGGAGTTGCTAATTTTGAAATTACAGACGGCCGTTTGGTCAGACTCGGTTCTCTTGAATATTTATTAAGAGCAGCTAATGTTGTTCAAAGTGGCGTGGGTGGTTTAAACATAAATAATATTCTTGATCTTATTGCCCCTCAAGAAACCGGACATTTTCAGTCATTAACTGGTGTAGTTGTTGCTAAAGACGGTATATTAAAAGCTGATAATATAGTTTCTCAGGGTAAGAACCTTAGTCTTTATATGTCAGGAAATATTGATATGGTTACTAACATATCAGATATTACGATTCTGGGCAGACTATCCAAGAAAGTATCAGGGTTATTAGGCCCTCTTGGTAGTGTTTCTATTAATACATTCATTGGATTTATTCCAGGGCTAGGCTTCCTGCCTTCTTCTCCTGATAAAGGCCTGATTGATGTTATCCCGGGATTAAGTAAAATTCCTGTACTTGGGCTTGGCAACGGTAAATTCAGACGCTTTGCCGTAGAAATTGAGGGTGATTTCTACGATCCAAAATCAGTCCAAAGCTTTAGATGGGTAGATTAAGATTTTGCATAAGTCCTAATAAAATAAAAATTAAAAGTTATATTAATTTATAAATTAATATAAAATTAACTGTATATGGTTTTAAAAATAGATTTTTTAGAAAAAGGTATTAGGTTAATATGAATATTAGTTTTAAAGAAGCTTTTACATATTTTTTTAAAGAGAAATATTTGCTGTATAAATTAGGAACTTTTATACTTCTACTGTATATATTATTTGCATTTCTATATGATATATATTGGGGTAGAGATAATTCTCCAATAACAATTATATTTTTTCTGGCTTTATGCGGATATTTAGCTCAGCTTAGCAATAACTTAATTAACAATAATAAAAAAATCCTTCCTGATTTAATCAACATTAGAATGGATGATCCTATGGCAGCATTACAGCTTAATTGGGCAGGATTACAGATTAGTTGTATCTTATTGTGTTATCTCTCTCCTGTTTATATTTTATGGATTAATGTTGTAAAGAATAAGCCGTATATATCGGACTTTCATTTGGGAATAGTAACAGTAGTTCTAGTCTTCTTTATAATTACGAGTATTATTGCGATTACATCATTTTCTGATAAGCTTAAGTTTACAGATTCTTTTAATATTATAAAAATATTAAAAATTTTCAAATATGCTTACAAAGAATATCTACTCTTATTTCTTATACTTTTTAGTTTTGTATCAATAACATATATTCCTATGCAATCTGTACTACGTATGCAAATAGTAATAATGTTTTTGATTCTTAATGTGCTATTAGATTCAGTAATGCTGCTATTGTCCAGAAATAAAGCGGTAATTGAAATGATTAAAAGATGGACTTTACTGATTTTAATTATCTTTATTTCAGTAATATATCAACATCTAGCTCCTCTAATATTTGTAAATATTTTGGGATTTGCTATGCTTATGATAATCAGTGCCCCAGTAATACTAGGATTACAACATTTATTTTATCAGGCTTATATGATTGGCCTGAATAAAATCAGGGAAAGTGAGCTTAGTTCACGAATATCGTCATCCTGAACTTGTTTCAGGATCTGTCCGCATTTCAATTCTAAGCTGCAATCCAAAATTGGGAAAATGCCGAAACACCAAGTAGGGACACATTTGTAAGACTCACAAGCTTGTCAACAAATGCAGTCAGTTCGGCATGACATCTTGGTTTTTGGTGAAAACATGCTCATTTTACGTTTTGTATAAATTCTGATTAAAATTATGTATTATCTGCCGGTTATATTATCGCTATGGCAGTCGGTGCCGCCTGTGATTAATAGATTTAGTTTTGTGGCGTATTCTTTTATTTGATCATCACTATAAAATTTAACTATTGCCCTATGGCCTGTATATGGGTAGTACACTTCCACTCCATCAAGACCAAAAGATTGCAATTCTTTTATCATTTTTTTAAGATTCATATTCCAACAACAAGCAGGATGTGCAATAACAGCAATTCCACCTGCTTCTTTTATTGCTTTAATTACCTGCGGAGCTTTTCTTTTGCTGAAAATTCTTATAATATCATATCTTGTGCCATTCAAGTCTTTTGCGCATAACTGTTTTATTTTTTTATCGTTAATATCAAAACCATAGCCAAGAATATGGATGAAATTGGTTTTATACCAGCAGTCAAACTCAACCCCTGTTATAAGCTGTAAATCACCTAGATCTCCATGGGGAATATGGTTATATGCCTCAATAGAGTTGTGATCTGTTATTGAGATTAGTTTAAGATTGCTTGCTCTGGCTTTTTCTATTACTTCCTGCGGTGAAAGAATGCCATCTGAAAAGTGTGTATGTATGTGAAGATTGGCGTTTTCGAAAAAATCAGACTTTTTTAAATTTTTTAAAGACTCTATCATACTTTGCATAGTAAAATAAGGTAGAACATATTTCAAATCGTTACTTAACTTATTTTACTCTTATTTAGGATAAAAGTCTTTTGGTTACATAAAAAACTATAAGTGGTTATAATTATCTAACAGAGTTTATAGAGTGAGACAATTATGAGTAAATCAAAATCGCAGTTAATGAATATTTTTCAGATTATTTTTGAAGGGTTTTTAATCTATATTAAAAACCTTATTCCATTATCCAGAGTGATGATGTTTCCTGTATTTGGCCAATTAATCGGCGTATTTTTAATTTTATATCCTACTTATTGGCTGACGCAAAATTCACATCAGGTATTTCCTTCAGGCATTAATGCAGGTAATGTTTTACAGTTTTTTCTGCTGCTTATTGTAGTAATCACACCGGGATTTTTTATATTTCTTAAAGCATTCTGGGACTATATGGTAGCAATGGTCTCGCTAAATTCCATGATTGCCAGTATAAATAAGCAAGGCAGTCTTAAACTTACAGAAATGAAGATTCAAAATCAGTCTGTAAAGCTCAGGTCTAAAGATTATATTCTTTTAGTCCTTGTATTATCAGGAATATGGCTTTTAGCTCTAACTCTACCGGCAGTAATACTATTATCTGGCATTAATTCTGCTACATTATTTGGATTTGTAGCATTAGAATTGGCTGCATTATTTATAGTGGCAATAGTGTCTATATATCTAAGTTTAAGCTTTCAGGTATTCGCTTTTGAAACTATATCCGCAATAGATGTTCTAAAAAAGAGCTGGAGGCTTGTTGAAGGAAATTTTTGGAGGACATTTTCCCTCGGAATTATTTTATTTATCATAACAAGTGCTATAGTTCCTCCAATATTTCAGATTTTGCTGGATAAAACAGGCATGGTGGCCCATGCAATCCCTCCTGTCAAGGCATATACAGCAGCATTGTTGGGAAACATGACACAAATGGGCTCTCAGCCTTATTTTAGCTTGTGTTCTACTCCTGCTAATCCTGGAGTTTGCATTACTGATATCTCTCATACTGTAGTTTTAACGATTGCAGGTGGGTTAATTACCTCACTTATGCTGCCTTTAGGCAGTGCCTGTTATACATTTTTATACTTTGATATCGTAAATAGAAAGAATTCAAAGAAATAAGTACTTCGTACTGTCGCAGGCTAATGACTACTCCAATAATGCCTTGATATTTATGAAAGAACTTTTATTCTGTACATTGCCTTAGGAGTATTACTAAAATAAAAATGTTTAGATGCACAAAATGTAAATCAGTAGATAATTTCGGATTGATGATGAGCCCAGCATACAAGGGGCAGGGGCAATATTCGGAAAAATTTAACGAGCACGGCGAAATTATTATTAATGTTGATGGATATGAATTTATTCCTGATCTTGCCTTTATGAATTCTCATTCCGTCTGCAAATATTGCGGCGAAATTAAAACCTGGGAGTATTATTTCCCCAGATTTCATGATGAAGAGCAGGTAAATAGTTAGTTTTACTCTTTTTCAACCACTTTTAGTTTTTTTACTTTCAGGCTATTGATTTCGACTTCATTAAACTTTGCTTTATCTATTGCCATGCCTTTAATTGCAAGCTTATAAATTGCTTTAAATGCTATTGCCTGAGCTAGCAAGGCTGTTCCTAAAAGTGCAACTCCTAGTATTGATAAAGAGTGCATTTGATTTTGGTGGTGATGTCTTCTCATATTTTCCCCCTGAATTAATTATCTGATTGGAGGAATATATTTTTGTAGGAGCCTATATGCGCTAGCATATCAAGCGACGAAGAAAATATATTCCTCCAATCATTATTTTGGTGATAATATCACCCATTATTTACGTTGAAATACTAGGTTTCTATGTTTATTTCGACTTCAAAAGTTCGATTCCAGGGGAATGATAATTCAATTTTTGATAAAGTTAAATTGACCTTTTTAGCTAAATTTATTATCAGAGGTTTTAATTCTTCGTTTAAAATCAGGGTGTCTGCCTCATGTGTCAGGGCTCTAATTTTCTGTCTTGTTACTGTTTGATAAGCCCAATCATCAGATATTCTTATTAGAAGTAGCTTTTTAAAATTTTCAAAATTTAAATTGCCGGACTTCTCTGCAAGGTATCTTGATATGCCCATAGATAAACTTGAACCCAAAGTATTTCCGGTAGTATTCCAGCCTGCATATCCATATAAGATATCAAGATTAACGCCATCAGCTAATAATTTTTTTGCAAGCAAATTATCAGCACCGTTAGCAAAGGCAATATCAGCTAATATGACAGGCTTATCTGTGGTTTTAATTATATTTATACAAAGCTCTATTGCTTTTTCGTTTTCCGGGTCTTCATATATACTCATTGCATAGTCATTTTGAGCATTTGCCGGAGTATGTACAAGTAATATAATATCTGCTTTTTCTTTTGAGTCTGTTATTTGGGCTCCACAAAGATTTGTTTGCCCGAACGCTGATTCAAGAATGGTTCTATCTTCGTATCTTGAGATAATATTTGGGCCTTTTTCAGTAGAAAATACAGGAAAAATGGAAAGCTTTTGGTTGCTCTTTTCTACTAGCCCCCTAATTAACAAGTTATCAGGAATTTCATCAGCCCCAGTCTGCACAGTTATTTTTGATGACAGATCTTTTTCTGAAATCAGACCTTGTAATGCTTTTCCTTCCATAACATTAAGACCGTATTGAGCTGTATCATCCTGACTATATACCATAAAATCGATAAAGTCATCTTCAATCCAGCTTAAATAGTATTTATTAACGTCAAAGTTGCGTTTTCTTGCGAGTAAATAATCTCTTAAAACCTCTTCAGGGATTTGATTTGTAATTTCTCTTAGTTCATCTTTATCTGTTTTTTTGTCTTCCAGCTGGATTTTATGGGTTAGATAGGAAAATTTGAAGATTAATTCACCATATTTATCCCAGTATTCTTTTTCTTCCTCATTAATATTGTTATTTGAAATCCTCATTATACTGCTAAAAGCATATAATCGAGTATTATGCTCTTTTTTATGATTTTCAATCAAGATTTTAAAGTCGCTTAATCTTGCCATTATCATAGCTTCAGTATCAGGATTTCTTCTTGATGGAATTAACCCGCCATATGCAATGGTATCAAGACTGCATACTATAAAATCTATTTTATTGTTCTGTATAGTTTCATTTAACCATAGCAGAACATTATCTACGTTAGTATTATGTGTAAGTCCGCCTATAAGCTCTCGAGGAGGAACTAAAACTTCAACATTATTATTTAATTGACCTATTTGCACAGGCAAAGTATAGCTAACAGGCCTATTATCCAGTGGTATTAAAATAATTTTAGTCAGGCTATTCAAACCTTACCCTCTAACTTACTCATTATTTAACTCAGGAGACTTTAAATTTCTCAAAATAACTGGTGTTTGATACATATTTTGCATTTCTCTATGAATATCAGGCTGAGATTCATCTTCTTCGGATGAATCCTCTCCTTGAAAGCCTTTTTTCATATCATCTATATATTTTGCGGCGTGCATCATTTCTACGGGTGCTCCTGGCATTGCAGGGGCAAACGTTGGCCTGGATGCATCTTGTGGAGGTAAACTTACTATTACACCATTGTTAGAGGTTTCTCTGCCATTAGGACCGATGACTTTTGCTAATTCCAGATCACTGAAATCCTGATCTTTCCATATAACTGCTTCTAAATAAATGGTTTTGCCTTCAAGGCTTTTATCATCAGGAAGATTAAGTCCAAGTTCAAGCAGTCCGTTTTCAGGAATAACAGCTTCTCTGGTTTTTCTTTCAGTACCAAGTCTTAATTTATGTCCATAAAATAAAGGTGCTCCTGAATTATTTTCTGAGTAAGCTAATGAGACATAGCTGCCTGGTTCTGCTTTTATAGAAATTTTATTTTCCTGCCCAATAATTAGTTTGGATGGTTTATAAATCATTGGAAAATCACGCTTTATCAGCAATGATGGTCTTTTTGTAGGTTTAAACTGTATTTCCTGCTGAGCAAATGCGGGTATTGAAATTAAATTAAACATTACTATTAAAAGAAGAAGTTTTTTCATAGTTACATCCTGATTTGGCATTTTAAAGTACTACTTGCAATTCTAAATATACTACTTTAATAGAATAAAAATATTACCCTATTGTAACAAATAAAACAATTTTTGAAGTAGCAAAATTGATACCTGACTTATAGATATTTTGCTGTACTCCTGTTTTTACTGTAAAATTCTAAAGGGTAAAGTCATATTTGAATTGAGTAAAAATGAAATTTCAGATTAAAGATATTTTAGAAATTACAGGTGCAGAGTTACTATTACAAACTAATACTTCCGGTAACTTTACAATTTCTACAGATACCAGAACAATTTCTCCTGAAGAAATTTTCCTGCCTCTTGTAGGTGCCAAGTTTGATGGGCATGATTTTATAAAGACAGCTGTTGAAAATGGCTGTAGAGGATATTTTGTAGATAAAAAACATAAAAAGCAGGTGGATTCTTACGCTGGATTAGTAAAATTTGTTATCGGAGTAGATGATACATTAGAAGCTTATCTGAAGCTAGCCAATGCTAAAAGACGTAAGATAAAGCCTCTCACAATTGCAGTTACAGGAAGTTCCGGTAAAACCACCACAAAAGAAATGATATTTTCTGTTTTATCACAGCAGTATAAAACCCATAAATCTCAACTAAATCATAATAATGAAGTAGGTTTATGTCAGACTTTGCTTAGAATGCCTGATGATACTGAATTTTTAGTTGTTGAAATGGGAATGAGAGGGTCTGGAGAAATAGAAGTTTTATCTAAATACGCACAACCTGATGTTGCAGTAATAACAAATATTGGAACAGCACATATAGGAAGGCTTGGCAGTATTGAGAATATAGCTCAGGCAAAATGTGAAATTGTGAAACATTTAAACAAAGAAGGCGTTCTTGTTTCTTATAATGATGAGTTGGTCAAAAAAACTCTTTTCTGGAAGGGGAAAACTGCTTATTATGACCTGAATGATGCGCAAATAATCAAGACTGATGATAATGGTTCTCAGTTTATATATAAGAATAATACTTATCAATTAAATGTTTCAGGTGAATACAATATTATTAATGCTTTAGCTGCAATTGAAGCAGGTAAACTGGCAGGAGTTTCATCTGATAATATAGCTAAGGGTTTAGCTCAGTATAAGCCAATTGAAAACAGATGGCAGGTTATTGAGCTTGAAAATAATGTAAAAATAATTAATGATAGCTATAATGCCAATCCTGATTCTATGAAAGCTTCTATAAATGCTACTATAAACTCATATAAAAATTCTAAAATCGTATTAGTCCTAGGAGATATGGGTGAATTAGGCGAGCATGAAGATGTGCTCCATAGAGAAATCGGGACTTTTTTGAATGATAAGAAAATTTCTCAACTAATAACAATTGGGGACAAGGCAAGATTAATAACTGAAACTGTAAAAAATGATGCAACAAAAATTAAATCTTTCAGTAAAAACAATGAAGTTGTAAAATATCTAATTAATAGCATAGAACCAAATTCTGTTGTATTGTTAAAAGCTTCAAGATCTATGTCTTTTGAGTATATTGCAGAAGGTTTGCAGGAAATAAAAGTGGGTAAATAGGTATACTAATGACGTTAGTTTATGTATCAGCTTTAATAGCACTGTTGCTGACCCTGATAGCAGGGGTGCCTTATCTGGATTTTTTGAAAAAAAATCTATATGGTCAGTTTATTAGGGAAGAAGCACCTGTTTCGCATGCCAAAAAAGCTGGTACTCCAACTGCCGGTGGGATAATTATTGTGTTGCCTGCTATGGTTGCCGCTACATTAGGATTACTGATGGCACAAAGAACCAGCTTTGATACTTTTATTATTTTATTAACCTTTGCTTTATTTACGTTTATAGGATTTCAAGATGATATAGCTAAAATAATCCACAAGCAAAACAAGGGTTTGAGCGCAAAGGGTAAAATTCTATTGCAGATTTTGATTGCAATAATTCCAGCGGTATATGTAACTTTCCTTGGAGAGAGATCGGTTTCTGTTTTTGGACTTTATAATATAGATCTAGGCCTCTTATACCCGTTCTTTGCAATATTTGTAATTATTGGTGCATCTAATGCCGTCAATTTAACTGATGGTCTTGATGGGCTTGCTGCAGGAACTATGTTTATAGCTTTAGCTGCTATTACTTATTTATGTATAGTGACAGGACGCATTGATATCGCAATAGTTTCAGTAGCGATTACAGGAAGCTGTCTTGGGTTTTTATATTACAATAAATTGCCTGCAAAAATTTTCATGGGAGACACTGGCAGCCTGGCGCTGGGTGGAGTGCTTGGAACACTGGCAGTAATTGGAAAGTGTGAATTATGGCTTGTAATTATCGGTGGTATATTTGTTATAGAAGCATTATCTGTGATTTTACAGGTAATTAGCTTTAAGACAACAGGCAAAAGAATATTCAAGATGAGTCCTATTCATCATCATTTTGAATTATCAGGATGGTCTGAATCAAAAATTGTTTATACATTCTGGTTTGTTGGATTAGTTTTTGCAGTAATAGCTATAATGTTTAAATTATACTTATCCTAATTAGAGGGTTTGAATGAAATGACGATTAAATGGATAAATAAAAACGTAACTGTATTAGGACTTTCCTTAAGCGGTATAGCAACCGCCAAGTATCTATCAAGTAAAGGGGCAGATTGTATAATTAGTGAGAAAAGAGCTGAAAGACAAGAAGACCAGCAAAAGATAGATGAATTGGAAGTTCTTGGCATTAAGGTTGAAATGGGCGGACATCAGGGAGAAACCATTTTAAACTCTGATATTGTCGTTACCAGTCCGGGAATTCCTCCACATTCTGAGGTGATTAGGCTCATAAAATCTCATAAAATTCAGTCAACCGGTGAAATTGGACTTGCTTATACCGAAACTTCAGTGCCATTTATTGCAATTACAGGTACTAATGGAAAAACTACCACCACTAAACTTGTATCAGAAATTCTTACAAATGCAGGATATAATGCCCCTGCCTGTGGAAATATTGGCTTACCTGTTATAAGCCTTGTGGAAAAACCTGATATAGACTACTTTGTGGCAGAAGTCAGTTCTTATCAAATAGAGACAAATCAGGTTTTTAAGCCTCAAATAGCACTTTTTTTGAATTATACACCTGATCATATTGACTGGCATGGTAGTGAAGAAGCATATTTTGAAGCAAAAGCAGGCCTATTTACAGATCATAGATCTCCAATATGGGCGATCTTAAATGCCTGTGACCCTAAAATATGCGAATTGAGACATAAAAGCTTATCAAATGTTGTATACTTTGGCAGAGAAATGCCAGGCCCTTCAGTATATATGAAAGATAATAAGATTTTTGCCAAAAGCAAAAATAAAATTGAAAAAATAATTGAAGTTGAAGATATTTCACTTATTGGAAAGCATAATTATCAAAATATAATGGCGGCAATAGCAATTGCTTCAGTTGTTCAAGTAGAATCTGATACAATCAGAGAAACGATAAAAAACTTTAAAGCGCCTGAGCACAGGCTTGAATACGTTACAGCTATAGGTGGAATTAGTTATTATAATGATTCTAAAGCAACAAATTGTGATTCGACTATCTGTGCATTAAAAGCTTTTAATGATGACAAGGTTGTATTAATTGCAGGTGGCAGAGATAAGGGAACTGATTTAAATGAATTAGTTGAAACTATTAAAAAACAGGCTGCACATGTGGTATTAATTGGTGAAGCTGCTGACAGATTCCAGCAGGCATTGCAGGATGGCAATTATACGAATATTTCAAGAGCAGTTACGCTGGAAGAAGCAATAGATGCAGCAGGAAACTTAAAGCTGGGTCCTGTGTTGTTTGCACCGGCATGTGCAAGTTTTGATATGTTTAAAAACTTTGAGGAAAGAGGACGAGTCTTTAAGGATTATGTCATTAAAAAAAGCAACGAATAAATTTAGAGCTAAAAGAAGAAAAATGGCAAGAAATCAGGGGTCAATGATAGTATCTTCACCTGATAGTACCTTGTTGATAATAATAGTAATTTTGATATCATTTGGCATGATGGCCATTTTTAGTGCGGGTGCTCCTGAAGGCATATATTTATATGACAATCCAGCTTATTATTTCCTTAAACATCTTATGTATGTTGGGTTAGGGGTAATTTGTCTGGTATTTTTCGCCAAATTTGATTATAGAAAACTAAAAAAATATATAATGCCTTTTTCTCTGATATCCCTTGCTTTAATTGCGGCAACATATATTCCCGGAATGGGGAAAGAAAGCTATGGTGCTTCAAGATGGCTGATCGGGGTTCCGATTCAACCCTCAGAGCTGGCTAAAATTGCAGCTATTTTATTAATTTCCTCCGCAATGGTCAGTGCAAAAACAATTTTTGATAAAAAACTACTAATTAATCTTGGCTTAGTTGGCATTATGGCCATATTAATTTTAAAGCAGCCTAATTTGAGCGTTGCTACGATAGTTGTTATGATAGCTGGCGTATTGATGCTTGCTGGAGGAATATCATCCTTGCTGCTTGGCGGATGTGCCGGGATACTGGCGCTTTCTGTTTTACCGAATATGCACGGCTATCAGATGAACAGGATAACCGGTTGGTTAAATCCATGGGCTGATCCCCAGGGAATAGGTTATAATTTAATACAATCATGGTATGCCATTGGCTCTGGCGGGATATTCGGAGTTGGTTTTGGAAACTCCAAGCAAAAGCTATTCTGGCTTCCATTCAGGCATACTGACTTTATCTTTTCTGTAATAGCTGAAGAGCTTGGATTAATAGGTTGTCTGATATTGATCGGAGTATTTTTGGCTTTTATTCAACGAGGCCTGATAATTGCTAGTAGATGTACAGATACTTTTGGAAAGCTACTTGCTCTTGGAATAACATTTGCTATCGGGATACAGGCATTTATTAATATCGGTGTAGCTACAGGGGTTTTCCCTATAACCGGAGTTACACTTCCTTTAATTAGTTACGGAGGCACTTCTGTTGTAGTAACTATGATGATGCTTGGAATTCTATTAAATATATCAAGAAAAAGAATTAAAAAAATCCAGCCGGAAGAGGCACAATATGCAGTCTGAAAGAAAAAAACTTAATATAGTAGTTACAGGCGGCGGCACCGGAGGGCATGTTTATCCTGTAGTTGCTGTAATTCAAAAATTAAAAAATGATCCTCAGATAAATAATATATATTACATTGGCTGCTCTGAGAATATGGAAAAAGATATCGCAGCAAGAGAAGGAGTTGAATTTCGCCCGATAGCAATATCCGGCATGCCAAGAAAAACAGGCTTAAGCTTAATTAAGTGGTTTTTTGAGCTAAACAAAAGCGTTCAGCAGTCTATAGTTCATCTTATACGCATCAAACCTGACATCGTATTTGGTACAGGTGGATATGTGAGTGGCCCGGTTCTATTAGCTGCAATTATATTGAGAATTCCTTTTGTGATTCATGATTCTGATGCTCATCCTGGCATTGTAAGCAAGTTTATGGCCCCATGGGCAAAAGTTGTTTCCGTTGCGTTTGAGCAGGCTAAAAGCTATCTTAAATCAAATAATATAGTGATTAATGGTAATCCTATAAGGGCAAATTTTAGCACAGTATCTAAAGAGGTTGCACTCGCAGAATTAGGTTTAAGTCCTGATAAGAGAACTATTCTTGTAATGGGCGGATCACAGGGCGCTAAAACTATAAATAATGCACTGCTTGAAATTGTACCCAAATTGATTAAGGAACATGGTTTTCAGGTAATTCATCAGACAGGTAAGAAAAATTTTGATGAATACAGGGACAAAATGACACAAGCATGGCCTGAATATTCAGATTATAAGGAATATGCCTTAAGACCTTATTTTGATGACATGGCTTTTGTGCTCACAGCTGCTGATTTGGCCATTTCAAGATCAGGGTCTTTAAGCCTATCCGAATTGAATTTAAGTGAATTACCTGCAATTCTAATCCCTTATCCATTTGCAGCAGCAGATCATCAGAGATTTAACGCTGTTGCTATGGAAAAAGCCGGGGCAGCAGTATGGCTGGATGATTCAAAATGCAGCTCAGATAATTTGATGAGTTTAATTTTAGAAATTTTATGTGACTATGACAGGCTTAAAAGTATGCAGGAAGCAAATATGCATCTGGCAAAGCCAAATGCTACAGATAATATTGTAAAAATTATAAAAAACGTAGCAAGATGCTATTAAGAAGCAGCCATTACCCTACAACGGTTATGCCATAATTTTTTAACGCATCTTCTATCAGGGAAATCATCTTTTCCCGAAAAATGTTTGGATATAAGACCTCACAAAAATCACCATATTTTAATAGTCTTTGAAGCAGCATATTTTTATCATCCACATAAGCTGCTATTGTAATTGTTCCTGATTCAGGGTCTGTTCCTGCTATTTTTTCATCCTCATAAAGTCGATAACCCTTAGCCAATCTTCCTTTAAGCTTGAATATTATTGGGGATAAAACATAGTTATATCTGGATTTAACGGGTAATTGCTTAATCTCCTGGATATTATTCAGATTAAGCAGTTGCCTTTCACCTGTAATAGAGTTATAACCGGATATATAAACATCTTTTGAATCATATTTAATAGACTTTGGCTCGAGTACTATTTGCTTTTCTTCATCATCAATAGGAAATTTATATTTAACTATGACTCTTTGGTCCTCTATGCAGTATTGTTCAAACTTTTTTATTAGTGAGGCATATTCTGAGTATTTTGCAGAAAGTTCATTTATTTCTTCGTGATGGACTTTTCTGACATTATTGAATAAGGCTATTTGATCCTCTGATAGGTAGCGATAAAGCTTTTCCATTAAAGTATTAAAGTTTTTTTGCAGTCGATCCTGGTATAAGCTGGAAATATATCCTTCTAATATAGCAAGGGTTTTGATTTCCTGCTCTTTTAACTTCATTGTAAGTGGTGCTTTAACCAGCTTATAAGTATGATCATTAGCAGGACTTGGTTTTGAGATTTTATACCCGGCAGATCTTAATGTGTATATATATTTTAGGATAACTTCTTTTGAAAAAGTTCTGGCAATATTGGGGTCATTAGAAAAAACATTGTTAAGAAAATTAATACTGCAATCATGCGCATTTAACAATTGCATTAAAAGCAGTACTCGATATGCTGTTGAACTAATTTTTGTCTTCTTACCCATATTCACCATTAGTTTACGTAATCTGTTATTTGTAACTGTTGTACATTGATTTTAATTTTGAGATTATTTCTTTCTTGATATTTTCAGGAGATATAACTGTGCAGTCATTCCCGTAAGACAATACTCTTTGAATAAATTTAAATTTGTTCTGGATTTTTGCTTCAACAATTATTTCCTGTTCATCTTTCTCTATAATGCTTTCATCTTCGTTAGGAATGAACATTAAAGCTTGAATGCCTATTAACTTGTATCTCACACAGTATATTTGCGGGATATATTTACTGCTTTTAATATTTATAGCTTTAATTTCCTTGATTCTATCAACCCTTAAATACAATGTCTCATCCTGAGCCGTATTGCCCCATAAATAAAAAGCACCATTTTCATAACTAAGTTTATCAATGGTTATTTCTATTGTCTTCTCACCAGTTTCCGGAGAAATATAACTTATCAGTAAAGTCTTCTTTTTACTGCAATATTTTTCAAGCAGAGATATTAACTGTGTTTTGTGCGTGACCTCAATATCTCTCAAACAATCCTTCATTGTCTGGGTAAATTTCTTTTTTTGATCAGAATCAAGCTGGTCGATAATTTCATTGTATAAAGTATCGACATTAACCATTAAACGCCAATCATCGAGAGTTGAGATGTATTTTCTGACTTCCACAAGTGTGTATATTTCATCATTATCTAACTTTAATTTGAATGGATGCGACTTGAGGACATATTTATAGTCATTATTCTTTGAAGGTCTTGAGATTGTACATCCAAGAGCCCTAAGAGTATTGATGTAAATACAAATTGTATCTTGAGACAACGATCTTGCGCCAATAATATCCTGTTGAAGCCTTTCATTGATTTCCTTATCACTACAAGACTTTTCAACAAGCATATTAAATATCGAAATAATCCTATAAGCAGTAACGCTTATATTATCCCAACATTTGAGATCATTCTTATTTATCTTTAATGTCATATAACTTAAGCTAACCCAAAACAACAAATCCAGATTTTGTTACATCTTAGTATATTACATATATAGTTTCTGAAAGTTTACATATTTTCAGTTTTCTATGCCAAACAAAAAGTTTACAAAAGTTTACAACTAGTCGATATTGAAGTTATGACTAGGAAACATATAAATATCTTATGTTTTTAAATACAGTCACTTTTTTACAGCTTATAAACTTTTTTTAAAACTATAGAATAGTTTAAGACGCAAAGTTGTACGGAAAAAAATATATATTTTTTTAAATCGACCATGTAAAATATAAATATAAGAAAAGTGATGGTCATCACCGAGAAATTTTTGGAGATAAAAGTGTTAGGCTACATCTGGTTATTTTTTATAGTAACAGCAGTAGTATTAGGTGGAATAAACGGACGTATTGATGCAGTAACTCAAGCTGCTATGGATTCAGCTAAACTAGCTGTCGATATATCAATATCTTTAATTGGTGTTATGTCTTTATGGCTTGGAATTATGAAGCTGGCAGAGGCATCAGGCCTCATAAACATACTGTCAAAGTTAATCAAACCAGTAACAAAGAGACTCTTTCCTCAGGTACCTCCTGATCACCCATCAATTGGCAACATAGCTATGAACTTTTCGGCAAATGCGCTTGGCCTGACAAATGCTGCTACTCCTATCGGAATAAAAGCAATGAAAGAACTCCAGAAGCTTAATCCAAATAAAGATACTGCATCTAATGCCATGTGCACATTTCTTGCAATGAATACAGCCGGATTTCAATTAGTACCTGCAACAATTATTGCTGTATTATTAGCTGCTGGATCAAAAAATCCGACAATTATAATTGGGCCAACACTAATTGCGACAAGTGTTGCTTTAATTACCGCTATAACAGTTGTGAAAATTCTGGAAAAAATCCCTTATTTTCAGATTAAACCTTCTCTTGAGTCAGTTAGTTCCTCTTTAATTAATAAAGCGGAGGCTGAGTAATGAAAGAGATAATTCAAGTTTTATCAGCCTGGGCAATTCCTTTAATGTTAGTGCTTATTCCTGTATGGGCTCTATATAAAAGAGTACCTCTATATGAAACATTAATAGACGGAGCTAAAGAAGGTTTTTCTGTCGGAGTAAAAATTATTCCATATCTTGTTGCCATTCTTGTAGCAATTGGAATGTTCAGAGCTTCCGGTGCAATTGATATGATTGCTCATGCATTCAGTCCTCTATTGGGATTAATCGGCATGCCGGCTGATGTACTACCTTTAGCTATTATCAGACCTCTTTCAGGAAGCGGGGCTTTAGGAATAATGACAGAAATTGCCACTCAGCATGGGGGCGATTCATATACTGCAAGACTGGCTGCGGTAATGGTAGGAAGTTCAGAAACAACTTTTTATGTATTAGCTGTATACTTTGGTTCCGTTGGGGTTACAAAGTTCAGGCATGCCATTGCTGCAGGTTTAATTGCAGACATTGCGGGCATGCTTGCTGCTTTATTTATATGTCAGTTGATATTTTTAAATTAATTACTGGTGATTTCTTTTAAGCTGTTCTACGATTTCTTCTATTTCCTGCCAGTTCTTCTTTCCCCGTTCCTCAAATCCACAGCCTGGATTGTAGAAAGTTCTTGCATGCGGAACAGGATACATGCGGCATAACATTGGGCGATCTTCGTGGATTAAGCAGGAATTATTTTCGCCTACATATTTACAATAGAAGAAGCTTACGTCAGAATCTTTGCCAAATCTTTCCAATACCCTCTCAATAAGCCCAGGGCCTGCTTTCATTGCTTCTTCTCTTGATTTATAAGGCACAAAAATTGATAAAAAGTCTTTGGCTCCTTCGATCTGTGTAGGGTCTTCATCCGGATTATTAATTAATTCTATTATCTCTTCATAAGATAAACCACCTTTAAAAGTGGCTATTTTACAGCATTTACCACACATATTGCACAAATCTTGAGGAAGTTTTAGTAATTCCTGTACTCTTTTTACAGCTTCAGACATCTTTATCTCCGAATTTTTTGTATCTACCAGAACTTTGAACCAAATTTTTCCCAGGGTTTTATTTTTTCTTCTATATTTTTTCTTAATTCTTCTACAGTCATATCCTTACCGGGAACTTTCCCATCTCTAGAAAGGCTTTCAATCATATAGAGATATTCTTTTACAGATCTGACCATCTTTTTATGCTTCTCTCTCTGTTCAAATTGCCATCCTTCAAAACCGCAGTCCGGAGGCATAACTGACCATCCATGATTTGGAGCTCTTCTGCAGCAACCCGGACGTACTTCATAAATTGAACATCTTCCGTCATCTGTTACGTGAGGACAGTAATAAAAAGTTACTTTATTGATATCAAATCCTTCTTCGCACTCAAGTATACTAAGAATCTGCTCTACCTGCTCAGGAACTACTTTTCTTGCTTCATCAATACTAGGATAAGCTTTAAATATCTCTATAAAGACTCGCGCTTCTTCCTGTCCTTGTGCTGTCATTTCTTTTAATTCTTCATATGTATGACATGTGGTAATAGACTTGCAGCATCTGCCACATGTTCTGCATACGTGCTGAGGGAAGTCTTTTTTATAACTTTCCTCATAATTATTGATCTCATTATTAACATTCATCTCATTAGAGCCATTAAAATCCATTCTTAAACCTCAAATTCGAGCTAATTTTAAAACATATAATTTATATTATAAATTATATGAGAATTATTAGATCCATTGAATGTTTTAAAGTGCCAAATCGAAAAATATTTATCTTTGTAACAATACTTAATCAGAATAAAAATATAAAGCAAATTTTATAGAAATTATTTTTTATATTAATAGTGATCATTAAAATCAGGTTGGGACTCAAAAACAGGGAAAGAGGGATGTAAGGTGTATCCAGTATCACAACAGTATAATGCAAACCATAATGTTCCAGCAGCTATGCCTTCACAGGGTAATGATGCTGGAAATAATACTGCTGGACAGTTACAAAATCAGGCACAACCTCCTGCATCTTATTATCCACAACCGTATTATCCTGTTAACGGAAATTATAACCAGCATAATTCTAAGCAAACCCCAAGTGTAGGTGCTGTAGGGATAAATATTTACAATCCTACAGTAGGTGGGCAAGCTCATGGGCCTTATTATGGACCAAATTACGCCCCTTATCCAGTGCCAAATCAGTATGTCAACCAAGCAGTAAACCAATATGCAAATCAGCCAGCACAACAGCCTCAGCAGCAAGCACCACAACCTCCTACCAAGCAGGATGAGCCTCAAAAGACAGAGACTCCAAAACAAGCTGCACCATTATCTGTTGAATATGTAAAATCTTTAGAAAATTATTTAAATAATGCCAATACCGACATAAGACTGATGGGTATTAAAGAAGTCTTAAACAGGTTTAAAGAAGATAAATCAAGAATACAAGATCAAGCTCTGACAAATCTACTGAATAAAGCATTACAGGATCCATCTGAAGGCGTAAGGGTAATGGCTCTTGCCACTTTAGACTCAGGCTATGCGGCAGGAGATGATTTGACGGTTCAGTTACTCAAAAACATGCAAAAATCAGATGCTGCCTACAATCAGGACGCCTTAACAGCAAGCAGGGTTTTATTAAAGTTAGCCGGAAAAAACCTGCAGGCAAAACCAGGGCAGAAATTAGATATTCAAAGCAATTCTAATCAAATGTCACAAGATAATTCACCACCACAGATAGGACAAAATTTAAATGTAGTAGCAAAATAGGAGAAGATTATGGCTTCTTATATACCAAAGCTTATTGGAATTGGAGGATCGATATTATTAATTGGTGATGCTGCTAAAAGAGCATCACGTAAAGCTGTTGAGCAAACTAAAAGTGACCTTACATCAGGCATTAGTGATGTCTATGTTAAACATCAAACAGCTCAGATTGATAGTCCTTTATTAGAAAAAATCAAAACAGGATTTAGAAAGTATAGTCTTGATAGCAAGGTTTTATCAGGAATTTTAACCGCCAAGAATCTAGTAACTTCAAGTGTGAAATCAGTTGCTACCTATGCAGTTCCACTTGGATTAGCAGCAGGTGCAGTGTTAACGCCACCGCCAATTAACGCAATTTGTGCCGGATTGTTTCTAGCAGGCGGAGCTGCTGTTTTTGGCAGGGAAGTATTAGGCTTAGGTAAAGGAAAACAGTTGCCTTAGCCTCATTAAACAGCTTACTTTTTGCTACTACTTTTTGTCTTTTTATCACTCTATGCAAGTAAAAAGGGTTAGACAGTAGATTTTAAAAAGTATTAATAATACTTTACAAAACAAAAAAAATTAGCAATTAATTACATCTTTATACTTTAAATCTTTAGCGAACACTAAAACGATAAATAATGTGAATATCATATAGAGAAGGGGAAGTAAGGAAATGGAACCAAATTTAAGACCCAATTACCCGATAGCAACAATGCCGCAGGCACCTATGCATCCAATGCAACAGCAAATGCAATATGCGCCTATGCCTTATACGCCAATGCATCAACCTCAAATGATGCCGGCACCTCCAATGCAACAACAGCAAATGTCTTCACTTCCACCACAGACTTCAGCTGTAAGCATTAATATTATAGGCCCACAAGCATATAGTGGTGCACAAGCTCAAAATCCAGGGTCAATGTATAATTATCCATCAGCTCCTTTATATAATTATAATCAATCCCCATATTATAATATGCCACAATCATCTGTATATACTCCTCAACAACCATATCCAACGCCGCCTATTCAACCGCAAATGCAACAGCAACCAATGCAATATGTGAATCAATATAATCAGGCTCCAATGATGGATCCACAGCAACAGCCTCAACAACAAATTCAACAGCCGGAACCACAAAAGGCTCCGGAACAACAATTACCTCAAGTTGACGTTCAGGCACTGAATACAGCTTTAAAATCACCAAATTTAGATGAACAATTTATGGCTATTCAGAAAATTGCTGAAGTAGGGCAAGTAAATAAAGAAGGCTCAGCAAATTTATTAAATGAACAAACATTTAGATCATTAGCAGATGTTATAACCGCTGATTCCAGTAAACTTAAAGGTCAGGAAAAAGAAAAAGCAGACCTGAATAAAATGACAGGTATGTGGACATTAGCAGTTCTCCAGAAAAACTTTAGAGAAGCAATGGATAACGAAACAAAAGCTCAAGGATTACCTTCTCTTTCTATAAATGAAGTACCAGGAATAGTGCCAATAGTAGACAACATTAAATCAGATCCAAATCCGGCAATCAGAGAAGCAGGCATAAGTGCATTAAATTACATTGCAAAACCTGAAGACGTTCAAGTACTTTCCGCTATATATACTGCAGCAGCAAAAGATAAAACTCCAAGTGTAAAAGCAGCTGCACAACAAGCCTTAAAAAACTTACAGGGTGCATAATAAGCACAAGTTAATAACTTTCCAAAGAGCCACTT
>AMFJ01007014.1_pt1 | contig 43392 bp, 32 predicted proteins | sample 427208 | NCBI WGS metagenome assembly AMFJ01 (sample SAMN02954298, study PRJNA114691) | groundwater metagenome | biome: aquatic; feature: subsurface aquifer; material: sediment; isolation source: subsurface aquifer sediment | place: USA: Rifle, CO | collected 2008-08 | reverse complement strand
TGGGCGCCATTAGTGTTGTGCGTCCTTTTTATTTTCTGATAAAAAAATTTCTTTTTGTCGACGATCCACGTTTGCACGTAAAGTTAGGAAACATTGAACTCAAAAATCCTGTTGGCTTATCAGCAGGATTTGACAAAGATATTACGGCACCATTGGCCTATCCGATGCTTGGTTTTGGTTTTGCAGAACTTGGTTCAATTACCAATTCAGCTCAACCTGGTAATCCTAAGCCAAGATTATGGCGTTTGCCAAAAGATAATGGACTTATTGTTTATTATGGTTTGTCCAATTGTGGTAGTCTAGAAGCTGCCAGAAAAATCAAGAAAAAAATGCAAAAACGTGATATTCCTTATGGCATTAGTATTGCGGTGACTACAGGTTTAGAAGGAAAAGAAATGGCCGATGATTATGTCCGTTCATTTTTGGATTTGTATGAATTAGCTGATTACATTACACTCAATGTCAGTTGTCCAAATGTTGCTAAGTGTGATGTCTTTGCTCAAGTTTCTTTTATAGAAGAACTTTTGCAGAAAATTATGAATATCGTTAAAGAACGAAAAATCGGCACAGATATTTTCATCAAGATTGGACCAGACATGAGTTATGAAGATTTGGACAAAGTAATAGATTTGTGTTTGAAATATGAAATTACTGGTATTGTGGCAACTAATCTGATAAAAAATAGATCTTGGGTCAAAAAATTTGAATCATCTCCTGAACAGTTGAATCATCCTGGTGGAATTTCTGGAAAACATTTGCAAGAGAGAAGTAACAAAATAATTAGACATATTCGTGAACGTGCCGGAAATAAATTGAAAATCATTGGTGTGGGTGGAATTTTTACAGCAGAAGATGTTTATGATAAGATGAAAGCAGGTGCTGACGCTGTACAAATGATTACAGGCTTTATTTATGGTGGACCTTTGACTATTAGAAAAATAAATAAAGAGTTGGTGAGGATTTTGGAGGAGAAAGGTTTAAATAATTTGGAGGAAGCTTGTACTAGGTAAAAAATATAATAATTATGCAGTGTTCTCTTGTTGATTTGTCCAAGGTTTTTTCTTCATCAAAAAAATTACCAAAACCATCTTTTTCTTTTTTAAAAGATGGCGTAAATTTTTCTGTTTACAAAGTTAAGGATTTTTTTTCTCAAGATTATTTAAATGATTCTTTAAAAAATATATTATCAGAAGCAAGAAAATCTTTTTGGATTTATGGTGATGTACCTACTTTTGATAGTAATGATCAATATTCCTCTATTTATTTAGTACGTAGTTGTTATAAAAGTATAAAAGATAATATATCATTTGCAACTGAAGAGTGGCTTAGTTTGCGTTTAATAAATAATTCAATTTCTAATAATAGAATTGCTGATTTGGATGCTTGTTATTTAAATGATGTACCTCTTAGAAATTTTTTTAATCAAGAAAAAAATTTTAGTCAGGTTACTGTTTCGCGCCTTTGTGGTATAAGGCCTTATATTTATCATAATAATAGTGTTTCTTTTTTGGAAAGTACTGATAAAGGTAATTTTTATACAGGAATATCTTTTGTTTTAATGTTATTCTTTTTTTTAAAACAAAACTCTAGTAAATTTTCTGAAATAAAATATGGTAATATGCTGTTGCAAGATAAATTTTTTAGAAAAGTTTTTTTACCAATATTTAATAAAGATTTAGAAAATATTTTTCCATTGTCTAATAATTTTTTTGGTTATGAAAAAAAGTTTTTTAAAGTAGATAGACATTTTTTGAAAAAACAATCATATCGCTTTTTTGGATATTGGCTTAATTTAGATCAATTATTTGATTTATTTTTTGATTTAAAAAATAAAAAAATTGTAGATGAAAAAATATTTTTGAATTATATAGGTGGGGCTGTTGATTCTTTTGATGATTTTTATATTAATAATAAAGGTAAATATCATAAGGTATTACATAATATTAATAATTTGGGTAATTTATTAACACAGGATGGAAATATTTATGGTTCTGATTTTTCTGGTAATGATTTAAGAAAATATATAGATGATTTTGTTGATGATGGACCTGATTTAAGATTGATTGATTTTTCTAATTTTTTAAAAAAAACACAAGAATTATTTAATTTAAAATTATTATGAACAAATTGAAAAATAAACCTTTTTTGATTAATGTAAAAGAAGCTCATGCGTCAGGTATTGTGAGTTATCAAGGTAGTAAAGCAATTATAAAGATTGGTGATAATTTTTATGAAATACCAGAATCAAATCAATTTGACTTAACTCAAGCAACTATTTTTGGTTTAAATGAGAGGTTAACAATGAGTGCTACTTCACCTGTTTTGTCAGATGGTGAAACTTTACGTGATAAATTCAATGAAGAATGGGAAAAATATGGCGAAGAATTAACAGATGAACAAAGCGATTTTAATTATGGTGTTTATGCATATTATCAAGAAAAAAATCATTTGGTTAGATATTCTTCGGAATATTGGCATCGAACCGTTTCAATTGCGAGTAGTTCAACTTTGATATTGGATCCAGATAGAAAAAAAACTTGGCGTGAGATAAGAGAGATATTTGAAAATACTGTAGTGGGTGTAGTTGGTTGTTCTGTGGGTAGTAATATTGCTCATAATATTGTGATGGATTTGAGACCAAAAAATTTAAAATTAGCTGATAAAAGTCTTTTTAAAATGGAAAATATTAATCGAGTTAGGCTTGGTTATTCAGATATTGTAAAAGCAAATTCTGAAAAAAATGGTATAAGTGATACGGCTTTAAAAAATAAAGCTACCTCTATTGCTGATCAAATGTATGCAATTGACCCTTTTTTGAATATTTATGTTTATAATGAAGGTTTAAATGATACAAATATCTCTGATTTTTTTGATGGGGGAGATGGTGAGCCTAAAATTGATATTTTGGTGGAGGAAGTAGATGACCCTAGAATTAAATTAAAATTAAGAGAAGAAGCTAGAAAACGTTCAATACCTTTGGTTATGGCAAGTGATTTAGGTTCTTGTGTACAGATAGATATTTGTAGATATGATTTGGATAATAAAGAATCTTATTCTTATGGAATTTCTGACGAAAAGTTGTTGAAAGCAACTGAGGCAGTCTATTCTAATCCTGGTGATAGAAAAACATTTTTTGAATTTGTTGATGCTTTAGTTGGTACTGATTATAGACAGGATGAATTGAAAGATATAATAAATGAAGAAAGTGAAATACCTACTTCAACTATAATTCCACAATTAGGTTCTACTGCTGCTGTTGGTGGTGGTATTATGGCTGAACTAGTAGCACGTATTAGATTGGGTTATAATTTTTCAAGAAGAATGATTTTTAACAAAAAAACTTTCGAAGTAAGTATTAAAGAATAATTATATAAAAAATAAAAACACCAACGTTATTTGTTGGTGTTTTTTATTTAGATTATTACTTGATCTATTGGTAATCTAGGTGCATGACCTCTTGTTGCATCTTCAGGATTATTTAGATAACCTACTCGAAATAAAGTAGTAATTCGTTCGGTTGTTTTTAGGGTCATTGCAAAAAGTTTGTTGATTAAGGATACTTCAACTATTCCAGCATGAACAGCATAATATATATCATTTGCTGTGAGTAATAAAAAAATTTTTTCCATGGTACGTCCAGTATTTATCCAATATTCAGGTTCATCTAATTTGGCAGTTAAAAAAACAATTAGTGGAGATTTTTCTAAACCTATTTTACCACCCATAGCAAATTTTAGTCCATCTTCCGGTTCAAGTTTTTGTTTTCCTGTAAAGGCTTCATGCATTCTTTTTGCTTGTTCATCTTGCAATCCAAAACCAAATCCAGGCATACCTATATATGAGGTAGTATTGTTTGGGATCAACCAATCACCAAGTTCGCGACTAAATTTTGTTGAATTTATTACAAAACCATCAGCTTGTCCCTGAAATTCAGCTATCATTAATCTACGTATTCTGTCTTGTATATTATGTACCGTTATACCATTATAAGAACTTTCTTGTATTTTTGTTAGTATTTCTTCTGGTATTTCTTTTTTTTCTGAGAAATCTGCACGCATTGTTTTTCTTTGAAAAATAGCTTTATATATCTTTTCATTTTCTTCTGATGATTCAATTATATTTTTTTGGTTTATTTTTAAAGAAATTATTTTTATTAATTGATTATCTTGTATATTTTTTTTATTTATTTTTTCTTTTTCTGTAAGATCTATTTTTACAAAACAATCTAAATTAAAATAAGTACAAGCTTGTATAATATTTTCTACAGCACAACCAATACTGATAATTGCTTGACGTCCTGTAGTATCAGAGGCTGGTAATATGTAATTTGATAAAACATAAACATTTATTGTAAAATCATTATCATTTATTTCAAATCTCCAAGGTTGAGTATTGTGTGAGTTTGCTGCTAAATGACCTACTGTACATAAGTAAACCAATTTTTCTTTTGTTTGTAGTTGATTGAATTCATCTTTATTTAATATTTTAGTATTCCATATTTGGTAATTTTCTTGCTTTATTTGCATAAGTTGTATTTAAGAGTAAAAAGTTATATAATTATATTAACTTATTTATGTATTTTTGTCACTATGTCTGTTATTAGTATAAATGTAGAGATAGTACTTGGCGTATTAGCTCTTTTTTTAAATAGTTATTTAGGTATAATAATGTTTTGGCAAAACAAGAAGAGTTGGACTAACAAATTTTTTGCTTTATTAGCTTTTTTTATTGACATATATATAATAGTAAATTTTATATCCTTACATCCAATACCAAATACTCCAGAAGCTCAGTTATTTTGGATAAGGATGGTCATGTTTATTTGTTCTTTTATTGGACCTACTGTATTTTTGTTAGTTTATACTTTTCCAAAAGAAAAATTTTTTTTAAAAAAGAAATATTCTATAATTTTGTTATTTTTATTTTTGACATCTTCTTTTTCTTCCATAACCAATCTGGTATTTAAAAGTATAACCTATCCAAATGGTCAGCCTATACCTATACCTGGGGCAGGTATACCTTTTTTCTTTTTGGATTTTATAGGACTTTTTATACTTAGTTTTATAATTTTAATTATAAAATATTTTAAATCTGTTGGAAAAGATAAAAAACAAATATTTTGGTTTTTGGCTGGTATAATTATTACTTTTTCTATAATGGGTATTACCACCGTGATATCTGTAGTTATTTTCAAGACATCCTCTGCCGTATTCCTTGGTCCTTTGGCTACCGTGATATTGATGATTTTTATAGCTTATGCCATAGTCAAATATGAGTTGTTTAATATAAAAGTAATTGGGACACAACTTTTAGTTGGTTTGTTATCGGGTGTATTAATTTCAAAGTTAGTATTTTTTCAATCTTATTCAGTTTTGATAATTGATTCTATAACTTTTTTGATTGTATTATTTTTTGGTTATTTGTTAGTAGGTAGTGTTAGAAAAGAAGTTCATCAAAAAGAAGAGCTCGCCATTCTTGCCAACAATCTCGAAAAAGCCAATCTTCGTCTTCAAGAACTTGATCAACAAAAAACAGAATTTTTGTCTATTGCTTCTCACCAACTTCGTACACCTCTCACGATTATTCGTGGTTATATTGAGCTTATTGGTGATGGAGCTTATGGTAAAGTAAACAAAAAAATGAAGGAAACTCTAAAAAATATGGATGAAAGTAATGATAGACTTTTAACATTAGTAGAAGAATTTTTGGATATTACTCGTATTGAGCAAGGAAGGACAAAATTCACTTTTGAAGACAAAAGTATTAATGATCTTATTTCTAGTGTTGTCAAAGAATTGTCCATGAAACCTGAGTTCTCTGTCAAGAAATTGAAGATAGTGTGGAAACCTGAAAAAAATATCGATAAAATTGTTATGGATGAAGAGAAAATTCGTCATGTAGTTTTCAATTTTTTGGACAATTCTATCAAATATAGTGACAAAGGAACTATCAAAGTTTCTGTTGAAAAAGAAGATAATGGTTATAATGTGAAGATAAAAGATCAAGGTTTTGGATTCAACAAAGAAGATGAAGTCAATTTTTTTCAAAAATTTTATCGTGGCAAAAACGTACAAGGAACCAATGTAAATGGTACAGGACTTGGAATCTATGTCTGTAAGAGATTTATCGAAAAACATGGTGGTCATGTTTGGGCACATAGTGAAGGACTTGGAAAAGGAAGTGAATTTGGCTTTTGGATACCAGGTGTGAAAGTGGTGGAGAAAGGAGAGTGAGGAATAGGGGGCTTTTGACTTTCTGACCGTTTTTGTGCTATAATAGCCTATATTTTAAAATATTAATCTTAAATACTTATGTTTAAACAAACTTCAAATAATTCAGAAAATATGAATACTACAACTACACATAATAATCATGCTCAGCATCATGAAGAAGATCAAGTAGAAACTGTTGTTGGTCCTTCTGTTGTTGTTGAAGGTGATTTTGTTTCAGAAGGTAATATCTTGGTAAAAGGTACTGTATCTGGTAATGTCAAAACAGGACGTCTTTTGACTGTAGAAGAAGGTGCTAAGATTTTGGCTAATGTAAAAGCTGGTGATGCTATTATTTCTGGAGAAGTACAAGGTAATGTGAAAGTTGATGGAAAATTAGAACTAACAGCTTCAGCACGTCTTTTGGGTGATATTAGTTGTGAGACTTTGGTGATTGAAGCTGGTGCTTTATTACAAGGTAAGGTTAGTATGGATGGCTTGGAAGATATGTCAAAAAATGAAAAAAAAATAGTTAAACGTACTAAAAAGACTATAGAAGAAGATATTGATTCTCAGATGGAGGCATAATTGTTGTTAGTTTTTTGTTTAAATCCGTCCTTACCTAATGTCATATATAGGACGGACTAATGGAAGATCTTCTTTATGTATGTCTATCTCTATGACAATTTTTTAAAGAACAAAAGATACGATTCTCTTATCAAAGCCATGGAAACCAGATTGACAGATTATGGTATCGCTGGCAAAATCATTCGGCTACAGCGTTATACCAATTGTGAAATGTTGATTGAAGATGAAATAAGAAAAGGTGCTAAGACAATCGTAGTAGTTGGAAACGATGTAACTTTTGGTCATGTCCTTTCGCGCGCGGCTTCTTGTCGGGTTATTTATGGTTTTTTACCTGTTGGTTCAGAAAATAGTATTGCGGAAGTTTTAGGTTTACCTGTTGGTATAGATGCCTGTGATGTTTTAGCCAAAAGAAGAAAATTATATTTGGATGTTGGCTGGCTCAATAACCGTTATTTTATTTCACAATTACATATACCACCAAGTGATATTCAGATAGAATATGATGAAAGTTTCAAAGTAGCTAGTAGAGGCAAAAAAATGGAATTAGTAGTTTGTAATTTGAAACCTTTTGTTTGGTCAAAAGGTGGAAAAAAATATGTAGTTCATCCTCAGGATGGTAAACTTGAAGCTTTTTTACGACCTATTGTCAAAAAAGGTGTTTTCAAGAAAGAACAATTTGAGGAACCAAGTATTTTCCCGTTTGAAGAGATTATTGTTTCTAGTCGTAAGCCTTTTGTAGTAGAAACAGATGGTAATATTTCTAAAGAAATAAAAGTAAAAATAAAACTTGCAAAAAGTAGAATTGAAATGATTGTTGGTCGTGATAGAAAATTTTGACACTGATCCTCCTTCGTTCTTATTTCATAGAACTACGGCGGACAAGTTACACGGATTAAAAAAGATTACACTGATAAAATTTTCTGTGTAATCTAAAAAAATCAGTGCAATCAGTGTCTTTTAAACGTCGGAGTGGTGGAATGGTATACACACTAGCTTGAGGTGTTAGGCTCGCAAGGGCGTGGGGGTTCGAGTCCCCCCTTCGACACTATAAAAATAAGGATTGCTTGGGATCTTTTTAGATTAATAGTATGTTCTATGGAATACCAAAATAATCTTACAGAAGATAAAATTTTAGAAACGGGGACACCTTCAAAGAAAAGGGGAAGAAAATTTAAGTTCTTAATATTTTTGGTATTCTTGTTTATAATTGGCATTTATTTTTTTTATTGGTATTTGGCTAATAAACCTAAAGACGAAGGTAATGTACAAAATATATCTTCAAAGGAAAATAAAGAATATATTGCGGGGTTAGTTGATAAGTTGAAAATTGATTTTGAATTACCTGCTCGTTTGGATGAATTTACTACTACCATTGACATTACAGCAGAGGACAATTCTATAAAATATCATTATATAATTAGTGAAGGCGTTTTTAATGATGACGACAAGGATGTCATAACTAATAATTTAGTATATGATACTTGTTATGATTCTTTTTCTAAAGAAATTTTGAATCAAAATATAGATTTGATTTATTCTTATATTGAACAAAATACAGGGAAAAATTTTGTTTTTAATGTTAAAGCTGATGATTGTTTGTCTATTTATACTTATGTATCACAAGATATTTTGGATAAATATACTAAAGAAATAAATTCAAACTTGGAGATATACAATGATTATTGTAAAAAAGAACCTTTAGTTTTAATTTATGATCTATTTGAAGAAGTCTCTGATTCTGAAAAACAGAAAAATTTGGATTATAGGAATAACTTAAATAAATTATCCAATGATGTTTTGGAAGAAAAAATAAGATCAACAGAATTTTATGATGAAATTGGTGAATATCTGGAAGCTTTAGGTGTGAGATATTTACGTGAAGATAATTATAAAGATGGTTTTAACCTTTTGCAATGTGCTTCTATAAATTATGGTGATAAAATAGCGATGGTACGTCTTGCTAAGTCGTATGGTTTTGATGATTTTGCAACTGGTATAGAGAAAGATGATAAAAAATCTTATTTTTGGATTTTGAATTCTTTATATTTGGATATTTATGAAGGTAGTCAAAATAATATTATAGCTAGTAGTCTGGGTCTTTTAGATTCCATACAAGGTCTCATTTATGGTGATGTGGAGGCTGAATATCACGAAATTGAAGAAGATGTTGCTTATATGGTAAACTTGAGGCATCCTGAAAAAACTAGAGAAGAAATATATGATGATATTATTTCTCATTATGGCAGTTTTTCTTTTGAATAAAGATTTTATCATTGACAAAAAAGCTTTTTTCTGCTATATTTAGCCTATTCATTTTACATTTGGTGATCGATTGGTTACTTAATTGTGACTAATAGGAAAGTCCGAACTTCCTAACACTCTTCTCGAAGAGTGGAGACAAAGGTAGTGGATAACGTCCACCCTCTTTATTCGTAAGAATATTGGGCGGGAAAGTGCCACAGAGACAATACTACTTCGTCCGCCAGAGCCTTGGCGGAGGCGGATACGTGTATCAAACACGGACCCAGCCTTCGCTAAAGCTTCGGCGGGTGAGGGAAAGGTGAAAAGTAGTTTGATATCATTTGCACAATTGACAAATGGTTACAAGCTTCGGCTCTTAGTGATGAGATGCCGTGGTAAACCCTATCTGAAGAAAGAGCAGCGTTGCGATTTATCGTTTCGAAAAGTTAGCTCGTTTGAGCCTATAAGCAATTATAGGTCTAGATAAATGATCATCAGCCTACGCTGAAGCTTTGGCTGACAAGTCAAGCATACTTAAAGCTTTAGCTGACAAGTTAATCATACGTTATTTAGTAGATTACTTGTACTCCGAAGCTTTAGCGCAGGTGTACAGAATTCGGCTTATAAATGTAGAATGAATAATTAAGACCAGCTTGTATAAACAAGGTGGTTTTTTGTTAAAAATTTAGGAATTTAAAATTAAGATAGTGTCTATTGTTGTTTGACTAAAGCATTTTTTTACGCTATCATAAGAGTAATTATTATCTAAATAAACTATGAAACGTTCGGAAATTTTACTTATGTTATTACAAGTACCAATTGATTTTTTGATGCTTGTTTTAGCTGGTTTTAGTGCCTATTCATTGCGTTTTAGTGATTGGGCTATAGCTTTGAAACCAGTTATTTTTGGTATAAGTCTTTGGGGTTTTTTGAATGTTGTTGGTATTTTTGCTGTTGTTTGGATTTTTATTTTTGCTTTGCTTGGTCTTTATTCTGTCAATCCAAATCGTCGTTTTGCTAAGGATTTGGCCAAAGTAATTTCAGCTTGTTTTGTTGGCCTGTCTGTTGTGGCCCTTTATATTGTTCTTTCTGGTACTTTGTTTGATTCTAGATTTTTGATTGTTTCTAGTTGGATTTTTGCGATGGTCTATGTTATTTTTGGTAGATTTTTGGTGAGAGGTTTGAAGTCTATATTATATCGTTTAGGTTTTGGTTTGCGTCGTGTGGTAGTGATTGGTTCAGAAAGTATTAGTAAAATTATTGTAGATACTTTGCAAAATAACAAAAGATTGGGTTATAAGATTATCAAAGTTTATGATAATTATGACAAAAAAATAAGTAAAGAATTAGAGTCTTTAAATTTGAATGAAATTATTTTTGTAAATCCTCGTGCTAATGAAGAAGAAACATTGCAATTGAAATATTTTTGTGATAGAAATCATATCGTTTTCAAATATTCAGCCGATGTTTTTTCTACTTATTCTACCAATATGACAGTTTTTACTCTTGCAGGTATTCCAATTGTGGAATTGAGAAAGACCTCTCTTGATGGCTGGGGTAGAATTTCCAAAAGAATTTTTGATATTATTATGAGTGTGATTATTTTGATTATTATTAGTCCAATTACGCTTTTGACTAGTTTGATTATTTTGCTAGAAACTGGTCGCCCGATTATTTACAAAAATGAACGTGTTGGTATTCGTGGTAGAAAATTTTTTACTTTGAAATTTCGTTCGATGTATCAACAAGATTGTACAGGCAGTCAATTCGTTAAATCTGGTGAAGAGGCTGAGAAAAAAGAAAAAGAATTGATTAATAAAAATAATAGTAAAAAAGGACCGATTTACAAAATTGAAAATGATCCACGTGTCACACCTTTTGGTAAATTTATTCGTCGTGTTAGTATCGATGAGTTGCCACAATTTTTCAATGTTTTGAAAGGTGAAATGAGTATTGTCGGACCACGTCCACATCAACCAAGAGAAGTAGAGAAATATGCTGATAAATATCCTGATGTCTTTGTCTTGAAACCTGGTATTACCGGATTATCACAGATTTCTGGACGTAGTGATTTGTCGTTTGAAGAAGAAATGAAATTGGATATTTTTTATATAGAAAAATGGAGTTTGTATTTAGACATTATTATTTTTATCAAGACTCCTTTTATTATTTTTAGAAAGAGAAAAGTACTTTAAAAGGCCTGAAAGGCCTAAAATGCCAGAAAGGCTGGAAATGCTTACATAGTAAATTTGGACAAAGCCTTTTAAGCATTTTCAGCCTTTCTAGCATTTCAAGAATTTGAATTATGAAAATAGCACTAGTACATGATTATCTTTCACAAGATGGGGGAGCTGAAAGAGTTTTGCAATCGTTTCATGAAATATGGCCTGAAGCGCCAATTTTTGTTTTGTTTCATGATAAGAAAAAAATAGATAGTTTTGTAAATGCTGATATCAGAGAATCATTTTTATCAAAGTTACCTTTTGTTAAAAACAAATATCAGTGGTATTTGCCACTTATGCCAATTGCTACTGAAAAACATGATTTGAGTGAATTTGATGTAGTATTGTCTTCAACTAGTGCTTTTGCAAAAGGAATTTTGACCAAAGAGGATGGCTTACATATTTCTTATTGTCATACACCAACTCGTTATCTTTGGTCTGACACACACGAATATATTCAAGATTTGAAATATAATTTTTTGATTAAATTATTTTTGCCTCGGCTTATCCACAAATTGCGTATTTGGGACAAAAATAGTGTAGATAGAGTGGATAATTTCATAGCTAATTCTCACACAGTTTTGAAAAGAATAAAAAAGTATTACCGTTGTAAAAGTGATGTTATTTATCCTCCTGTAGATTTGGATAAGTTTTTTATTAGTAAAGAAGTTGGTAATTATTTTGTGACTGGTGGACGTATTGTTAATTACAAACGTTTTGATCTTGTAGTGCAAGCTTTCAATCGTCTTGGTTTTAAATTGAAAATTTTTGGTGATGGCCCTGGTTTGGAAAGTTTGAAAAAAGTAGCCAAGGGTAATATAGAATTTTTAGGTCGTATCAGTGATAAAGAAAAATCAGAAATTTTGAGTAAAGCTAAGGCTTTTATTCATCCTCAGGTAGAAGATTTTGGTATTACACCAATAGAGTCTATGGCCTCTGGACGTCCTGTTATAGCTTATGGTGTTGGTGGTGTGACAGAGACTGTTGTTCCTGGTATAAGTGGTTTGTTTTTTTATAAACAAGATTGGGAAACGCTTTTTGATACTGTAATTAATTTTGATAAATATACTTGGGATAGTGTCAAAATTCGTGAACAAGTTATTCGTTTTGATGAAAAGAAGTTCAAAGAAAGAATTAAGGATTATGTGGAAAAACATTATATTGATTTTTTGTCTGAGATGAATCGTTGTGATCTTTAACATCTTTTTGTAAAGTCGTTTGTTTATTTGTGTAAAAATCTAGAAAACGAGATTATAATACAATAGAGATAAAATTGAGATAATTAATAAGCTGAATTTGCTGTGTCTGCTGACTGCTAAAAAATTTTATTTAGCATCGCATTTTATTTATTTTTTACCTACCAAAGAATTTTTAAGTATGAATATTGCAATTGACATCCGTAGTCTGACTGACAAAAAACGTACAGGAGTAGGTGAGTATACTTATGAGCTTTTGGATAGTCTTTTTGCTTTGGATAAAGAAAATAATTATTTTTTGTTCTATAATTCTTTCAAAGATGTTAGAGATGGTTTGCCAAATTGGCTACAGGCGAATGTTCATTTTGTAGCTACGAAATTTCCAAATAAGATCTTTAATATATTATTGTTATTAAAAATTTTTAATTTGGATAAATTATTGCAAAGTCAGGTAAATAAAAAATTAACAAGCACAAGAGTAGATAGATTAGATTATTGGTTTTCACCAAATTTTAATTTTACCAATTTATCAAAAGATACGAAACATGTTTTGACTGTGCATGATTTGAGTTTTGAATTTTTACCAAGTTGTTTTAGTAAAAAAATGTTATTGTGGCATAGTCTTATCAAGACTAGACAACAGGTTCACAAAGCTCATTTTGTTTTTACGCCATCGCAAAATACCAAAAATGATTTAGTAGATGTCTATCATCTTAATCCTAATTCTATCAAAGTTTTGTATCCAGGAATTAGTAAAAAATTTTTACAATTTTTGTCACAAAATATTGATAGAGAAAAATTAAAGTGTAAATACAATTTACCAGAGAAATTTATCTTTTTCTTAGGTACTCTTGAGCCTCGTAAAAATATTTTGTCTATTATAGATGCTTATCGTAAATCAAATTTGATAAATAAAAAGATACATCTAGTAATTGCTGGTACACGTGGTTGGAAATATGACAAAATAATCTCTAGTATCGATAATACTAGGGGAGTCAATTATATTGGTTATGTTGATGCTGAAGATAAACCTGCTCTTTACAAATTAGCTGAGCTATTTGTTTATCCTAGTTTGTATGAAGGTTTTGGTTTTCCTGTCTTGGAGGCTTTGATTTCGCAAGTGCCTGTTATTACTAGTAACCGTTCATCTTTGTCAGAAATTGTGGATGATGGTGTGAAGTTGGTTAATCCACATAATATTATAGAATTAAAAAATTCTTTGCTAGAAGTTATAAAAAATAAAAAAGACAATGTTTGTTTCTCCCAAAAAGATAAATTCAATTGGGATAAAACAGCTAGAGAATTTTTAGAGATGTTGGTGAAGTGATATTTTGTAGGAGTGGCAAACGTAAGTTTGCTGAGTTTATAATTAGGGGGTTAATTATGTATAATGATGGTATTAAACATGGTAAGGAACACATAAATCGTCCACATCATATTTATGTAGAAGGAGCATATTATTTTATCATAGGGCGTTGTCTTGAAGGTAAAAAATATTTTAGTACATCTCAAAAGAAGGATATCTTTGTTTCAGTATTGCAAAATTTACAAAAAGAATTAAATATAAAAATCTATAGTTGGTTTTTATTAAATAATCATTATCATATATTGTGTTCACTGGGCGAACTTACGTTCACCACTCCTAAATCTGATCATAATATTTCATATCAAAGTACGTTGGTAAAATTTATAAAAAGACTACATGTTATAACAAGCTTATTAATTAATAAACAAGATGACACTCCTGGTCGCAAAATCTGGTATCAATACTTCGATTATTGTATCAGAAACAAAGCTGACTTTTGGAAGCATTTCAATTATATAATAAAAAATCCTTTCAAGCATGGCCTAGTTACAAGTTTAGAAAAGTCTTTTCATTACAAATATTCCAGTAATTCAACTTGGTTTAAGCGTTTTGGAATGGATGGATTAAACGAGTGCTTTATAAAATATCCTGTTGAAGAAGTATTCCTAGGTGATTGATTATGGAGTATAATTGTAGTGTGATTTTACTTATTTTAAAAATGGTAAGTGGAATCAATTAACGTAATTATTTTCTAATAAGATTATTTTAAGAAACCTGCCTGCCGGCAGGCAGGGATCCTTCTCTGCTTAACCGCCGATTCAGGATGAAGTGAATATATGAAAATAGGTATAGACGCTAGAATGCTTAGTTCCAATTTTGGTATTGGGCGTTATGTTCAACAACTGGTTTTACATTTGCAAAAGATTGATAAAGAAAATCAATATTTGATTTTTTTGCGTCAAGAAAATTTTGATGAGGTAGAAATTGAAAATAATAATTTTGAAAAAGTTTTGGCAGATATACCTTGGTATACTTTGGGTGAGCAAAGTGAATTTTTGAGTATTTTACAAAAAAATCCAGTAGATCTAATGCATTTTCCTCATTGGAATGTACCTTATTTTTATGATGGAAAGTTTGTTGTTACTATTCATGATTTGACCATGTATCACTATGCTAGACCAGAGACTAGTACTTTGGGGCATTTGAAATTTTGGGTAAAGGACAAGGCTCATCGTACTTTGATAAAGCATTTAGTCAAAAAAGCTAAATACATTATTACAACGAGTGAATTTACAGCTGATGATATTGTCCAAACTTTGGGAGTAGCTAGAACTAAAGTAGTGGTTACTTATCAAGCTCCTTTTGTAAATAATAATTTAAAAGAAAATATTGCTAATGTTTTGGAAAAATTTAAAATTGATAAAAAGTTTGTGTTGTATGTTGGGGCAGCTTATCCTCATAAGAATCTAGATAATCTTTTAGCAAGTTGGCAAATATTTAATGAAGAAAAGAGCCATGATTATGATTTAGTATTAGTGGGTAAAGATAATTATTATTATCAAAATTTGAAAAGTAAGTTTGTTGACTTAAAAAATGTAATTTTTACAGGTTTAGTAGAGGATAGTGATTTAGTGAATCTTTACAAAAAAGCCAGTGTTTTTGTTTTTCCTTCACTTTATGAAGGTTTTGGGTTACCTCCACTTGAGGCTAGTCTTTATGCTTTACCAGTCGCGGCTTCTTCGGCTAGTTGCTTGCCAGAAGTTTTGGGAGAAGGGGCTATGTATTTTGACCCTCACAATAAAGCCCAAATGGCAGATGTCTTATATACTATTTTGACAGACGAAAATATTAGAAGTGAATTGAAATATCAAGCTAGAGAAAATTTGAAGAGGTTTTCTTGGGAGAAATTAGCCAATGAGACAAAAGATATTTATCTTAATCTTTAAATATTAGTTCATAGTTGATAAAAAATGAATCAAAACCGATCACGTGATCGGTTTTTTTTTGTGTAAATGTCTAAATTAGACTGGTTATTTTATAATAGATTTTGATTAAGGTTTAGGTTGTTATTGTTGGTAGTAAAAGTGATTATCTGAGGAAGTAATAAAGTGTTAAAGTGATTGATTGTTAGGTTGATAAATTTCTAGGGGATAAACATTTCACGTTTTTTTAAAAAAATGGTATAATAAGCTCAGATTTTTTAACTAATAAAAATATATGGCTGAAAAGAAAATTTTGATTGCCGAAGACGAAAAGCCAATGGCTCGTGCTTTGGAAATTAAGCTTAACAAAGCTGGATTTGAAACGGTAGTAGTATTTGATGGTGTAAGCGCTCTAAAGGAGTTGGTTGCTAATAAATATGATTTATTATTATTAGATTTGATGATGCCTAATAAAGATGGTTTTTCGGTTTTGACAGATATGAAAGAAAGTAAAATAAAAGTACCTGTAATCGTATCTACCAATCTTAATCAAAAAGAAGACATTGAAAAAGCTCTTGGTTTGGGAGCCAAAGATTATTTCGTAAAATCAGACACCACTATTGCTGAAGTAGTGGACCATATTAAAAAAGTTTTAGGAATTTAACATTATTTATGCAATTTACTGAGCAACAATTAAAAGAAATTTTACTTGATCAAGGTTATCTTGAAGAAAAAGACTTTAACAATGCAAAAAAATATGCAAAATCACACAACACTAGTTTGATGGAGTATTTTTTTGTGGAAAATGTTTTGAGTAAAGATATTATTGGACAAGCTGTTGCTGAATATTTTGCTGTACCATATATCAATTTGACAAATGAAAAATTAGATCCAAATATTGTCAAATTAATACCAGAAATAGTAGCACGTAATAAAGGCGTGGTTGCTATTAGTTCAGATGTTGAGGGTGTGAAACTTGGTATGCAGAATCCAAAAGACTTAGAAAGTAAAAATTTTATTGAGAAAAAAATTGGGCAGGTTGTAAAAGTATATTATATAGATGATGATGATTTGGAAAAAGCTTTATCTGTTTATGGTTCTGATATTGATTCTGATGTAACAAAAATTTTAAAAAGTCTTAACAATTCTAGATTAAGTAATGAAGAAAAAGATGATATTGTAGTAGAATTTGTGGATATGGTTTTGAAATATGGTTATGAAAATCGTGCTTCAGATATCCATATTACACCACAAGTAGATAGAATAACTTTTCGTTTCCGTATTGATGGTGTGATGCATGATGTTTTTGTTGTCGAAAAAGATAAGGCGCCTAGAGATTTTTTGAGTTTTATTTTGACTCGTATCAAAATCTTATCTAAGATGGCTACAGATATTCATTTTGCTGCGCAAGATGGTAAAATGCGCTATCTTATAAATGACAATTGGTTGGATGTACGTATTTCTATTGTTCCTATCACTTATGGCGAAAATATTGTAATGCGTTTGTTGTATCCAAAGAATAAACAATTAGGTTTGATTGATTTGGGTTTATCTGATGATAATTTGAAAAAAATAAAGAAAGCTATCAAAAATCCACACGGCATGGTTTTGGTTACAGGTCCAACTGGTAGTGGCAAAACAACTAGTTTATATTCTATTTTGAAACTTTTGAATAAACGTGAAATAAACATGGCTACTATTGAAGATCCTGTAGAATATGATATTGAAGGTGTAACACAGATTCAAGTTAATCCTAAAACAAATCTTACATTTGCCAAAGGTTTGCGTGCTTTGGTTCGTCAAGATCCGGATATTTTGATGGTTGGTGAAATTCGTGATGCTGAGACAGCTGATATTGCTATCAACTCTGCCTTGACAGGTCATCTTGTATTGTCTACTTTGCATACCAATGATGCTGTCACAGCGTTGCCTCGTCTTTTGGATATGGGTATTCAGCCTTTTTTAGTTTCTTCTACTATCAATTTAGTAATTGCTCAGAGACTTGTACGTAAAATTTGTAATCATTGTCGTACTTCTTACAAATTGACCAAAGAAGAAATGGCTATTTTGTCTGAAAATGCAGATTTCAAACATATTTTAGCGGATTTGAATGTTAAAGATTTTAGTACTTCTAGAATTTATAAAGGTGTTGGTTGTAAAGTTTGTAATAATACTGGCTACAATGACCGTTTTGGTATTTTTGAAATATTAGAAGTAAATGAGAGTATTCGTAATTTAATTTTGACACATGCTTCTAGTGATGAAATTTTAAAAAAAGCCAAAGAAGAAGGTATGACAACTATGCTTTACGATGGAATTGAAAAAGTTTTGAATGGGGTAACAACTATTCAAGAAGTGATGAGAGTAACTCAGTTGTAAGTTTATTATTTTCTAAAGCGTTTTGTTAATTATCTATATATGTCAAAATTTAATACTGATTTTTTTAAAAAAGATTTTTCTATTGGTTTTATAAGTTTGAATCAAAAATCTTTGTTGGCAAAAAATCTAGCTGTGATGCAAAAAGCTGGTATTGATATTGTCGAGTCTTTATCAATAATGATTGAATCTACACAAAGCAGACTTAAAAGAATATTGGAAGATATTTTAATTTCTGTAAAATCTGGTAATACTTTAGCTGAATCTTTTGCTAGACATCCAAATGTTTTTTCGGGTATTTTTATTAGTTCTATTTATGCTGGTGAAAAATCTGGTACTTTAGGAGAAAATTTAGAAAATTTGTCAGAAACACTCAAAAAAGAAAAACAATTATTGGACAAAATTAAAGGAGCCATGTTTTATCCTATCATAGTTTTGGTAGCTTCTTTTGTTTTGGCTATGGCTATGTCTTTTTTGATTTTGCCTAAAATAATACCCTTGTTTGAGGGATTAAAAATGGATTTGCCTTTGAGTACACGTTTGCTTATCGATTTTTCTAATTTTGTAAATGATTATCAACAGATTTTGTTTTGGTTGATAATCGTTGTGGTTACTTTTGTTATCTTTTTGGTTAAACAAAAAATTTCTCATCCTGTAACACACTGGATTCTTTTACATTTTCCTATTATAAAAAATATTGTACGTAATTCCAACTTAGCACGCTTTTCTCGTATTTTTGGTAGTCTATTGCGTAGTGGACTTAGTATTGATGAAGCTTTGAGTGTTACTGAAAAGTCTTTGGAAAATTATTATTATAAAAAAGCTATTCGTGATATATCTTTGCGTATCAAAAAAGGTGTCAAAGTTTCTGAAAGTTTAAAAAATCATAAGAATCTTTTCCCAAAGATGGTTTCTCGTTTGGTTTATGTGGGTGAAGAAGCTGGTAAGATTGAAGATACACTTTTGTATATTTCAGAATTTTACGAGGAAGAAGTGGATAATTCTACCAAAAATTTGTCTACAGCTTTGGAGCCAATATTACTTTTGTTTATAGGCGTTGTTGTGGGATTTTTAGCTATATCTATTATTACACCTATTTACAATATTACAGGAAATATCTCCAATTAGAAATTTTGATATAATTATGTTTTTCAAAAATAGTAAGGGCTTTACTTTGTATGAGTTGATTGTAGTTTTGGCTATTACTTCTATTATTGTTGCTGCAGCTGTTCCTGTTTATGGTAATTTTCAAGGTAAATTACAATTATTAGATAGTTCGGCTGATATTGTACAAATATTGAGGACTGCTAGAGGGCAGTCTCTTGTTGGTTATAATGATTCTGCACATGGTGTTTACTTTGTAATAAATAATAGTGGTGTTGATTCTTTTATTTTTTATCAAGGCGATTCTTATACTGCCAGAAATCAGGATTATGATCAAACTACTGAATTGAAAAGTGTTTTGGCTATTAGCAATAGTTCTTTTACACTTTCAAATAATAATATTGATATTAATTTTACAAAAGGTGGACTTGGTTTGCCAAATAATACTGGTTCACTAATTTTGTCTCATAGTATTACTGGTCAAAAAAATATTAGTGTCAATAGTTTTGGTATGGTTGAAAAAAATTAATTAATTTTTTTATTTATGTTTGTTGTCAACACAAAGGGGCAAAGTATTTTAGGGATTATTCTGGCTATGGCTATTTTTGCGTTGATGGCTTCGGCTATTGCTGGTACTTCTGTTGGTAATATTGGTTCTTTGGTACAAGGTAGCAAACAATCAGGTGCAGAAGCTTTGGCACAGCAAGCAGTAGAGTCTATTAGAGCTATAAAAGATAATGCTTGGAATGATTTATATTCTGATTCATCTGTTTCTATCGCTGGATATGATTGGACTTTTGATGGTACTAATATTCAGACAATAGGTGATTATACGCGTACTGTTACTTTTTCCAATGTTTGTCGTAATAGTAATACTAATGCTATTGAAGATTGTGCTACTGGTATAAATGATTTGCAATCAAAAAAGGTCAATGTAGCCGTTAGTTGGGAAGTCAGACCTGGTGTTACGAATTCAGTGGATAGAGAATTTTATCTGACCAATTGGGATTCAAGAGAATGGACGCAGACCGATTGGAGTAGTGGTCCAGGGCAGAGTGTTTTGAGTGATACTGCTGGTTATGATAGTGATGATGAAAATATTGATTATAGTACGGCTGGTGAAGTTAAGATTTTGGAAATGGCAGGTCAAGTAGCTTCTTGTATGAATACTGGTTGGTCTTTTACTACTTCTACTGATTACATTTATGATAATGCACAAATAGAAGTTGCTGACGGTACAGCTCATTTGACAGAAACTGGTACTGCTGAGATCAATGGTTTAGGTGATGCTTTTTTAGCTAGCGATATTACTAATGGTTATACGTATAATACGCCTACTAATTTATTTGGTAGTGTTTATGCTGTGGCTTATTATGAGTATGTTTCGCCTTATCCTGGACGTTTGAAAATATATTCAATGGATGAACTAGGTAATATACAAGCTTCTAGTATTTTAAATCTTCAGGCAAATCAACCTAGTAATGCAAAAATAAAACATGTTTATGGGGATGTCTATGCTGTGTTTTATTCCGGTCAGTATATTAATGGATCTGGAGTTAGTAATTATTCTGTTGGTTTTATAGAAACATTTAGTGTAGATAGTTTAGGTAATGCTGTTCTTATCAGTTCTTCTATGTATAATGGTGAAATACCTAATAGCTATTTTAATGATGTTCAACAAATGTCTCCCGGTTTGTTTGGTGTATTTTTTACTGGAGATTTGACTGCCGGAACAGGACTTACTTACGCAAATCTGAAAATGTTTAATATAGACAATAGTGGTAATATTACTGATACTGGAAAATATTTACAATATGGGGGAGGTGCTGGCTACTCATTTGGTAATCAAAAAATATTTCAGCGTAGTGCCAGTAGATATTTGATTTTTTATTCTCAGTATAATACTACAAATTGGATTTCTACCTCTTATGCTAAAATAATTGATGTAGATAGTTTAGGAAATATTACACAACCTTTTGATGCTTCAGAAATGGTGGGTATTACAGATGTATATGGTTTAAGTCAAAAAAATGATAATATTTTTTATGCTTATTCTTATACTGGTGGGGTAGCCGGAGGAGAGAATGGCTCTGTAATTATTAAGACTATCTCAGTAGATAATAGTGGTAGTGTCTCTAATATTGATACTTTGTCAGCATTAACTGATTATACTTATCCTTATCCACAAAGCGTGACAAATATTTCGGGTGATAATTATTTGATGTTGGTGGGAGGTACTCTCTATGACGTTAATTGGAATAATCTTGGTGCGGGTGCTTATCTGAATAGTTTTTCTATTGATAATAATGGTAATATTTCTAATGATTTTTTAGATAGTTACCAATATAGTTCTGGTAATTTAGGATATGCTGGTAGTATTTTAAATATTGGGCAAAATCTTTATGTTTTAAATTATACTGGTAGTGCCAGTATCTCTGATTATAACTATAAAGGTTATTTAGTTACATTTATTTTTGATTCTGCTGGTAATATAAACTTGACAGGTAATAGTTTGAATTATTTAGATGGTTCAAGTAATAGTAGTAGTTTAGTTCATACTAGTGGAGATTTTTATACTATTTTTTATGCAGATAATAATACTCAACAAGGAGTATTTGATTTAGTTACAATTGTTTCAGATGGTACAATATCAGCTATACTTGATACTTTTGTATTTAGTGGTAGTAGTATGTCTATTATTAATGGTTCTTTGGTTAGTACTAATAAATATTTAAATTTTGTTTATACTACTTATTCTGGTGGTTATCAATTTACTGTTGCTTCTTTGTCTTATACTTATTATGGTCAATTGTATACAGATCAAGTTCAAACCATAAGTTCCGCCCAACCTTTACAATTTACTGAGACTGGTGTTTTGAAAGATTTTACAGAAGCTGCCACAAAAGGTGATACAGGAGAAATATATTATCAATTATCAAATGATAATGGTGATAATTGGTTGTATTGGAATGGTTCTTCATGGGCTACATCTACTTTGAGTACTGATTACAATCTGGCTGTTGATATTGATACTCATATTGCAGAATTTCCAACTTCGACAAGATTGATGTCATTCAAAGCTTTTATGGTAGGTGAAGGATATCAAAACATCGCATTAGATTCGATAGGTGTAAATTGTAAAGAGGAAATTGATGAAAGTTATACAAATAGTAGTGATTATAGTTATAATAATGAAAAGATTGAATTTTCTGGTGGGCAGGTTGGTCTGAAAACAGGTCTTGCTACTTTTAATTATGTTTGGACTTTTGATGATTATGCTAAATATTATTATGATCCATTATATATAAGTGTTTCAGGTGGTAAAGCTAGTATGATTTATTATACGCCTACAGATACTTTTACTTATAATTATACTACTTCTACAAATTATGTTTATAATAATTCTCTCGTAGAATTTGAGTCTAGTAATGCTAAGTTGAAAAATATTGGTAATCCAATAGGTGATTTACCAACAACTTATATTCAAAATCAATATGTTGGTTCTTCTTACTATGCACCAAATTCTCAAAGTATAACCAATATACGTAATAATATATATCTTGTTGCTTATTCTTATTCTACAGGAAGCGGGGGAGCTTATTTTCATCTAAAAACTAGAAGTATAAGTGATACTGGAGTTATTGGTACAAGTGACCTTAGTTATATTAATGTAGGGCAAATCTATTCATCTGGTAGTAAGTATACCTCTTCTGAGGATTTTGATGTTGTGAAGTTAAGTGATGGTTATTTTGCTGTAATTTATACAACATATTCTCCGACTTATAGTTATGTTACTACGTATAGTGTTAGTGTTAGTGGTGTTATAGCTCAAGTAAATTCTTATAGGTTTTATACTTCAGTATTATATGGTGGTGGAATTATAAAATTGGATGGTAGTACTGATAAGTATGCTATCACTTATGGTACTACTTCTGTGGTTGTTTATACTTATACTATAAGTGAAACAGGTATTATAAACACTAGTTATATTGATTATTTTAATTATGCAGAAAGTCCAGGTTATAATATGCATAAGTATATGATACATGTTTCGGGGGATATTTATGCGATAGCTTATGATTATCTAAATTATAATAGTACTTCAGTTAATCATGGTAGCGTTATAACTTTAAAAATAGAAAATACAGGTAATATCGTAAGTACTACAAAAATTGATTTAAAGACATACGGAAATAATTGTTATACTACATATAGTTATGCTAGACACACTAGGATGGTTAGGATTTCCGATAATCATTTCGCTTTAGTTCACCCTGACAAATATTGTAGTTCTGGAAGTAATACTGCTTATAGAGATGGTTATTTGAAAACATTTGAAGTTGATACTGTCGGTAATTTAACTCAAATACAATCAGCTTATTTTGCTAGTTGGGCAGCTTTTGCACCAAGTATTTATTCTATTGGTAATGATACTTATTTGATTACTGGAGATTATATAAATAGTTATGGTAAATTATATACCTATCATATTAGTCCAGGGGGTATTATAAACACAACTCTTATAGATTCTTATCAATTTGGTAGCTATTATGGTTTGGTACCAGACGTAGTTCAAGTAAAAGATAATATTTTTGCTATTGCTTCTGACCAATCGAGTAATTATATGGGTTATACTTATGTAGCAACATTTAATATAAATACTGTCGCTACTTATTCTACAGAAAAACCATCAGTAAAATCATCTTTGTGGGTAGATTCTAGTGTTGATTCTTGGGATGGTTTCACTGAAACGGCTAGTAAAAATGGTGGAGAAATATATTATCAATTGTCTAACAATGGTACTAGTTGGTATTATTGGGATAGTGTTAGTTCTACTTGGTCTTTGGCAACGACTTCGACAGAGTCTAATACGGCTTCTGTTGTAAATACAAATATTAGTAGTTTCACAACAACTACCAATAGTATTGCTGTAAAAGCCTTTCTTTCTAGTGATAGTACTCAAAAAGTTGCTTTGGATAATATTGATATACCTATTACTCGTACTGTAAGTGGTTATTCTATACAATTTCCAAGTATAAATCCTACTTCTACACAATCTTTATATATTCCAAATATTAATTCTTGGCGAGGTTTGTCTGCTAATGTGAATACTATTTATCCTGGAGATGTTTATTACCAATTGTCTGATGATGATGGTGCTACTTGGCAATATTGGAATGGTTCTATTTGGGAAGTAATAAATGATATAAATGATTATAATTCTATAAATGTTGTTAATGATCATATTAGTAGTTTTCCTACATCAACAGGAAAATTTACTTTCAAGGCTTTGCTAAAATCCGATAGTATAAAGCAAGTTGAAGTAGATGATGTTACTTTAGCATATACTCCAGAACCAGAAGATGAACATACAACTAATTTGTGGCATTTTGACGAAACTAGTGGTACTTTGGTTGATTCTGTTGGTGGTTTAAATATGACTCCAAATACGCCTCCAGGAGTATTTGGTTCTATAGGTAAATTTGATAATTCTTTCAAAGTTAATTCTGGTCAGAATATAGGTGGAGTTGCTACTAATGTTGATGCGCCTGATTTGGCAAATAATTTTACTATAGATATGTGGATTAAAGAACATCGTATTTATAATGATAGTGGTTATCATACTAATTATGTTTTTCTGGGTAGTGGAAGTTATGGTAATTATAATTTACGTATGGATAGTTATGCTGGAGATAGGCCCATGTTCCATTTTTATAGACCTAATGATGGAGCTACATATTATGCTTGGTCAAGTGTGTCAATGCCTTTAGATGTCTGGAATCATTTAGCAATTACTTATGATGGACATTATTTGAGAATGTTTCAAAATGGAGTTATGACAGTACAAAATCTTTTCAATGTTACCGTAGGGATTCATGATTCAAAATTTAATTTTTTGGCCACAAGATATGCTAATGATACTATGAATCAATATGAAATAGATGAACTTAGATTTTCCAATATTGCAAGATGGACAAGTAATTTTACACCACCTAGTGTGCCATTTGCGGCTGGTACATCATATGACACGACTAACCCTAGTGTAACTTCCGTTTCAAATAAAAGTCATTCAGCTAGTGCTTTTACTAGTTTTGAAGAAGTGGCAAATAAAGATGGAGGTCAAATATATTATCAACTTTCAGACAACGGTAGTACTTGGAAATATTGGAATGGAACAAGTTGGTCTACTGCAGGAAGTACAAATTATAATACGGCTGATATCGTTAATAATAATATTGCTAGTTTTTCTACTACGACTGGTCAGATTTCTGTAAAAGCAATATTATCAAGTGATGGAACTCAACATGTTCAGCTTGATGATTTGAAAATATTTTATGATTCAGGAAGTGATCAAGCTGGTGCCGGTGGAAGTGGAGCAGGTTCTGGTGGTGGTTTTGCTACTTCAACCTATTTCATTTCTTCAGCTTTTGATATGGGTGATGTTTCACCTGCACAATATTTAGAATGGGATGAAGATCTGACAGCTTGTACTGATTGTTCTATAAAAATTCAAGTAAGTACTGCTCCAGACAATGGCGGAGTTCCTGGTACTTGGACACCTTGGTATGGCGTGACGGGTGCAGATGCTTACTTTGTAGATTATTTTGGTAGTATTGTGCCGAATTATTTGAATGGACGTCGTTTCGTACGTTATCGTGTGGAACTTTTGGGTGATGGTACTAGTACTCCGGTGTTCAAAGAAATGAGGATAAATTATAAGTAAGTTTAAAATTTCTTATGGTAGATACACAAAATCCAAATTATCAAATTGTTTTATTCAAAGGTAAAACTATCAGGAAAACTATCTTTAATAAAGAGTGGTATTTTTCTGTTATTGATATAGTAGGAGTACTTACCGATAGTTCTGATCCCGGTGCTTACTGGAGAAAGCTAAAACAGAGATTAAAAGATGAGGGTAGTGAAGTCGTGACATTTTGTCACGGGTTGAAATTGAAAGCTCCAGACGGAAAAATGCGTGAAACCGACTGTGCTAGTACTGAAAATATGTTTCGTATAATACAGTCAATTCCTTCACCCAAAGCCGAGCCCTTAAAACGCTGGTTAGCCAAAGTTGGCTATGAAAGAATGCAAGAAATAGAAAATCCGGAACTGGCGACCAAAAGGACAAGATTACTTTACAAATTAAAGGGTTATCCTGATGATTGGATTGAAAAACGAATGCGTGGTATCGCCATTCGCGAGGAATTGACGGATGAGTGGCAAAAACGAGGAGTGGAAAATGAACATGATTATGAAATTTTGACAGCTGAAATTTCCAAAGCAACCTTTGGTGTTAACCCTTCAGAATATAAGAAAATCAAAGGATTGAAACAACATAATTTGCGTGATCACATGGATGATTTTGAGTTAATTTTAACTATGCTTAGTGAAAGAACCACGACAGAAATACATCGAACTAAAGATACCAAAGGTTTGCCACGTCTGAAAGATGATGCTAGAGTTGGTGGGCAAATTGCAGGTACAGCTAGAAAACAAATTGAAAGAAAAATAGGTAGATCGGTGATATCAAAAAATAATTTTTTGAAAATAAAGAATGCAAAGAAATTAAAGAAATAATATAAACTATAAATAGAGGAATTAGTGATTTGTATTAATCTTGAAGTAAATTGAGATAAAGTAGAAATAAAAAATTGTTTTTATTATCTCTATTTTATCTCTTTATCTCAATTTATCTATCATGCAGAAAATAATAATGTTTAAAGAAAGTATAAATAGTTGTTTTAGAAAAATTTTATGTTTAACAAAAAAGGTTTTACTCTAATTGAAACACTTATCTATGTTGCGATAGTAGCTTTGGTGTCTACTGGTCTTATGAAATTTTCGATGTCTATGACATCGGTTAGAAATAAGACTTATGTAGTACAAGAAGTGCATAGTAATATGAGAGATGCTATGACCTTAATTACCAAAAAAATTCAGGAAGCCAATGCTATAAATGTGGGTAGTTCTACTTTTGATACAGATCCTGGTGTCTTATCTTTAGCTATGTCAGATGTTGGTAAGAATCCTACCATTATTTCTCTTGATCAAGATAATGGTCGTCTAGAGATAACAGAAGGTACTAGTGATCCTGTATATATAACAACGCATGAGGTAAAAGTAAGTAATTTACAATTTACAGATGTTTCTATAGGTTCTGTTACTAAAAATATACAATTTTCTTTGACTATAAATTATAATAGTGGTGATAATGCTAGTAAAGATTTTACTTTTACACAAAGTGAAAATAATTTGGCCAGTATAAGAAATTAAAATTTTATAATTATGTTCAGACAACTAAAAAATAATAAAAAAGGAATGATGGCGGTTATGATGGTTCTAATAATTGGTGCCACTGCTTTGATTTTGGCATTAAGTTCTGTAAAACTTGTAGTAAATGATGCTCAAATGACTTTGGATAATAAAAAAGGTGGTGAATCTTATAGTGTTGCTGATGGTTGTTTGGAAGAAAGTTTGAGAAAATTACGTTTGGATACATCGTACACAGGAGAAGCTTTGAATTTAAGTACTGGATCGTGTATAATAGCTGTATCATCAAATGGTAATGATAGAGTTTTGAATATTGTTGGAACTGTTGGTGATTATACTCAAACTTTGCAGGTGAGTGTAACTCTTGATGGCAATGTAATTACTCTGAATAGTCGTAGTGAAATCTAGAATATTTTTTAAATTTTTTATTTTTTTAACATGAGGGGAAAAGAAACTTTTGTCGGTTTAGATATAGCCGATCATACAATATCAACTTTAGAGCTTTCTGGTTCTGAAAAAAAACCTACCTTAAAAAATTTTAATAGGGTAGTGATAGAACCAGGTGTGATAGAGTGGGGGAGAATAAAAAATCCACAAAAATTGTCTGAAATATTTAAGCAACTTTTTTTGGTCACAAAAACAAAAGAAATAAAGCTTGAAAATGTTGTTGTAAGTTTGCCAGATTCTTTGGTTTATGTACATATTTTTCATTTGCCACCACATAATAAAAGAGATAGAGAAAAGTTAGTTTTGAAAGAATTGCAAGGTATAATACCAGAAAAGATCAATAATATTTTGTATAGTTATCAAGTTTTTTCTGAGGATAATGATGTTGTAAAAGGTATGTTGGTAGCTTTACCAAAGGATGCTGCTAGTGATTGGTTTGATTTTTTTGAAAAAAACAGAATAAAGGTTAAATTTTTTGATATTGAGCCAGTGGCTTTGCGTCGTGCAATTTTCTTTGGTAAAAAAGATGAAAAAATTTGTTTAGTTGATTTAGGTGCACAGTCTACTTCTATTAATATTTTAAATAAAGTTAGATTTTATTTTAGTTACAACAATCACATTGCTGGTGATTTTTTTACTAGAGAAATATCTAATAAACTTAATTTGAGTTTAGAAGAAGCTGAACAGAAAAAAATTAAAAATGGTTTGAATGGAGTAGATGAAGATGTAAATGATATTATAAAGAGTGGTTTAGACAAATTAATTGCAGACATAAAAAATATTATCGAAGTGAATGATGATGCAGAACATCAAATAACTAAAATAGTGTTAGTGGGTGGTACTAGTAAAATGAATGGTTTGATTGATTATATCCAAAAACATTTTGAATTTCCTGTTGAATTATTAAATATTTCAAAATCTTTTACCAATGATGATATCGAATATGCTGAGTCTTTTGGTTTGGCTCTAAGATCTTTTAGTAGCAAAGATTATGAAGATGAACCATTTATAAATCAAAAACAAATTACTAAAAATAGTGGCGCTTTAAAAATTTTGAAAAAAGAGGATACTAATTATATCAAAAATTTGGATGAACATTTTGATTTAGCTAGTGTTTCTTCAGATGTAAATTTTGATAGGTATAATCCAGATCGTAACAAGATTAGTCGTATTTTGTGGTTTGTTATACCTTTGTTTGTGTCTATAATTTTGCTTATTGGTGCTTTCTTTTACAGAGCCTATAGTAGAGATGTTAGAGAGCGAAATTTAGATATTAGTAAAAGTATTCAAGATGTGGTACAATATAAACTACAAGATATTAGTGTAAAAATTCCTGTTGCCACAATCGCAAATGAATATACTAAAGATAGAATAAGGGGAAGAATATTTAATGATGTTATTTTAAAATTAAATATTTCTGAGATTGATACAGAAGATTATATTGTTAGTTTATCCAAAGAGAGGGCTGTCGCAGAATTATCAGTTTCAGAAGAAATCTATCAATACTTTTTGGAAAAAATTGATAATAAAGATGACTTCAATTATCGATGGTTGATATTATCTAGTTTGGATATTAAAACTTTGGCTAAAAACAAAATTGATAGTATGAATACGTCTGGTATAGCATACTTATTTGAAGAATATAGTATTAGTTCTGTAGAAAAGACAAGTGATAGTAATTTGTATATTTTGAATATTGTTGTGAAAGTTTCAAGTAAACAAGAACTAAATCTAAATAATTAATAAAAAATTTTAAATTTTATAGAAAATATATGGCTAAGAAAGGTTTTACTTTGATAGAGTTACTTATAGTTATTTCTATCATTGCAATTTTAGCATCTGTTGTTTTTGTGGCATTGGATCCACTCAAACGTTTTCAAGATGCACGCGATTCAAGTCGTTGGGCAGATATTTCTGCTTTGATTTCGGCTGTCAAAGTTTACCAAGTAGATAATGGTGGTAATTATCCAACAGCTATAGCTGATAGTATGGGAGCAGGTAGTACCTATATGATTGGTACTGATACTGAAGGTTGTAATTTGACTTGTGATACTGCTGTTGGTGGTAGTGCTTATTGTGTTGATTTAACAGCTTTGGTAACTGCTGGTTATCTGGGAGAAGTACCTGTTAGTCCAAATGGTACTGGAACTTGGGGTGTAGGTGTGACTGGCTATACCATCACAAAGTATGATACTGGCATCATAAAAGTAGCAGCTTGTGAATCAGAAAATAGTGATAGTATATCTATATCTAAATAGTTTTAAACTTAGGATAAGTTGTTTTGTATAAAGACAAATTAGCCATATGCCTGTCTTTTATTTAAAATTTTTTGCAAAAAGCTAGTTTGACTAGCTTTTTTGTGTTTCAAATATAAAAATTATCTAATAACATTTATGAAAGAATCTAACAATTCTAGCAATAAAATAATTGATAGTATTATAATAGGTTCTTTTGTTTTTTTTACTATTATTTTTTTGTTATTATCTTGGTTTTTGATTCAAAGAAATAATAATAATTTTTTGGATAAGTACAACAAATATTTTGGTCAGGTTGGATTGAATTATGATAATCAGGTTTCTCTGGAGGTCAAAAATGATTTTAAAGATGTTTTTCATAATGTTGACCATTTTTTTGAGAGTGTCTCTTTTAGTACTAGTAGTACTGTTTTTGATTGTTCTAATTCTATAAGTGTCTTAGATGACGAAGAATTTTATGGTTGGTATCTTGTAGATAACAACAATAATATTGTCTGTGAAAGTAGTGTTCCAAATGATGTTATTAACTTGAGACAGTTTGATGAAAATTTTTTTCTTAAAACAGATCAAAATTTTTTAATTTCAAAAGTTTTTTCATTAGAAATTGAGGCTAGCAATATAAAAAATGTTAATGTATTCAAAATTTACAAAAGTTATTTTGATGATAAAAAAAATAAACAAGCTACTTTAGTTTTGCTAGTAGATTTAGATACTTTCATTTTTACACATTTGAAAGATAGTAGTCTGTGGTTTGGTTCAGAATTTTTTGTATTAGACAGTAAAGGAGATATCTTTTGGACAGTTGACAATGATTTGATAGGTAAAAATATTGAAGATGATTATGTCAAAAAAGTTTATGTAGGTTTTGGTGATGCTCTCAATATTTTGCAAAAAGCACGTCTAGGAAAAACAGGTTTTCAAACCTATGGGTTTAGGGGGGATACTTATGTAACTTCTTATACGAAGAGTCAAATATTACCAGATTATTATTGGGGCATTTTGCTAAGTACTCCTGCAAAATACATACAATCTGATGTTTTTGTAAATTATACACAAGGTAGTTATACATTTTTTTATTTTGTAGCCTTTTTATTGATAGTATTTTTATTGTTTTTGTATTTTGTTTTTAGAAAAAATATTTTTTTACACCTACAGATAGATGAGACTAAAAAAGAGATGATTGAAGAAACAAAAAAATTTAAGATTACAGAAGTAAAATTGAATAAAACTGTTGAAGAACTAGAGTTACTTAACTCCAATATGGTCAATAGAGAATTAAAGATGATTGAATTAAAAGAAGAAATAAAAAAGATTAAGGAAAATAAAGAAAAAATATAGTATATGAATTTTTTTTCGCGCTACAAATTAATTTTTTTGTTTCTAATTACTATACTATTTTTTGGTATTTTGGCAAGTGTTTTTGTTTATTCTTATATTAAGAGCAATTTAGTTTCAGAAAAGATAGATACTTTCAAAACTTTTGTTTTTGTAAAGAGTGAAGAAGTAAAGAGTGTCTTAAATAGTGTGGATTATTTGTTAACAAATGTAAAAAATGATGAGGCTGTTGAGTATTATTTATCGCAAAATGATAAAAAACCACAAGATGAAGTGGTGTTAAAACACTTAGATAGTTATAATATTGCTGATTTGTTTTCAGCTATATATATAATGGACATTGAAGGTAATACTTTGGTTTCGACGGACGCTTCTTTTGTAGACAATAACTATGCTTTTAGAGATTATTTTTCTGAGGCACTTAAAAATGGTTATTCTTTTGATGTTGTTTTGGGTGTTACTACAAATCAGTTGGGTTATTATTTTTCTACACGTATTGAAGATGCTAAAAATAATATCTTAGGCGTTGTTACTTTGAAATTAAGACCAGAAGTCGTTGAAAAAAAATTAAGTTCAATAAATTTAGAAAATAATTCTTCAGTAATGTTGCTTGATAAATATGGAGTTATTATTTATTCAAATAAGTTGGAAAGATTGTATAATACTTTAGGTGTTTTAAACGAAGATGTCAAACAAAAAATTGTTGTAAACAAAAGGTTTTTAGAAAAACAATTAGATTCTGTTTGGGATTTCCCGGCGGATGATTTGAACACGAATTTGTCAGATGTTAATTTTTTTGAATATAAAAATAAAAATGAAAAAATAAATATTTTTTATACACAAGTAGGTAATTATAATTTATATTTTTCAATAGAGCAACCAGCTAATTTGCAAGTTGCTGGTATTTTAAAAATTGTAAATAATTCTGTACTTATTATTTTTTTAGCAGCATTAATGGCTAGTATAATAATCTTAGTATTATTAATAAATTATTTGAAACCTGTAAAAATTCTTTATGATGCTGCTCTAAAAGTTAGTCGAGGTAATTATAATTCAGTTATAGAATATAGTAGTCAATTTTCTGAAATGCAAGAGTTGATATTGGCTTTTAATATGATGTCTGCTAGTGTCAAAAAAATTCATGAAGAAATAGAACAAAAAGTTCAGACACAAACTCAGAAGATAATAGAAAAACAGGTTTTTTTAGAAGAACAGAAAAAAGCTTTGATAAATGTTTTGGAAGACATCAATGAAGAAAAAGAAAAAACAGAAGGATTGAGTAAAGAATTAGAAAAATTTAAATTTGCTGTAGATAATGCCTCTGATCATATTGTAATTACAGATCCTGATGGTATGTTATTATTTGCGAATAAAGCTGTAAATAGAATTACTGGTTATAATGAAAAAGAAGTTTTAGGTACTAAAGCAGGTGTTTTGTGGGGAGGTGTAATGGATAAAGCTTTTTATAAAAAATTATGGAAAACTATTAAAAAAGAAAAAAAAGTATTTGCTGGTGAATTATTAAATAAAAGAAAAAATGGTGAAGTCTATCCTGCTGAAGTTAGTATTACTCCATTATTGAGCAGTGAAAAAGAAGTACAGTTTTTTTTGGGTATTGAGAGAGATATAACTAAACGTAAAAAGGATGAAGAAAAATTACAATTAGTACTGAAAGATTTGAAAGAACAAGATTTTCAATTGGCTGAAGAAAAAGCTAAATATGAGGCACTTTTGGCTAGTATTAGTAGTGGTATTATCGTAACCAATGAAAAAGGACATATAATTTTGGTAAATAAAGCGGCTGAAGTGATGCTTGGTAAAAAATCAGAAGAAATGAAAAATAAAAAAATTTATGAAGAGGTCCCTGCTTTTACTGAAAAAGGTATTTTGATAAATAAAAGTGAAAGAGCCGTCAACCAGGCTTTATCTACTGGTAAACAACAGACTTCTTTGGTGGGAAAAACTTATTATTATAAAAATTCAGAAGGTAACCTTTTTCCAGTAGGATTTATGGTTAGTCCTTTTATCTGGATGGAAAAAGTGATTGGAAGTATTGTGGTTTTTCGTGATATTTCTTATGAACAGGGTATTGATAAAGCTAAGACAGAGTTTGTATCTTTGGCTTCTCATCAGCTTCGTACACCTCTTTCGACTATAAATTGGTATGTAGAGATGCTTCTTGATGAAGATGCTGGTTCTTTGAATAAGGAACAAAGAGATTATTTGAAAGAGGTTGAAGTTGGAAATAAACGTATGGTAGATTTGGTAAATTCTCTTTTGAATGTTTCTCGTATTGAACTTGGTACTTTTGCTATTGATCCTGAAAAGACAGACATTAGAGATGTTTTTGATAGTGTTATCAAAGAATTAGAACCTCAGATAGTACAGAAAAAAATGAAAATAACTAAAAAATATGATAAAGAAATAACTAAATTGAATTTAGATCAGAAGTTAATTAGAATGGTTATCCAAAATTTGATTACTAATGCTGTCAAATATACACCTGATAAGGGGCAAATAAAAGTTGAAATTCGAAAAAATGAAAAAGAATTAGTAGTGAGTGTGAAGGACAATGGTTATGGTATACCAAAAAAACAACAAGATAATATCTTTACCAAAATGTTTAGAGCTGATAATATCAAGCTGAAAGATACTACAGGTACTGGTTTAGGTCTTTATATTGTCAAATCTATTATCGAACAGTCAGCTGATGGTAAAATATGGTTTGAATCAATAGAAAACAAAGGTACTACTTTTTATTTCACAATACCACTAAAGGGTATGGTTAAAAAAGAGGGAAATAAGGCTTTGACTTAGTAATATTTGTTTTTTAAACATTATCCAAAATAATCTCTAATTATAGGGATTATTTTTTTAATTTAGACTTAGTTGTGATTAACTTTTGAATTAAAGCAAAATGTGTTATAATTAAGCAGATAAATAGTTTATAATTTTTTGTGACACTCAAGAAAAAAAAGACAAAAAAACCACCTCGTAAATGTGTAATTTGTAATAAAGTTGGGCATAATTCACGTACTTGTCCAACGGTTAAAGAAGTAAAAAAAACTACCCCTAAGAGGATTATTAGTAGTTCTTTTGTTAATGTTAGAGTTGTAAAAAATGCAGAGAAGTCTCCATTTATTATTGATGTGTTGAAAGAATATAAAAAAGAAAACCATTTGGAAAATATAGATGTGTATAAACATGAAAACAAAAAAAAAGAATTGAACAAAGTTGTTGTGAATTTTGCAAATATTATAAAAATTACTAATGAAAAACAAAAACAAGAAAATTTTATACAAAAAAGACAAATAAAAAATTCAAAAATAAAGTTTAAAAAAACTACAAAAAATAAAAATATTTTACCAAAGTTCAAGGTTGATAGAAATTATAATTTATTACCAAGGTTTTATTTTTTGAAAAAAAATGCGAATTTTGTTAATGAATTTTTGGTAAATATTTTTCAAAATATTTCAAACTTTTTTTCTTCTATTACTGATTCTTTGGTATCTTTTAGAAAAAGATTAAGTTTCAAACGTTTTTCTTTGAGTTTTTTAATTTTGACAATTATAATTGCGATACCTTTTCCTGCTGTAGGTTATTATAAAAAAATAAAATTAGATACCGCAGAAATAGTTTCCAAAAGTAATGATGCCTTTTTGTCATTACAATCTTCGACTGTTTCGGCATTTAATAATGATATAAATCAAGCTGAGAATGATTTAAATAATGCTTTAAATTCTTTTGGAAGTGCTGAAGAAATAATTGATAGAGAATACAAAGCTAGTATTTATATTGCTAAGTTGTTACCGATTATTGGAGATAAAGTAAAAAGTAGACAGGATTTACTTTTAGCTGGTCATCAGTTAGCTTTGGGTAATACTTATTTGGTTAAAGGAATTGACGAGGCTACTCAAAAAGATAGTGAGGGTAATTTGATAGATAGATTAACTATTTTGCAACAACATTTAAGAGGTGCTTTGCAAGCATATCAAACAGCTTTAGAGCAAATAGATAATGTAGAAATTACATCTGTACCAGCAGAGTATCAACAATCTTTTAATGATTTCAAAATATTGTTTTCCGGTTTTGTATCTGATATGAATAATTTCAATCAAGTAATACGTAGTATTCAGTTGATAATGGGTGGAGATGGTTTCAAAAGATACTTAGTTTTATTTCAAAATACTTATGAAATCAGACCGACAGGTGGCTTTGTAGGTAGTTATGCTGTTATGGATGTACAAAGTGGTAAGATTTTGAATATAGATGTGCCTGGTGCCGGAAGTTATGATTTTCAAGGACAACTTGATGTTTATGAAAAACCACCTTTACCAATACAACTCATAAACAAAAGATGGGAATTTCAAGATGGTAATTGGTTTCCTGATTTTGGAGCATCTGCAAAAAAAATGTCTTGGTTTTTTGAGCATGGTAAAAAAACAACTGTTGATGGTGTAATAGCTATTAATTCTACAGTTTTAGAAAGACTTTTGAAAGTTATTGGACCTTTGCAAAATGAAGATTATGATTTATTGCTGAAATCAGAAGATGCTTTGGATAAACTTGAAACAGAGGTTCAAAATTATAATAATGAAGAAGAAAATACGCCAAAGGTTGTATTAGCTTCTGTTTTGGAACAGATTTTTGGTAGTTTGCAAAATCTTCAACCTAGTCAATTGATTGGTTTGGTTAGTCAAATGCATGAGGCTTTGTCTTATAAAGAAATACAACTTTATTTTAATGATCCTTACATCCAAAGTATTGTGCGTGAGTATGGTTGGACAGGAGAGGTCTTGGAAACAAAAAAGAATCAAGATTATTTAATGGTTGTTAATGCTAATATTGGTGGTCAAAAGAGTGACCTTAATATTACTCAAAATGTAGAGCATCAAGCTGTGGTGGCAGAGGATGGCAGTATTATTGATACAGTTATTATTACTAGAAAACATAAGGGGCAATATGAATCTGAATTTTTTAATAGTCCTAATATAAGTTATCTTAGAATTTATGTACCGGAAGGTGCTGAATTGTTAGATGCTGGTGGCTTTGTTTATCCAGAAGAAAGTTCTTTTTCTATTTCCCCAAGTTGGTATCAAGAGGATGAAGACCTAAAAAAGATTGAAAAAAATGCTTCAGTACATGTAAAAACTGGGACACGTATTACGAGTGAATTTGATAAGACTTCTTTTGCTAATTGGATAGTAACTTACAGCGGAGAAGAAAGTAGAGTTTATTTTGTTTACAAGTTACCATTTTCAGTTTTTGATAATGTGGCTATGTTTGAGGAAGAAGATCGTAAATTTTCATTTACTTCATTTTTGAATCGTGATATTGCTAATTCTGTATTATCACGTTATAGTGTTTTATTGCAAAAACAATCAGGTTCGGTATCAACGATAAATAATACTATTATCTATCCGGATGGTTGGTCTCCTGTTTGGAAAGAGGGTAGTGAAAAATTACAATTGTCTAGTAATGGAGCTTCGATTGAAGAAAATTTTGATAATGACAAAATTTTTGGTATAGTAATGGAGAAGAAATAAAAAATATTTTTAATAATAATTTATCTAATTAAAATTTTATGCCTGTTAAACATAAGAAGCCAAAAAAAGAAGGCAAAAAATTTCATAAAGAAAAAATTTCTAGTCAGGTTGTTGATGAACAAAATTTGAAGGTAAAAGAAATAGAAAGTGAAATACAAAAAAATGTTGAAATAATTACTGAAGAAATAGAAAAACCTGTAAAAAAAGAGGTGCATGTTTTTGTTAAGAAAGAATTACCCATGGAAGACTCTAAAAAAGAAGAAAAAATAGAAAAAAATAATGGGACTATGTCTCAACAAGAGATTACGCAGAAGTTAACAGAAATATATGAAGATGCTGATGGTGATATGCCAGACATGCAACAGTTTCAAAAAAGTAAACATAGTAGTTTTTTACATGCATTTTTTATATTAATTTTTTCAGTGATATTTTTTGCTACTATTGCTTGGATTGGTTTTTTTGTAGTACAGCCAGGTGTTAAATTTTCTGAAGATAATATTATTCTTACGATGTCTGGTAATGATAATTTTATTTCTGGAGAGAAGAGTACTTACAGAATACGTTACAAAAATTCACAAGATGTGGCGTTGCATAATGTTGTTTTGGAAGTACGTTATCCAAAAGGGTTTAAGTTTACATCTAGTACCAAAGAAACGATAAATGATAATAATGATAGTTGGAAAATAGGGGATATAGAAGCACAAGGTAGTGGTTATATAGATGTCACAGGTAATATTTATGGTGATATAAATTCTGAACAATCCTTTAGAGTATTTTTGAATTATATGCCAGACAATTTTAGTTCTGATTTTCAAAAAATTACAACTTTGACTTTGTCTAACAAAGATTCTTTAGTAAAAGTTGAGATACAGACAGCTGAACAGATAGTAGCTGGTTTGGATACACCTATAAAAATTATTATTTCTCCTAATAGTGATGTACCGGTAAAAAATGTTTTAGTTTCTTGTGTTGGAGGTTCTTTTGCACTCAAGTCTAGTGAACCAAAATCTGCTGATGGTAAAAGTTGTGAATGGTATTTTGAATCATTGGATGCTTCAAAAGAAATAAATCTTTCTGGTTTTTTCTCTGAAGATAAAGAAAATACTAATAAATTTCAAGTAATTGTAAAAAATTGGGATTCTCCTGAACGAATTGGAAATGGTTATATTTTATTTGATACTCAAAAGGAAGTAGCTTTGAGTAATTTAGAAACTCTGTATAATTTAGTTGTAAATGGTACAACTGGTTCATTTGATATACAACCAGGGGATACTATTAATGCGACTGTTAGTATAAAAAACAATGGTGACTCTGTTTTGAAAGATGCAAAACTGAAAGTGATAATTGATGCACCTTCTTCTGATAGTAGAAGTATTTTATCTTGGGATAAACTTGATACTGGAGAATTTGATTCTGATATTGTGGGACAACAACTTTCTTCGGATGTTAGAAGAGGTACTATAACGTTTGATAAAAGGTATATATCTGAATTGAAAGAAATTATGCCAGGGGATGAAATTAAGGTAAATGTTATTTTACCAATTAAGACTTCTGATAATATTAGATTGTCTGATTATGTTGCTTATAGGATAAATGTGAAGAGTGAACTTTCTTACAATTTGAATGATAAAACAGAATTAATAAGTAGTAATCAAGTTGATATAAAGTTGACTTCAGATTTAAAAATGGCTACACAAGATGAGATAAGTCAAGATGTTGGTGGTAATGATGTTCATCAGATAAGTTGGGTTTTGACAAATACTTATCATGATTTGAAAAATATTGAGGTTACAGCTGATTTGTATGGTGATATATCTGTAGATGAAAGTAATATTGTTGTACCTGCTGGTACTATAACTTATGATAAGGATAAGAAAAAATTAATTTGGAAAATAGAGCAAATGCCTATAAGCGTAGATGTTTTAGCTGTACAATTTGATGTTACTATATTATCTGAAAATCCAACTCAGAAGAATCTTACATCAAAACCAGTTGTGACTGCCTTTGATAATATAATACAACAAGATTTAAAAATTTTTGGACAAGAGTTGATACTTGTTAATAGTTAATTTATGAATTTAGGAAAAATTTTAATAGTAGAAGATGAAAAGTCTTTATCAGATGCTTTATTAAAAAAATTTACTAGAGAAGATTTTGAAGTTTTGGTAGAAAATAATGGGGAAGATGGTTTGGCTACTGCTTTGCGTGAAAAACCAGATGTGATTTTATTGGATTTGAACATACCAAAATTAGATGGTATGGCTCTTTTAAAAAATTTACGTAGAGATAACTTGTATGGTAAAAGTGCTAAGGTAATTATTTTGACAAATTCTTATGATATTGAAAAAGTAGGTGAGGCTACAAGTTTTGGAGTATTTGACTATTTTATAAAAGCTGATTCATCTATGAGTTCTATATTAAATAAAGTAAAAGAAAAATTAAAGATTAAATAGTTTATTTCTTATAAATAAAAAACAGATTTTTGATCTGTTTTTTTTGTGCGCCTGGCAGGAATCGAACCCACATCATCGGTTCCGAAGACCAATGTTCTATCCGTTGAACTACAGGCGCTAATTGAAGAATTTTTAATTTAGTCCCGATAAATCGGGATTAAATTTTAGAATTGTTTATTGTGCCCCCAGCAGGATTTGAACCTGCGACCGTTTGCTTAAGAGGCAACTGCTCTACCAACTGAGCTATAAGGGCGTGTGATAAAATTTTTAATTTAGTAATTTTGAATTTTAAAAAAAATTTGGAATATTTTAATTTTAAAATTCTGTCATTTCTAAATTTAAAATTGTTTAAAAATTTAAAATTTAAAATTGCTAAATTATCCTATAGGGTCTTCATTTTTTCTTTCCAAAATTTGTACTTTTGGACCTTTCCATTTTTTTATTTGCAAAGCTTTGTCTGCGGCATCTGTTTGTCCTTCTTGTTTACTAGTGCCTTTGCCTTCAGCTACTTTTTCTTTGTCCAAATAAACAGCAATAGTGAATTCTTTTTCATGATCAGGACCTTCTTCACTTACAACTCTATAAGTAGGTGTGATGCCGACAATTTCTTGGGCAGCTTCTTGAAAACGAGATTTACTGTCCATCCAAAGACCAAGTTCTAAAACTTCTGGTAATTTGGTTATAACAAAGCGAGTAATAAATTGATTAGCCATATCCCATCCTCTGTCAAAGTAAATAGCACCGATGAGTGCTTCAAGAGCATTGGCTAAAATGTAATCACGGGCTTTGATATTATTATCCTTTGATTCACCTTTACTTAAAAATAAGTAATCTTCTAATTCAATATCACGAGCTACACGAGCACACATTGTACCATTGACTAAAGCAGCTCGCCAGTTGGTAAGTTCACCTTCTGGATTCAAGTAATTATTGAATAAATATTGGGTTACTGATAATTCTAAAACAGCATCTCCTAAAAATTCTAATCTTTCGTTGTGTGCTAAAGCAAAATCACGATTTTCATTTAGGAAAGAGCGGTGAACAAGAGCTTGTACCAAAATATTTTTGTTATCAAAAACAATACCTATAGTATTTTCTATGTTTTGAAAATTTTTTTCAATATATTCAGCTATAGGCATAAAATTTTTTAGATATCTTTGTACATGGCACCTAAGATACCATTGATAAATTTACCAGAATTTTCGCCACCATAAGTCTTGGCTAGTTCAATAGCTTCATTAATGGCTACTTTTGGTGGTATTTCTTTATTATTATATTCTAATTCATAAACACCTAGACGTAAAATGTTTTTGTCCACTAAATTTATTTGATCAAGTGGCCAATGTGGAGCAAACTTTTCTATTAGTCCATCTATATCTGGTTGTTTTTCAATTATATCATTTATAGTCTCTTCAATAAAATCTTTACTTTCTTCTAATCCCATACCAAATTCAGCCATGTTTTGGTCGATAATAGCAGGTATAGCACTAGTAGGGTTTCCACGGAAATCCCATTGGTACAAAACTTGCATAATAATGGCTCTAGCTAAATGGCGTTTGGACATAGTTTTGATTTAAGAGACTAATAATGTTAAGCTGTTTTTTTACTTTTGACAGAACGTTTTAATCTTTTTTCTACGTCAATGATTTGTCTACCTTTGTAAGTACCACATTTGGCACAGGCACGATGTGCTAATACTGGAGCAGCACATTTTTCACATTTTTTACTTGCTGTTTCTTTCAATGCGTGGTGTGAACGACGTTCATCACGTGATCTCGGTGTTCTCTTTTTTGAAGGAAGACCCATAAAATTTATATTAAAATGAATAATTACTATTTTGACTATATACAGGATAAGTCGTGGCTTAGTATAGCAATATTTTGTAATAAAATCAAGTCTAGGTGTGTTTATAGCTTTTAGACTTGCATATTTGGCTTATTTTAGCTAGAATAGGAGAGTTCAAAGTCTATAAAGTTTATAAAGTAAAAAGTCATACAAATATACTAATAATGTAAATTATCCGAACCTGCCGGTAGGCAGGTAATACTAATTTTCTCTAAGTAAGTATTCGTAATATTTGTATTATAGGTATTATTTGTATATTAGTATGTTTATGAAAATAATCAAACAAGAAAATTTAGATATCTCTGAAATTGTAGAAGCCTTGAAAAATGGGGCGACAATAGTTTATCCGACAGAAACTTGTTATGGGCTTGGTTGTGATGCTAGCAACAAGGAAGCTGTAGATAAAATTTTTGCGATCAAAAAAAGACAGGCACATAAATCTGTTTTGGTAGTTGTACCAGAAGTATCAATGATAATACCTTTTATTTCTTGGACACCAACTTTGCAAAATATTGCTGATAAATATTGGCCTGGCGCTTTGACTGTGGTAGTGAAAGTTAAAGATAAAAATATTTTTCCAGCAGGCGTTGTCAATGAAGATGGTACTATGGCTTTTCGTGTGACAGAACATCCTTTGGCTGCTGAAATTTCCCAAAAATTAAATAGTCCTTTGGTTTCTACTTCTGCTAATATTGTTAGTATGAATAGTCCTTATGATATTGAGTCTGTTTTGCAGATGTTTGAAAGTGAAGAAATTAAGCCAGACATTATTATCGATGCTGGTACTTTGCCAACAAGAAGTCCTTCAACTGTTATCAAAGTAGTTGATGAAAGAATTGAAATTCTGCGACAAGGAGAAGTAATTGTAGAAAAATAAATTTCTATGAATCAAAAACATCTTTTTTTATATTTAATAATTGCTGTGGGTGTTTTTTTATTTGCTTCATTTTTTATTTTTGTAAATTGGCAAAAAACAAATTGGTTGCAAGATAGTTTGACCTTTGCAGAAGATAATAATAGTTTTATTTTGCAAAAAAATATTATAGATATACGTCCAAAATTTGTAATAGGACAAAAACCAGAAAAGAGAACTGTCAAAGGTTTGTATTTAACAGCTTATTCAGCTGGTAGTCCAAAAACAATGGATAATATTATTTCTCTTATAGATAGTACCGAACTTAATGCTGTAGTAATAGATGTCAAAGATTATAGTGGTAAAGTTTTGTATGATAGTAATTTAGAATTGGTAAATGAATTTGCTTTGGAAAGTAATAGATTAGGTGATGTAAAAGAATTGATAAAAAAATTGCATGAGCACGATATTTATGTGATTGCTAGACAAACTGTTTTTCAAGATCCTATTCTGGCAGAGAAAAAAATAGATTGGGCACTCAAGAGTAAAAATGGGGGATTGTGGCGTGATAACAAAGGTTTGGCTTGGGTAGATCCTAATAATAAAGATGTTTGGGATTATGATTTGGAGATTGCCAAAGAAGTAATTGCTTTTGGGTTTGATGAAATAAATTTTGACTACGTGCGTTTCCCGACAGATGGGCCCATGAGTTTGCTTGTTTATACCAATGGTGAAAAAGAGAAATATGATGTGATGCATGATTTTTTTGTTTTTTTGAATGAAAATTTAGGTGAAGCACCTGCCTATTTATCTTTGGACTTTTTTGGTTTTGTGATGGAGCGTCATGATGGTATGTCGATTGGTCAAAGACTTGAAGATGCTGTAGCTCAAGTAGATTATATTTGTCCAATGATGTATCCTTCTCATTATCCAGCTGGTCATCTTGGCTTAGTTAATCCATCAGAATATCCCGGTATTGTAATTGAAAATGGTATGAAACAGGGCTTGCCATATTTTGCAGATACCAAAGCCAAAGTTCGTCCTTGGATTCAAGCTTTCAATATTGGGGCAGTCTACGATGCGAGTAAAATTCGTGCACAAATTGATGCCGTGGAAAAATATACTGACGCTGGTTGGCTACTTTGGAATGCGGCGAATCGGTATAGCACGGCTGGCTTGCGTTTGGAATAATACTTTATAGCGAGTTCCCTTCCCTCGTAGGG
>AMFJ01025678.1_pt1 | contig 43627 bp, 39 predicted proteins | sample 427208 | NCBI WGS metagenome assembly AMFJ01 (sample SAMN02954298, study PRJNA114691) | groundwater metagenome | biome: aquatic; feature: subsurface aquifer; material: sediment; isolation source: subsurface aquifer sediment | place: USA: Rifle, CO | collected 2008-08 | reverse complement strand
CTGGTGGCCAGTTCCAAGACCTCCAGTCTCCCGGAGGTCTACCACGAAGAGGCGATCGTCTTTAACCCAAGAAAATTAAAATCGATGGAAAAAGCAATCGCCAATGCTCTAAATCTATCATCTTCAGCCAAGGCCAAGCAGATCGAACTGGCCAAAAAGCGTTCTCGCGATTTCAGCTGGTCCAAAACCGCCCACCTCACCCTAGAAGTTTACAAAACCCTATGTCACTAAAAGAGATCTTCAAACTCGTTCTGGGTTGGCGGCTACTAATCGTTCTTATTGCCCTTCCGGCCATGTTCCTCCTTTCTCCCCGTACCCGCTTCACCAATCTGACGGAAAAGCCTTCGGTCAGTAATATCTTCTCCATGTGGTCAAACTTTGACGGACTTCATTACCTGGATCTTGCTCAATACGGCTATGGCTATCAGCACAAAACCGATATGGATTATGCTTTTTTCCCTGTCTACCCGTGGTCGGTTCGAACCTTCAACTATTTCGGTAATTATCTTGCTTCGGGATTATTTGTCTCACACGTCTCCCTTATTCTGGCTCTCTATTTCCTCTACAAACTAGTTCTACTCGACTTCAAACCCAAGATCGCCAAGAGTACTATTTATTTACTTCTTCTTTTTCCCACAGCCTTCTTTTTTGGCTCCGTCTATACCGAGTCTTTGTTTCTCTTACTGGTTATCCTGACTTTTTATTTGCTTCGCCGCCAACACTTCTTCCTGGCCTGTCTTTTGGCCGCGATCGCTTCGGCCACCCGAATCACCGGATTTTTTCTCTGGCCCTCCATCATTTATGAATACTGGCTCATGTACGGCAAAGATTTTAGAAAGTCGGTTAATCTATCTGCCATATGGTTGCTGCTTCCTCCACTGGGGCTTTTTTCATTCATGCGTTTTCAGTATCTCAAGACCGGGGATCCGTTATTCTTTTTTCATATCCAGTCTGTTTTCGGTGGCCGAACCGTGGACAAACTCATCCTTCTTCACCAAGTCTTTTTCCGGTATTTCAAAATGCTAATTTTCACCGACTGGGATCCTCTCTACTTTACCGTTGTCATGGAGTTGCTTTCGGCCTTGTTGATTATCACCATCCTAATTTTTTTCTTCAAGAGAATCCGTTTTTCTTATTGGTTATTTGTTCTGTTGTCGTTCGCTCTTCCCACATTTTCCGGCACTTTTATGAGTATGCCCCGGTTTACTTTGGTGCTTTTCCCCGTGTTCATGGTCATGGCTTATTGGTTGGAGAAACAACATCCTTTTGTTAAGTATGGTCTCTATGCTGTTTGCACCGTCTTGTCTATTCTCTCCATCATTTTCTTTACTCGCGGCTACTTCGTCGCCTAGTACTAAACTATTTCTGTGGCCAAAGAATCTTCATCAACAAACAATCTATACAAATTCGTCGTAGCCGTCTTATTTGTTTTTCTGGTGGTACTCCGTTTTTGGAAAGCAGGTGAGTGGTTTAGTTTCAATTTTGACGAAGAATATCAGGCTTTTCTTGCTTGGTCACAGGTCCAGGATTTTCATCCCATCTGGATTGGAGTGAGCGCCGGAAATACCGGTTTTTATCTTGGACCCGCCTTCACCTATTTAAATGCCCTATTATTCTTCTTCTCGGGAGGAGACCCCCTTATTCTTGCTTACTTTGCCCCGTTACTTGGTCTGGCTACGGTTATTTCCTTATACTTTGTTTCGTCTCAATTGTTTTCGCCCTCGGTAGCCATTTTTTCTTCACTTATATACGCCGGATCTCCTCTCTTGAATTTCTTTGATCGTCGTTTCTGGAATCCATCTCCCATTCCGCTACTGACTATTTGGCTGTTATATTCTTTATACAAATCTCAGAAAGATACTCGTTGGTTCATTCTCGTTTCGGCCATTATGGCCACGGTGCTCCATGTTCACCTTTCACTGCTCATGTTCTGGCCGGTAATTATTTTTCTCGTTTTTAAGTCCTTCAAAAGAATCACTTTTAGTACCTGGATATCTTCCGTCGTCGTATATCTGGTTTTGATTTCTCCACTTCTTGTCTTCGACAAAGTCCATAACTTTGACAATCTGCGCACTCCGCTTCGCATGCTCACTTCCCAAAGCAATACCTCCATGATAGATCGAATGCCTGGCCGTTTGTCCACCACTTGGAACTCGCTTAGTCGTTTCTGGTATCTACGTCCTCGGACGTCAGTTCAGGCCGAAATGGGCTTCGGAGGTGCGGGTACACCAACAGGTTCCATCCTTCTCCTTTCATCCTTTTCTTTGGGTATCTTGGTTCTTTCGTTTTTCAGGGCCAAGATAGACAAAAAATTCTGCCTTCTTTTCGTGATGCTTATTATTTCAATTACCTCCTATCTTCTTTATCCCGGTAACGTGATCGAATACTACCTTCTCAGTTTCTTTACCCTATTTTCCATTTTCTCGGGGACACTTCTTTCTTCCTTAAGCCCCAAAATTTCCTGGTTCCTGATTCTCATTCTTGTTTTCTTCTCAGCTATTACAATTTTTACTTGTGAACAGTCAAAGTATGGTTTGATATCCCGAAGGGAAAGAATTATCAAAATTACCAAAGATATCCAAAACCAGCCTTACTCCATCATATTAGGAACACAAGATGAAGTTGGCTACTCTGCCTACGGTGGCTGGTGTTATCTCTTTCGGACATATGCCGGTAATCCGCTCTCGTGTCCCGCAGATGAAGCTTTTGGCTGGATTTACGGCGTCCAAAAATCAAACAATCAGAGCTCAATAAAAATAAATCTGCTTCGTGATCTGGGAATCTAGTTAATTTCTCTCCAATATCACCACCCCAAAATTATCTTGACAAGCAAACCTTTTGATTTCCTTGCTTTTTCCAAAGAGTGTCAGTTCGTTATAGTTGGTTGCTCCTTGTACATAATTGGAGCCATCCAGCACTACCGCCATCAAATTAGCTATTTGAGAAGGATCTTCTACATATTTCACCTCGCATCCGGCTTTCTTCATCAGAAATCTGTGTTCCGGACCATTGTGAAATGAGTGAAATCCGGCTTGAGTCGAGACAAAGATGGGTTCTTTGATTTCTCCACATACTTTGGCAAAACATTGTTCCATTTGTTCTACTGTTCTGGGTGCCGTCACAAAATACTGTTTGGTCACATTTGGATTCAGATAGACCAGGCCCAAAACTACAATAACCATCCATTTTAAGTATTTTGGAAGTCCGGAAATTAGTAAAAATATCAATGTAGTGAATCCGAAAATATAATGAGAATGGAAAGCCATTTTGCTGGCAATGGTGACTAAAAAGGAAAACACAAATAAAAATCCCAACATTCCTTCAAATTCTTTTGGTTTTTTTATAAATATGTAACTTCCATAGATAAGTACAGTTACCAGTAAAAACAAATCAATGGTCTTGTTCTCCAACGAAAATGTAAAGTTGGCCAATCTGTCAATATTTTGAACTACTGTAAATTGCTGTGTACCAATCCACTGGTGACTTAATAGACTTTTGGTGATGAGAAAGTCGTGTCTGGCTTCAAACACAAAAGTAGGAAGATTAAAAAATACCAAAAAACCAATCAAAACAATAATTGAATTGGCTCTATTCTTTTTCCAAAATAAGGCTATGTATGTCATAGCCGCCAACATGAACGGACCGGCAGGAAAATGGATAGCTACGGCTAAAGCCATTGAGATCGAAAAAACCATCAATCTTCGCAAATTATATTTTTCCGTCAACAAAAACAAACTTATAAATGATATCGATAGGAGCGGAGGTATAAATGAAGGATTCCAGACAAATCGATTTTGGATTATATATTGTGGGTGCATAGTGGCCAGAAAAAATAACACAAGCACTGCCATCTGTAATTTTTTATGATTTTTTAGGAGTATTAATCCCGAAATAAAACACACGATATACAAAGTTGCGTTTGTATATAAAGCGCTAATTGTCGCTCCTCCGAACACCAGAAACAATGGATATAGCATGTAATAATAGACGGCACTTTGGTTCATCGGCATCGCACTGGCCTGTGGGCCCAAGAGAGGAGGTTTGCCTGTGGCTTTCCAATCCCATAACACCAAAGAGTCCCTGCCCATATCATTGAAAAAGAAGAAAGATGTTCTGATATCGCTAAACCTCATCCACCAAAACACTCCCATCAGAAGTATTGCAACGGGCCACAACCAGTTTCTTTTCATCCAATTCATAATATTATTGTACTGCCATATAGCGTAAACTATATTAGCCATGAAGCGAATTTTCCGTGCCATTTCCACACCTACAGCGCGTTCATCAGCCGTCTTTTACTTCGGTAGTTTTGGTTTGAGTATTTTTCGGTATCTCTTCCATTTGATACTGCTTCGCTTATTGGCTCCGGCCGCGTACGGTGAATTTTTATCCTATTTGTCACTTATTTATCTTCTGGGAATCCCCACCGGCACCATTGCCACAGTCATTATCAAATATGTCGCCGAATTTAAAGGCAAAGACGATAAGGTTTCCATCAACCTCTTTTTCCATTATCTCCTTCGTACGGTGACCCCCATCGCTGTCTTTTTGGGGATTGCTTTGATTTTTTTATCCGGCCCCTTATCCTTTATTTTCAAAGCCAACTCACTAGCCTTTATTGTCTTAGGTATTAGTGTCTTCATTTCCCTCTATCAAACTATCATTGGCTCATATCTGGTAGCTTATCAAAAGTTTGTTTTCCAAACCATTGTCGGCTTCGCCGGGGTTCTTGTTACTATCGTCCTGTCAATTTTCTTTATCCGACTCGGTTTTGGAGCTACCGGCGCCGTCATCGGTCAACTCCTGGGCAGCGTTGCCACTTCCGTCATTATCTTTCTCAACGTCCGTCCATCGGTTTATCCGAAAATCGTTATCAAGAAATCTCCGCATTTTTCTTTAGGCGGCTTAATGGGTTACAGCTTCATTTATGCACTTGGTACCATGTCTCTTATCTCCACCGATATTCTGATGGTTAGGGCTCTTTTTGATCCACACCTTTCCGGTATTTACTCAGCCCTTTCAATTTTGGGTCGCATGATCCTTTTTGGTCTTACGCCACTTGTAGCTCTGGTTCTTCCTATTGCCGCGCATCGACATGCGGCTTCCGGTTCGGCGAGATCTATTCTGATGAAACTCGGTGCCGTTGTACTCCTTTTCGGAGCCACCGGTGCCGGCATTTTTAGCCTATTTCCAACTCTCATAATTAGAGTTCTCTCGGGCTCGGCCTACCTGGAAGCCGCCCCTTTTCTTTCGATCTTTGCTTTCACCATGGTCTTCTTCGCGCTCAGCCAGTTCATTCTTTCCTACCTTATGGCCATTGGCCGCCCCCGAGCCAATATTTTTCTTTTGGTGGCTACCATCGCTCAGCCGATATTATTTTATGTTTTTCGAGGTTCATTCCCGCTCGTGATCTGGTCGAATTTCGGCCTCCACCTTCTACTCACTACCTTCCTCATTGTCTTTCTACTCTCCCGCAACGATCATAAGGTATTTCACCCAAGTCGTTAATAATTTTGCACCTACGACTCTCACTAAAGTATATAATCTCCTCATGCCCATTGCCGCCTCAAATAAAGTATCCAAAGTCGATCCAAACTTACTTTCGGTTATCGTTCCTGCGTTCAATTGCAAGACGATCGATAAAGACCTGGCCTTTATCAAACTTCATTTGGATTTCCTGAATCGTCCTTACGAGATTATTTGCGTGGTAGATGGTCGGAAAACACCCAAGGATAAAACTTACGAACTGGCCAAAAAAATCAAGTTCAGGAGTACACAAATATATTTTTATCCTGAAAACAAAGGCAAGGGTTATGCTATTCGTTACGGGATGGCTCGAGCAAAAGGAGGAATAATTGCCTTTATCGATGCAGGATCGGATCTTCACGCCAAAGGTATCGGTCTTGCTCTCGAACACATGAAGTGGTACAACGCCGATATTATTATCGGCAGTAAACGTCATCATGCCAGCAAAGTAATCTATCCCTTACAGAGAAGAATCCTTTCTTATTTTGTTCAGAAAGCCACCAAATTTGTCTTTGGTCTTGACGTTTCCGATACCCAGACAGGACTCAAAGTTTTCAAAAGAGAAGTCTTGGTAAACGTTCTTCCTCGTTTAATTGTTAAGAGATGGGCTTTTGATCTTGAAATTTTAACGGTAGCCAACCATTTGGGGTTTAAACGAATCTATGAATCACCGGTAGAAATATCCTACAATTTTTCCAGCAATGTTGGATTATCCTCAATCCAGAATTATTTTATTGACTATCTGGCCATCATTTATCGAACACACATTCTCCGTTATTATGACGATGGTCACTCCGATCTCTGGGACGGGGATCCGAATCTCAGGTTAAGATATAAGTAATGGAATACGTTCCGCTGGTTTCTATTATCGTAGTGGATTACAAAAAGAAGAATCCCTATTTGATTGAGTGTTTAAATGCGATAGAGAAACAAACCTTCAGGAAATTCGAAATCATTTTAGTCTGTGATTATCGGGTAAATTTGGATTATCCCAAACTCCGTCAAAAATACTTTGGGCATTATGTCGGACCGGCCGAAAAAAGAGATATTGGAGCCAAGATGGCCAAAGGTGAGATTCTTGCCTTTATCGACGATGATGCTTATCCTTCGCCCGATTGGCTCAAGTCACTAGTTTCCCATTTCAAAAAAAGCAACATCGCAGGAGTTGGAGGCCCCGGGATGACACCGCCGGGAGTTTCCTGGCAAGAGGAAGCTTCGGGTTGGGCTTCTGCTTCTCCCGTCGGGGCGGGGATGTATCGGTACCGGTTCTTACCGGACAAAAAACAATATGTAGACGACTATCCTTCCATGAACCTGGCGATTCGGAAGATTGATTTCGAAAAGGTCGGCGGTTTTGACTCAAAATACTGGCCCGGTGAAGACACCAAACTATGTCTGGATCTTACTCACAGACTTGGTAAAAAAATTATTTACGATCCAAAGGTTATTGTTTATCATCACCGTCGACCCATTCTTGCTCCGCATCTCAGACAAAACGGGAACTTCGGCATCCACCGTGGATATTTCGCCCGGATACTTCCCGAAACCTCTCTCAAACCAATATATTTTCTCCCTTCTCTCATGCTTTTAGGTTTATTGTTTATGTTGTTTGTCGATGTTTTTGGAATTCAAAATATATTGATAATTAAAGTATGGAATATCGGAGTGGTTATTTCTAGTCTTTATCTACTTGTTCTTTTGTTCAACGCTCTGTGGATCTTGAGGCGATCCAATCTCTTTCAAGCTCTCTTGTCAATTCCCGTTATTTTCATCACCCATCTCTGGTACGGAGTTAGGTTTATTCAGGGGTTTCTATTTACTGGTAAACTAATACAATAATGGTCCAAGTTAATACCACCGAAGATAAAAGTGAGGCTACTCGTAAGGATGGCTATACCATAACGGTAGATCTTAATAAATGCATATCGGCCGGTCCATGTTCTATTGCCGCTCCATTGACCTTTTATCTAAGAGATTCGGACGGCAAGGCCATTATCATTGATCCGGATGGCGATTCTCTTGAGAAAGTAAAAGAAGCCGCCAGATCGTGTCCCATTCTTGCTATATTTATAAAAGACCAAAACGGGAAGCAAATCTTCCCCTAGATAAACCAACTCAAATGTTAAAAAAATCCCCAAAATCAAAACAATTACGCTTAGTCGTCGGCTATCCACCCATGCCCTCGGACAAGGGAGTCATGCTCTTGTCTCAAAACCGCCAGTTCCAATATTTCAACGCCAAGACCTACATCTACCCTATGGTTCCGGCCTACGCGGCCTCAAATGCTAAGACGCATGGTTACAAAGTGAAATGGATGGACGGTATCGCCGAAGAGCAGACATTTGAGCAGTGGCTCAAGGAGCTGAAGAGATTCCAACCGGACATCCTCATGGTCGAAACCAAGTCTCCGATCGTCAAAAAACACTGGGCTCTGACCCGGATCCTCAAGAAAGAACTCCCTAAATTACTTTTGGTCTGGGTGGGGGACCATGTTACCTTTGCCCCTGAAGAAATGATGGATAACAGCAAGGTCGATTACCTCATCACCGGCGGCGATTATGATTTCGGTATTGTTAATCTGCTTGATCACCTCACCATGGGGACGGAGCTGGAAGGCGGTATCTGGTGGAGAGTGGGGGACAAGAAGATCAAACAAAAACCGGCAGAAACCATTAAGAGAAAAGGCAAAGCCGCCTATGCTAATTCCGGCAAACCCAGCATCGCTCACGATCTAAACGAACTTCCGTTCGTCGACCGCAACCTGACCAAGTGGGAACTCTATTCTGTTTACAACGGCAATTACAAGTACACCCCCGCTACCTATATGTACTCCGGTCGCGACTGTTGGTGGAATCGTTGCACTTTCTGTGTTTGGGATCACACCATCAACCCGGTTGGTTCATACCGCAGGTTTACCCCACAAAGATTATTTGATGAAGTCAAATATGTGGTGGACAAGTATCACGTCAAAGAAATCTTTGATGACGCCGGCACTTTTATGATCGGCAAACCTCTAATGGATTTTTGCAACATGATGATTGAATCCGGCTACAGTAAGAAAGTGGTCTACGGCTGCAATATGCGTCTCAATGCCCTAAAGCAAGAGCATTACGATCTTATGGGCAAGGCCAATTTCCGTTTCATTCTTTACGGTATGGAATCCGCCAACCAATACACCCTTGATCATTTGGATAAGGGATTGAAGGTCGAACAAATAGAGGAGGGAGTGCGTATGGCCAAGAAGGGTGGACTAGACCCTCACCTTACTATAATGATGGGGTACCCTTGGGAAACATATGAGGACGCCAGGAATACTGTTGACCTGGCCAAGAAATGTTTTGAAAAAGGTTATGTGGATACACTTCAAGCCACTGTAGTAATTCCTTATCCCGGTACTCCACTATGGAAAGAATGCAAGAAAGAAGGCTGGCTTCTGTCCGAAGACTACGACGACTACGACATGCGCAAGCCAGTGATGAAATCTTCACTTACCGAGAAACAGGTGTTGGAACTAACCCAAGACCTCTATAAATCTTTTCTCAGTCCAAAATTTATGATGAGAAAAATCACCGAGATCAGAAATCTAGATGATATAAAATTCCTTTTCATGGCCGGCTGGCGCTTTCTCGGTCACATGATGGACTTTTCACCCAAACAGCTTGGCCAACACGGAGATGTCCTGAGTAGTTAAACATGAACCAGCCATCAATATCAATTGTCATCCCTACTCTCAACTCCGGAATGGTCCTGGAAAAGTGTCTGAGGTCTATATCCATTCAAAAATATCCGAAAACGAAAATAGAAATTCTGATAGGGGACGGAGGGTCGACAGACAATACTGTTAGTTTAGCCAAAAAGTACCGTGCGACCGTTATCCCAAACAAACTTAGAACCGGCGAATCGGGAAAAGCTGTGGCCGTCAAAGCCGCCAAAGGCGACCTGATAGCACTTATCGATTCCGACAATATTCTCCCCAACAATCATTGGCTCTCCGATATGGTGCAACCTTTTACCGACCAGAGCATTATTGTCTCCGAACCAATTCGCTATACCTACCGCCGGCAAGATCCACTCCTTACACGCTATTTTGCCTTATTGGGCATGAACGACCCAATTTGTCTCTTCATTGGGAACTACGATCGTTTTTCGTATATTACCAATCGTTGGACTGATCTTAAATTTCCTGAGGCACAGAAAAGTGGCTATCTGGAAGTAACCCTCGATCACGAGCCAATACCAACTATCGGTGCAAATGGCACTATTTTTCGAAAAGAATATCTCCAAAAAGCCACCAAGCACTCAGATTATTTATTTGACATCGATATTCTTCTAAAACTCATCCGCTCGGAAGGTGCCGTCAAAATTGCCAAAGTAGAGGCCGGCATCATTCACACCTTCGTCGAAAACGACGTCGCCAAGTTTTTCCGTAAACAACTCCGAAGGATCAACGATATGTCCTTTCACAAAGCCAAGAAGAATAGGGATGTCGATTGGGAAGGTTCGTTTATGACAGGTATTCTTAAGTTCGTCTTTTCTTGCATTCTGATTTTTCCCATACTTTACCAGATGGTCATCGGGTACATTAGAAAACCCGACCTGGCGTGGTTCTTCCACCCCATTGCCTGTTACGCTACCCTATTTATATATATTTATGGGTGGGTAAGAGGTAAAATTATTCCGGCTGAATCAAATCGTAATAATTGGAAACAATAATGAACAAGAATGCAAAAATCTATGTAGCCGGCGGCCAGAGTGGATTGGTGGGAACGGCAATCGTCCGATCCCTTAAGCGACGGGGTTATACAAATATTATTACCAAAACAAGATCGGAACTGGATTTAGAAAAGCCGGAACAGGTGGAGTTGTTCTTCAAAAAGGAAAAACCTGAGTATGTATTTCTGGCAGCCGCTTTGGTGGGGGGGATTATGGCAAACAAAACCAAAAAAGCAGATTTTATATATAACAATCTTCAAATTCAGAATAATGTAATCCATTCCGCTTGGGAATATAAAGTGAAAAAACTGATGTTCTTGGGAAGTTCCTGTATCTATCCAAAATTAGCTCCACAGCCGATCAAAGAGGAATATTTATTGACCGGCCCTCTAGAGGAGACAAACGACGCTTATGCCATTGCCAAAATTGCAGGTATCAAGATGTGCCAAAGCTACAACGAGCAATATGGAACTAATTTCATTTCTGTCATGCCTACGAATCTTTACGGACCACATGACAACTTTGATTTAGATAGCTCTCACGTCCTTCCTGCCTTAATTCGTAAATTCCATGATGCCAAAATTGGGCATAAAAAAGAGGTCGTCTTGTGGGGAACGGGAAACGTCTATCGAGAATTTCTTTACGTCGATGATATGGCCGACGCTTGTGTCTATCTTATGGAGCATTATGATAGCTCAGAAATCATTAACATTGGCACCGGAGTGGATCTCAAAATTAAAGAGCTTGCCCAAATTATCAAAAAAATCGTCGGTTTCAAAGGAAAAATAGTTTGGGATTCAACCAAACCGGACGGCACCCCCAAAAAATTGTTAGATGTTTCTAAACTTCTCTCGCTTGGTTGGAAACCTCAAATGGAACAGGAAAAGGGAATCGGTATAGAATACGATTGGTTCCTAAACAACTTCAAGAACTAAGATCCAACAACCGTGAACAGAAAACTTACCTTAGCTTCCGTAGTTATAGCCACACACGTCTATACAACAGGTCCGGCCCAGGATCTGAAGGACTACCTTAACGGAGAGACTATAGAGAATCTTTTGTTTATCGGCCACCCACTATTTTTTGACATGAAACTCAAGGGGTCAGGCTGTGAAAGATACCGGAATGGTAAGCTTACGGAAGAAAACTATGCACCTATCAAGAAGACACCGGCAATTTTTTCCTACTTAAAAGATATTTGGCTAACCATAAAGTGGGTAGGACAGACGGGGAGAAAATGGGATTTGTTCGTGGGTAGCGACAATCTCAATGCTTTATCCGGCATATTTCTTAAAAAGCGGGGACATGTAAAGAAGGTTATTTATTATGTCATTGACTACAACCCCTACCGTTTCGAGAACAAAGCCCTAAACTACATCTACCATCAAATAGATCAGTTCTGTGTCAGACACGCCGATGAAACCTGGAATCTCTCACCTCGTATGGAATGGGGGAGGAGGAAATACTTTGGTTTCACGGGTGGGCATCAGAAAGTTGTACCGGTCGGTGTTTGGACCGAACGCATCAATCAGAATGTTACTAAAATTCCTAATTCACTCGTTTTCATGGGCCACATCACCAAGAAGCAAGGAATTCAAGACGTCATAGAAGTGATCCCAACAATAATCAAAAAAATACCCAACTTCAAGTTTGTTGTCTTTGGCGGGGGAGACTACCTGGATACCCTAAAGGATCTCTCCGTTAATCTAAATGTATCCAAATTTGTAGAGTTCAAAGGGTATATTAAAGATCACAAAGATATTGAGGCTCAACTCCCGCAGTACTCTCTAGCCATCGCACCCTACGAAAAGTACGACGACAAAGGACACCTCTCCTTTACATATTTTGCCGATCCGGCCAAGTTAAAGCTCTATATGGCCTGTGGTTTACCCGTACTTGTATCGGACGTTCCGTATAATGCAAAAGAGATAGAAAACAACAGTTGTGGAGCTATAATAAGAAACGACTTGAGTAAAGATATTGTTGATATTCTAATAGATAAAACAAAGTTAAAAAGTTTAAGCCAAAACACAATTACATACGCCAAATCACTCTCCTGGAGACAGATATTCCCACAAGCGCTAAATGAAAAACACAATTAAAAAGATTATTAATTATGGTCTGCTAAAGAGCTTCCGGTACCTGATTAGCGAAATAAAATATATCGTCTTTTACAGATTCGTACTCGGTTCATACAGTCAACAGCAAGAAGATCTAATTGTCGATAAACTGCACGGATATAAAACCAAAGGCTTCTTCGTTGACATTGGGGCTAACGACCCTGTTAGATTTAATAACACTTACAGATTTTATCTCAAAGGGTGGAGGGGAATTAATGTTGAGCCAAATACCAAGAAGTTTGAAAGATTAAAAAGGATAAGGCCTGAAGATACGAACATTAACGTAGGCATTAGCGACACCAAAGAAAAACTATCTTTTTATAATTTCCACACCGACACTCTCTCGACTTTTTCGAAAAAGGAAGCTGACAACTATGTTAAACAGGGTTTTGATATTGAATCCATCAAGAAAATCGACACATTGCCTCTGAAAAATTTACTTAAAAAGTTCAACGTCAGAAACATTGATTTTCTGACGATAGATACCGAGGGTTATGATGTGATCATACTGAAGAGCAACGACTGGGAAAAATACAGGCCGGAAGTAATTTGTGTCGAAAATGTAACACAAAACAATACAAATGAAAATTCAGAAATTAAAAAGCTCTTAGTTTCACAGGAATACAAATTAGTTATTAACAACGGCTTAAACTCGATTTTTAAAGATGTCCGCACCTATTAAGGAGATTTTAAGTTGCCCATTGTGTCATGGATATGTCAATATCAATAACAAATTGCACATTGTTTGTGACAAATGTGGGTCAGTTTTGGGTAAAAAAATAGGAAACATTTACTCCTTCGCCGATACATTAAGTCAAGATTTAATTCTATCTTCAGAAAAGTGGGACGACTTTTATAAGGGACAAAACACAGAAAAAAAATACAAGGCCGAACACCGTTATTACCAAAGACACTATTTAAAGGATGTCCTTAATGTGTTCCCGCTCGACCTGCATAACCAAAAAAACCACATTTATCTTGAAATAGGCTGCGGAAATTTTTTTCTTGGCCAGGAACTTGCTCCACTCTATAAACAAATTGTTGGCATCGATCTCAGTCTCTCTGCGCTTCAGATTGCCGAAAAAATGCTTTCCGACCGGAAAATCAAAAATTTTATTCTAATTCAGGGAAACATCCTGCATTTACCCATCAAAAATAATTCGATAGACGTAATTTACGGAGGTGGAGTGATCGAGCATTTCAAAGACACCAAGGGATCGGTTCAAGAAATGTATCGGGTCTTAAAACCTCGTGGTCTTGCCATTAACACCGTCCCGTACCTGAACTTGGCGTCATTGACCTATCGACAACTGTGGGGCAATATACCCAATGTTCCGGTTCTAAAGCAACTAGCCGAGTTTATTCATATCAAAGTACTCAAGGGCACTCATATGATATTTGGATACGAGATGTCTTTTTTGGCGTCTACCTTGGTTAAGGTTCATAGAGCCGTTGGATTCAAAAAAGTGACAGTCGACAGGTTCAAAATTGCCCTTCAGTTCTCATTTTTACCAAAACAAATAAGGCCAATCTTTATCTGGCTGGCAGAAAACAGCCGTTTGTTCTGGCCGATGGTCAAGGTAATTGCTACCAAATGACACTCAGCATTGTCATCACTACCAGGAATCGCTATGAAGATCTAATACGGTGTGTAAAATCATTATCCCTGTCCTCACTACCCACTCAAACTGAACTGATCATAGTCGACGATTTTTCTTCGGACAAAACCAGGAGCATTTCTGGTGCTACATTAAAACAATTTTCCATTCCCGGCACCATCGTCCACAATCGTGAACAGTATATGATGGTCAAAAGTCGCAATGAAGGCGCTAAGAAAGCCAAAGGTGAGCTGATTCTCTTTGTTGATGACGATAATATTGTGGATAGAGAAATGATAAAGAATTTAGTTGGATTTGCCAACGAACATCCTAAGATCGGCATTATCGGACCATCGATGTACTATTCAAACGGCGAAAAGTATCTGGATTTTCAAAAGATAAATTTCTATACCGGCAAAACAACCGGTCATGTCGACAACACCAGAAGTCATACCTGCAACTCCGATGGAGTGCCAAATGTATTTTTAATTAAAAAATCCGTATTCGAAAAATGCGGATACTTTGATGAACAACTGGTTCAAACGTTTACTGAGCCGGACTTCGCTCTCAATGCCAAGAAACACGGTATTGGCTGTGTCATTCTCAAAAGCGCCAAAACATATCATCAAACCAGTAAAGAGGATAATTTCAAACCCAGGAGCCTGGGTGGAATGTTTAGACAAAAGGCCTACTGTCTGATGAGGAATCGGACCGTGATAGTTTCCAGGTATGGAAGTTTGACGCAAAAGGCTGTTTATCTAATCATTTTTTCTTGGTTCTGGCCGGTAGTCTACTCGCTTCTGGTTCTTAAAAAACTAAATTTCAGTTTGATCAAACTTTACTGGCTTGGTTTTCTCGATGGAATAACGTATTTAATAACCGGTAAATTAAACTGGTCGTTTCACGAATAAACAAAAATATGTGCGGAATTGTTGGACAAGTTAACAATAAGAACAAAGTAGATCCTCATGTTTTTGAGAAAATGCTCTCGTCTCTCGGTAGACGTGGTCCGGACCAGAAAGGTCAATACTTTTCCCGTAATATTGCTCTGGGGCAAACCAGGTTATCAATCGTCGATCTATCTGAAAATGGCAGACAACCCATGTTCAATGAAGACAAAACGATTGCCATAGTTTTCAATGGCGAAATCTACAATTTCTTACATGTAAAGAAGTCGCTAAAAAGAAAACACACGTGGAATAGCGTCTCTGACACCGAATCTATAATCCATGGTTACGAAGAATATGGGCAAGAAATCGTCAAGCGTATTGACGGTATGTTTGCATTCGGATTGTACGATCAAACGAAGGACCTAATTACTCTAGGCAGGGACAGATTTGGCAAGAAACCTCTCTATTATTATCTCGATGATAGTACCTTCTGCTTCGCCTCAGAGTTGAAAGCAATCGTCTCGAATCCTCAAATTAGTAAGAAAGTGTCTATAAACTATCAGGCCATCGAAAAATTTATTTTTTATGGATATATTCCTTCCCCGGAAACTATCTATAAAAACATTTTTAAACTTGAGGCTGCTACCACCATACAATTTGATATAAGAAACTGGAAACTAACCAACAAAAAAAGATATTGGGATCTTGGTCAAATCAAAACTGTCGGCCAACTGGGTGAAACTGAAATAGTTAACAAGATTGATCGGCTTCTGGACAGTGCTGTGGAAAAGAGATTGATGTCTGATGTCCCGTTGGGTTTGTTCTTAAGTGGAGGCATCGACAGTAGTCTGATTGCCCATTATATGTCCAAACATGCCTCAAATATCTGTACCTACACGGTAAGCTACAAAGACACCCCGGAGGCAGATGAATCAAAACATGTGAGGCAAGTGGTCGACCAATACGATTTAGATTATCATCTGTGTGAATTCAGTGGAAAAGATGTTCAGGCAACTTTCTTAGAGATCATGGATTATCTAGATGAGCCTTTGGCGGATGCTGCCGTCGTACCGCTGTACTTTGTAGCTAAACAGGCCAAGAAGGATATGACGGTGGTCCTGAGCGGCGACGGTGGGGATGAGATCTTCGGAGGATACGAAAAATACAGGGCACAGTCCTTGATCGAAAGAACTAAGTATCTCAAACCACTTGCATATTTGCTGGGTCGCATGTCAATCAGCCCAAATATCAACAAACTATTATCTGGCTATCAATACCAATTTCCCGAAAGGCAGTTCATTTTCGGCAGCGGCAGTTTTATGAGAGAAGAAGCCGAACAATTGTTTAATCACAAACTGTCTGTGGCAGAGGTCTTTTCGGAGGCCTATTTGGCTGAGACCGAGTTTGAACAGAATGACATAGTTAACAAAAGCCTTTACTTGGATTGCCGGATTCAGTTACCTGACTGGTATTTGGTGAAAGGAGACCGGGCTTGTATGGCCGCTTCGGTCGAGATGAGAAATCCGTTTTTGGACACTGACCTGGCCGAATACGCATTCTCCTTAGGCGGAAACTGGAAAATTAAAGATGGTGTCACCAAATATCTAACCAAGAAATTGGCTGAAAGATTCTATCCCAAGGAATTCATCTACCGACCCAAGAGGGGATTTGGGGTACCATTGGATAAATGGATAAAGAAAGAACTAAAGGAAACTTTTTCTTATTATCTTCATCAAAAAAATAATGTATTCAATCAAAAATACGTTAACAAGCTATACGGTGACCACATGGGTGGTCTTCAAGACAACCAATTCAAATTACTAAGAATATTCGCCGTCAACTACTGGCTATCTCAACATGGATGAAAAATACACCAACAGGGGTTACAATCTCTTATTGTCAAAACCTTCCAAATAAATAATCAAACTCATGTCAAATGTTCTGCTTTTCAATCAATACTACACAGTGGAGGAAGACTCTCAGGAGTTGATTTTGGCCAGCCTTCCACTAAATTTACTAAATCTTGCAACCTATCTCAACGCCAATGGCGTCTCATGTAGCATCGAAGAATTAGGAATGTTTGATTTCAATGATTGGATCACAGACGGTAAACGGAAAAGATGTGGTAAATCTAATGCTGAAATCAAAAAAATAATTAACGAAAAGAAACCAATCTTGATTGGTTTGTCTTGTATGTATTCCAGACATTTCCAAGATATTGTTAACTTGGCGACCTACATCAAAAAGATAAATCCAAAAATAAAGATTGTCACCGGAGGTAATCATGCATCCTCTTTCGCCAAATGGATTGTTGGCATGGGCATGTTTGACTATGTAGTGGTCGGAGAGGGAGAAGAAACTTTACTGGAATTAAGCCGTCATCTATTAGAAAAAAATCTAGATGTCTCAGATATAAAAGGGCTAGTCTACAAAAAAGGAAGAAAAATCATCGAAAACGAAAAGCGTCGGCTTATTTGGGACCTGAACAAACTTCCGCCCTTAGATTATTCTTTGGTCGATGTCAAAAAGTATGCCGGTCTATCCAAGGGAAGTATTTATACCATGAGGACACCCGTTTTGGGAATTATGTCCAGTCGCGGCTGTCCCGGCGATTGTGTTTACTGCACCGTAAGGGCAGTATGGGGTAGAACTTGGAGAGGTAAAAGCGCAGTCAAAACAGTCGACGAACTAGAGTTGCTCCACAACACCTATGGCATAAACGAAATCGGCTTTTTGGACGATTCTGCTGCCGTTAATAAGAAAAGATGGGGAGAAATCTGTGATGAAATAATTAAAAGAAAACTGGATATTAGGTGGACCACTCCGAATGGAATCGCCCATTGGACCCTTGATAAGCGGTTGATCAAAAAGATGAAAAAAGCCGGCTGCTACCGTATCACTTTTGGCATAGAATCCGGAAATAAAGACATTAGAGAATATATTCACAAAACTCATAGCTTGGCGCAGGCAAAAGAGTTAATACAATATGCCAATAAAATCGGCATGTGGACTATCTGTACCCACATTTTGGGATTCCCATATGAAACAAAAGAGCAAATACTCGATACTATAAATTTTGCTAAACATTCCGGAACAGACTTCGCCGCCTTTTTCACCCTCAGCCCTCAACCCACATCTCCCGTTTATGAAGATTTTAAAAAGGAAGGTTTATTAAATTTTGATGATATCTTCAAAACAATGAAATTTGATCAAAAGAAGTATCAGGAAATGTATAAAATGCTGAACGAAGAGGCGGCACCTACTATGAATTTTGACAAAGATGAAATTAAAAAACTTCATTTACATGCCTATCGGAGTTTCATAGCTTATCGAGCAATGTCATATCTAAATCCAATTAGAATACTAAATAAAATTAATAGCTTCGAGGATTTTAGGTATACTGCGAAATTGATATATACGGGCGTGAAATTATTTACTAGAAGCTTTCTAAAAAATACGACCAGGTCTATTCTTTATACGCCCGTTAGTAAAAAAAGAATTCCGGCATAGCCTGTTGATTATGAACAAACAGAAGGTGTTGGCTGAGGCCAAGAATTTTTATAAGGAAATTAACCTTCAGCAAAGCTACAAATCTCGAATGCGTCTTGCCGAAGAATACTATTCTGGTTGGTACCAAGAGGTCGCCAAATTGGATTTGGGGAACGAGAGTACTGTCTCAAACCGTAAACTACCTACTTTTTTTTCAGGGGATACTTCCACTCTCACTGTTTATTTAATCAGCCCTTCGCTGGCTGAGATAAAACTTTTTGCTTTAAAATTCAAAAAGGTATACTTCTCTGCAATCCCAAAACTAAAGGGTAACTTCCCCGCAAACACCGTCCAGCTGAATCGCGATAAAAACTACGAGCTTGACCTTGAACAAGTCAGAAATCTTAAAGTTGATTGTGCCTTCTCGCATCATGTGGTGGAGCATATTCATCCAAAAGATATTAAAAGGCACTTAGCTGAAGTCCATTCCTTGCTAAAAAAAGGCGGTCGATATCTAATTATTTGTCCTTCATCCATCAGGATTAAAAAGGACAAAACTGCAAATAATTTCTTCTCTCAGGTCTCAGTTTACCATCACGTTGGCAGATACTCTTACAAATCAATCCATGACTTAAGTAGAGAGATGGGCTTCACCGAGTCTTTCAGACCCATTATCAATCCCAATCTGTTGAATTACTTTTATCCATATAAGAACTTATGGTGTTCTGATTACCTGGAAAAACTATCCGCAATTCTTCCGGATCAGCTACTCTCAACCCTAGGTTTAAATAGCCTTTATATTACAGTTACCAAGTAGTTTATTGGCTCATCAATTGATACCGGTCCGCCCTCATACTTTGTTAGATTTTTTTTTGGGAAGGACATCTCCACTCAATACCCTTTTATGTTCGGATTCTATTTTTCCACTTCCTCTGGCTGAATCATCTTCAATTCTAATGACGTCGTCAACCTCGGGTGTCGAAACCTCCTGAAGTATCACGTCTGTTTTGGCTATTACCCTATGTTTTTGGGGTGGACGTACGTTAAAAATGTCATTGGCCTTCATCATTATTTTCTCAATCCCGCCATTCTCGTTTTCCAGCCACACCTCTGCCTCTCCTTCGATAATATAGTTGGTCTCTATCTTATACTCATGATATTGATAACTTGTTCTGGTACCTGCCTTAAGATAAATTCTTTTGTAACAGTACCGGTCATTTAACTCAAGCCACAGTTCTTTTCCCCAAGGCTTAGTAACAACTTTTGGTGATGCGTTATATATCATAGTGAGCAATAAGATCGGAAATTGAATTAATAATGAACTCCTTAATGTCGAGACGGGTGCTTAATTGTTGAATAATATCCTTGTAGCTTTCGTAATTAAATCCATAGTGGCCGGCGATTACAGAACAAAGCATTTTGTTCTCCGCGGTGTTGTTCATTAACCACTTCTTCCACTTTCCGCTATCATATACATCCTTTAGAAATCGATCAAAATTTATACCATACTGTAAACACTTGGTAATGACCAATTGAGTCTGGACAACTCCAAATTGTGGCGCAATATTCATTGCATCAACCAACTCTCTTTTTATTTTTATTGTCTCTTTATCGAGATAGTCATCATTGTGTTCTTTAATTTTGATTCCGTTTTCTTTGGCAATTGTCGCTATTTTTGACACGAAATCCTTATTAAAATTTCCTACTTGATTAATTTCTTTTACCAAGCTACCGGTTTGGACCACATAGAATTCAGGGTTACAAAAACCTTTTATAAACGTTATTTCCCTTTCTATCTCTGAAAGGTTTGGTAAACTATAATTAGTCCCGAGATTTTCGTCGGTACCCACTTCCAAGAGTATATTCGGGTTTAAGCCTAATGCATACTCGATTGCCTTTTTCGACTCATTCAATTTTTCTTCTCTGTTTCCTTTGAAATGACAAAAATCGATATGTATTAGGTCAAACCCATTGTCAATATCATTTTTAATTGTTTCGTAAGTATCTCTTAAGTCATCTATCCCGTTAAAACCAGGACCACAATGATCGCGACATATAATCACATCGCTGTTTCCATAAGTTTTCTTCATTTCTTTTAGGAAAAGGCAATATTGCTTTGTGGTCCAACCGTTTACATATCCGCCGGCGTGATCAATCTGATTTTTCGATGCAATCAACATCAATTGCTTCCGATAGAAGTGAGAGTAACGGTAAACTGCTTCTATGACCTCACTACTCATTGGTCCAATTCCAATCTTGGCATTAACCCGGCTTCCCATAATGTTATTGTTTATTGTTAAGTAATCTGTAAAGTTGGCTTTTGCCCAAGTGATATAGCATCAAATCAAATGGGTCGTTGTGTAATGGAGACATGTTCAGAAATATTAACGCCGTAATAATCTTAATTTTATTTAGATCAAAATGGTTCTTGATAATGAACGATTCAAATTCTTCTTTGGCTTCTAGGAGATCATTTTTAAGATAAAAGTTATAATATACACTGGAGCCGCTAGCGTCAAAGTTAAACATTCCCTGTTTGATTAGTTGATAAGAGAGTGTTGTTCCGCCATAAAGTTTGGCTAGGTCATAATACAGATCACCCATGTTTGTCAACCCTCCGAAGTCTTGTCTCCAGTCCAATAAAACAAATTTTTCCAAATTACTGACAGGATCGCGGGTAACCAAAATATTGTCAAATTGGAGGTCGCCGTGGAAGTTAGAAGGAACACCGTCGGTAATATGTTTCCAATCAATCTTAACCATCAAATCTTTGAGCGACGGGACTGAAATACCATTAATGACAGTCTCCCCATCCTCGATCCCGGTCTTCTCATAAAACTTTTTGAGCCGCTTTAATGTTTTTTCATAGTAAAAATCTTTACACGCCTTCTTAAAAATCTTTTTCTCAGCGGAAGATATTTCACTATTTTTCCACAAATTGAGTCTGGCCCAGTTTAGGAAAGTCTTTACGGTATGGTTATTTAAGACATCATATAGAGTTTGACCAGCTAACTTGTTGTAGGCATAAAAATTACCACGGTAGCCTTCAATTCTTGGGCACAGACCCAACAAATGTTTAGTCGCTCGCTCGTATCTATTTTTGGCGATTTTCTCATCTGCAAAGAATTTAATCACCTTACCATTAACAAAGTAAATAAATTCGTTGTCCTTACCGAAGTCGAATTTATTGCTTTTTGTGAAATTCTTATTTGTTTCAATATAGTTTTCTTCCGTACCTGTGTCGAACCAGGTAAATCCGATCGGGATAAGTTCTTGCTCAATCAAACCATTAAATCCATTTGAGACTTGAATTTCGCCACCGTTACCCGACTTATTGTTCTCCAGTGAAGTAAAGAATATTTCATAGTCTCTCACTCCGGCCAGTCCAATAAAAGCAAATTTGTTATCGTTTTTTGTTTTGTCATCAAGTTGAAAAACCAGGTTGTTCTTTATTTGAACAGTACAATATGGTTCTGTTTCTTTGACGGGCGCAATTCCAAACCAGTTATGGTCTGGGTCGGGTACGTCCTCCAGCACAATTGTGTCGGCGGCAAAAAATACAAAAGGGCACTGCAACTGACTCCGGCATTGCAAAAGAGAGTAACCCGGTCCCGTTCCTGGTCCAATATACTTGTCAACGTCGACAAAGACAAAAGTTCTTTCCGGATAAGCCAGCTTCACATAATCAATTACCGTTTCTTTTTTGTGCCCGACTGCGATGACTATTTCGACGTTCGGGGGAAACTTTTCGATAATGTGAGAAATTACGGCTTTTGCATTTACCGGCAAGATGGCCTTATTGATACCATCGGACAATTTGCCCATTCTTGTACCTGCACCAGCGGCGAGAATACATACTTTGTAATCCATATTAGTGTTTTTTTAAAAATTGTTGAATTCCTTCCTCAATTATTCTTATCGGAATATTTTTCCTAGTATACAACTTAAATTGAACCATCCCTTGGAGAGATGACATGCGTATTCCAGGCAGGGCAACCTTGCCAAATTTCTTAGCCTTTTTAATCAGAAGGGTATCATGCAGACTTACGACCACGTCCATCACCGCATCAAATTGTCTAATTGTCTCATCCGCAAAGATACACTTGTCCTCAGACCTCATTCCTAATGGTGTAGCGTTAATTAGCAATTTACCTGACATTAGGTCCTTATCTCTCCAGGGGAGGAAGCGGATCTTAAACTCTTTTGCAACCATCCTTGATTTTTGCTCATCTCTATTTGTGAGATATATCTTTGAGGATTTGTTCTCGATCAGAGCCTGAATGATTGCTCGGGCAGCACCTCCGGCGCCAGCAATCAAAACGTCCGCTCCCTTTACGTCAAAATCTCTCTTGGTAATTATTTTGGCACCTTCAAAATCCGTATTGTAGCCAGTCAATATTCCATCACTATTTACGATGGTATTCACCGCACCGATCTTTTTGGCCGTACCATCAATCTTATCCAAGTATTTCATGACCTCAATTTTGTGTGGCATAGATACACCACATCCCCTGATCCCCCAAGCTCTAATCGCTAAAATAGAAATCTCCAGGTTCTTTGATTCTACAAGCAAGGGTTTATATATATAATCCAGTGACAGCCTCTTAAATGCGTTGTTGAAGATCGTTGCCCCCAGACTTCCCGGCCGTTCGGCAATCGAGATGCACATTATTGTGTCTTTGCTTATCATTCTATTGTCCCCAAACACCAACCTTTTTAACCTTTATTTTCAATGGATCAAATGGTTCGAAAAACTTTTCCATTATATGAAGACAAGCTTCTGCTACAGCGCCCTCGCCACCTCTGGAGTTGGTTACAAAGTCGGCATACTCTTTGGTTTTGAAAAAGGCATTGGCTGGAGCGATACCATAACCGATTTGATTAAAGACGATCGAATCAAAAATACCATCTCCCATATAAATGGCATTTTCCAAGTCCAACTTACTCTTAATCCATTCAATTCTCTCGAAAGTACTGACGAGTTCAAGAGGAAAATGCATATCATCAACAATTCTCCTTTTAGAAATTTCGAACCCCCTTTTATCGCCGGTCACAAAATATATTTTCAGCTTATCTTGAAGAAGACACAGAGCGTCGTTATCTTCGGGACCGAAAACTTTCGACACCTTACCATCAACGGTATAATGAAATTGTCCATCAGTCATAACACCGTCAACGTCCAGAACAAAATATTTTGGTAGCATAGACTTCGTATTTTTTTTCATGAGTTTGGTTATATTAAATGAATTCGGATTATACCCGATTATAATACACAAACACTTATAATATGTGTTTAAGTTAACGTCTCATTGCAATACGGGAATGACATTAAGTTAAAATAATAACAAACACCAAACAACCAGACATGTTTCACTCCTTAGAACATACACACATGAGATTAAGCTTTTATAATCCCCACACCTCCATTGGCAGAACCTTCATTTCATTTGTACTTAGAAAGGCTCACAACAAAAAAAACGATTTATTCCTGGATATTATCAAATCTAAGCCATGCCCGACAGCTTTAGTAGTAGATGGAACTGCCTCCTCCATAACCTCCGGGTCTTCCTTGATTAAGTTCATTTCTGATAATTATTTTCTTCTGAAAATCATCTCTTTTTTGGAAATATATATCTGGTGTTGGCTCAACGGCCTAAATCCATTCAAAGAAAAGATAATTTTTGACAAGAATTACTTAGACAAGAAGCGTGACCTGGTTTTTGGTTTTTGTTCACTGACAGATACCTTTCTCAACGATAAGGTGATCAAAAAATCATTTCTAAAAACGTTTAAGGGTAAGAAACTACTCCACGCCACTCATTATTTTGGTAGAACGGCCCAAGTTGCCAAAAACGTTCAAAGCGTGGGTGTCAGACATCTTCTTGGTGAGGCAAACATCGCTAAAAACTCTTTTTTTCGGAAATATTTTAGTTTTATCAAAAAAGTATATGTTTTACCCTTTGTGCTCAAGGACCGGTACCAGTCTCGGGTGCCATTTGCCAAACGGTCTAATAAGTGTTTCGCCGTAGGCACTCTTCTTCTGCTTTCGGATACCTATGAAGCTGTTAGCGGTGCCCACTCTGATTATATGAACTTTTTTCATACCAACGCTCTTCACACCATGAGAAAAGAAATCTATGAAAAAAGGGATATTGTTAAGAAATACATCGATTGTTTTATCTCTCCTCAAACAAATGAAAAACACAGCCCAAAAAAATACTTTTATTCAGGCTGGGCTATTTTAAAAATCTGGGCAAGCCTCACTAATTCTGACCTAAAAAAATACCATAGTTTTGATATCGTAGAGAAGTACAACCAATACAAGATGTTTGTATGCCCGGAGGAGAATATTGGCCTCCCCTCCATCAATTTTATCGAAGGTATGGCTTGCGGCTGTGCTTATATCGGTTTAGATAGCTATATGTACAAAGATCTGGGTTTACAGGACGGAGTCAATTATATTGCTTACGATGGAACTCTGGCTGGGCTCACACAGAAGATTAAATATTATCAGGCACACCAAACCGAGCTCAGAAACATCGCTCAAAAGGGCCGTGAACTTGTTGTAAACTCATTCAAGGAGGAAGATGTAACTCTCAAGCTTATCCGTGACATGGAAAAATTTGTCAGAACTTCCAAACTCGAGTCTTCATTCGTCGTTGAAAACTACAAAAATTCATAATGAGTTTATTTTTAAGTTTAATTCCCATATTTTCTTTGTTCATTGCTATCACCAGACAGAATCTCCCTCATGGTTATGTCTTTGCCGGCGGAGATTTTGGCACAATAATCAACTACCCCTACATTTTGTATCAGCTTGGTCAACTCTGGCAAACGTTTGGTGAAGGGAACATGAGCACTCTTTTTTCTTATTATCCTTATTATTGGCTTCTTTCACTCTTTGAGTCCGCCTCCGGACACAACTATGGCTTTTTGTTCAACCCCATTTTTATATTTATGGGTGGATTTATATCTTTTTTTGTCTTCTCTAGAGAATTCCTTAAAAAGAAAAACACTCTTTGGTCGGTGACGGTTTCAACCCTCTACGCCCTAAACGCATTCACCTTTATTAGAGCCCTCACCCCTGCCCCATATATCTCAATCTACGTTTTTGTGCCGGTGATTTTTCTGTTTACAAAGCAATATTTTTCTTCCAATCGTTTGCTTTCAAGAGATCTGGCCAAGCTCGTCATAGTCATGTTCTTTGCCAACACCGCCTTTGGAAACGCACCCTTCTTTGTTTCCTTGAATATCCTGTTATTCATCTTTATCATCTTGCACCATTATGTCTCTCAAATAAGTACGGATCTCATTTTTGTGATCAAGATGTTTGTTTATTACCTCAGTCTTTTTCTGATTACCTTTGTTAGCATTATCCCTCAAACACCGACCTTGTTTTCAATGTCTCAGGGGTTCAAGGCCGGAACCATGTCCTTTGACCTTGCCGGCTGGATCTATTGGCAATCCTTAAGCTTGAAAGATGCCCTGTTTCTTTCTGATAGTGTGCTCAACATAACCCTCCTTTTCTCGAACTGGGTTCTAACCGGTGTCCTGGTTATTCCGGTATTGTTTTTTCTTTCCCAAGTAGTTAAGAATCAAAAAGAGAAACACGAAGAGGATTCAACCAATATTCTTATCCTAACGGCAATGGCCCTGTTCGTTATCTTACTCGCCAACAAAGGACGGGGAATTGTTTCCAAAGAACAAACCCTCTTTTTGTTCAACAACGTCATCCTAAATTCCATACGGAGCATAGACAAATCTTTAATTTATTTGCCTTTTTTCTATCTGGGAACCATCTTGATTTCCTTTAAGAAAATTTCCAAAAGGTGGTTGTATTTTGTGTTGTTTACCGCCACCGTCCCCTTCTTAGTTGTTTTATCGAGAAATGTCTACCTTTACAAGGTTGGGCTGGAAGACCACAAATCATACCACGATAGCAGGTTCGCCTATGTCATCAAAATTCCTCAGGAATATTTTTTCTTAGCGGATAAACTAAAAGAGGAGAAAGAGGATTATAAAATTATGAGTATGCCATGGTCGGTAATTAACTCAGTCGGCTGGGTAAATTATCCAAAATGGAAAGTGGTTGGTTCGGACCCTACCATTCAACTGTTTGAAAAGCCGGTGGTCCAAATGAATAACCCGTCTCCGTTTGGGATATGGAGTTATGGAGAGGATTGGAACTCGGAGGCATCATCATCCGGAGATTGGATTGTGAAGCTGGCGTCAATATTGAATGTCAAATATCTACTTTATCATAACGATGTGGCAGAGGTTTTTTACAATTCGACCAAAAGTAAAATGCGTCACATGGTTGAAGCGGGAGTCGTATCCCTGAATCAGTCGAATACCTATTTCAATTTATATGAAATACCGCGGACCGGCCTTTTCCCTCATATCTATCTACCGGGGCAGGCTGTCGTTACCACCCGTGAAATTAATGCGTTTCCGGACATCCTCGATTCAATCAAAGGAGATAAAACATTTTCCGTGATTTTTACCCAACAAAACAAGACAAAGTCAACTGTTATTAATAAGATCTCCGCTAGTCCGTATCAGGCAAATTCACAAATTAGTTACTCAAAAATTAGTCCCACAGAATATACCATTTCTCTGGTGAGAGTGAGTAGTCCGGTACAGGTGGTCTTTAGTGAGACCTATAACAAAAATTGGTATCTGTACCCTAACACCAAAAACGGAATTGGTAGGTTATACGACACCTGGTTCAAAAAGAATCTCGAAGACGATAATCATTTTGTGGTGAACGGTTACGCTAACGGCTGGCTTCTAAATCCCAAGGACCTTTGTCTAGGGGAAGGCGTTTTGTGCACAACTAATCCGGATGGATCCCTAAACTTTTCACTTATTATTGTGTTTTGGCCGCAGCGGCTGTTATATTTAGGGGAGCTAGTCTCAGGAACAGTTTTTATTTCCAGTCTCATCTATTTATTATGTACAAAGCGTAGCCAAACACGCTAATAACAAAACAAATGAACATCACCGCTATAGAAAATCATATTATTTGTATCAATTGTGGCGGAGACTTGAAGATAACAAAACACAAGGATGACTACGGGTTAATTGAGTGCGTTAGATGTAAAAGCCGTTTCCCGATCATCAAAGGAATCCCCAGACTTCTAAGAGGGGATTTGCTCAAGAATTGCTATTCCTTTTATTACGATTATGTCTCCAATATCAACCTCCTAAATAATTATTTTCAAAAAATTGCCGATAAAAAAGAGAAAAGTAAGATTGAACGGCAAAAATCAAAAACTCAACAACAGTTTGGCTATGAATGGCATATTTGGAAGAAGTTACCCGATTTTGCCGAAAATCATTTTCTCGAAATTGTCGGTAAAGATTCTGAATTTTTTCAAGGAAAGACAGGCTGGGATCCTGCCGTAGGAAACGGAAGAGATCTTCTCAATGCATCGAAAGCGGTTGGAAAGGGTGGTTTGATGATTGGGAGTGATCTCTCATTTGCTGTCGATATCGCTGCTAAAAGATGCCAAAAGCAAAACAACGTCATCATCATTCAGGCGGATCTTTACACCGAATTCTTAAAAGATAAATCCTTGGACTTTGCATATTTGATTGGTGTCATTCAGCATTTGCCATATCCAAAAAAGGCGGTTGAAATCGTCTATAGAAAAATAAAAAAAGGCGGATTTTACGCAGGGACAGTCTATACAAAACCAAATTCTTTTTTAATGTCCCTTCTTGTTAATTTCATCATGTTTCTGAGGATTTTTACTCTCCACCTCCCTTTGCCGGTGGTCCTGATAATCAGTAAACTTTTGGCTCTGCCTTCTTACCTGTTCTTCAAACTTCCCCGCAATATTTTAAAAAACTCTAGCTATATCCGAGACATGGAGGATAGTTATCCAACCCACAAGACACAAAAAAGGGAGCCGGACTTTATGCTTCTTACCCACAACTGGTTCGATCATTTAACCCCGCCAATCATTGGTTTTTATTCCGATAAAGAAATTTTAGCTATGATTAAACCCCTTAAGAATTTCGGATATAAGCTACGGTATGGGGGAATCTTTTCGGGCACCATAAAATCTTGAAGTTCACAACAACAAACTGGAAAGTTATATGAAAACGGCAAAGAAAAATAAGATAAATATTACCTGGGTGGGTGTGGTTTTTCTCTTCGTTCTGGTGATCTCATTTATCTTCAGAATCGTTTCTCTTAGAAACAATCTCTCCTTTTGGAATGATGAAAGCCATACCGCCCTGATGTCTCGGGGGATATTGGAATTCGGCAAACCCGTAACCGCACATGGAAGTTCAATGGGTGTATATCAGCTAGCCCTGTATTACCTTACCGCCTTGTTTTTTAAGTTATTTTCGATTTCTGAATTCACCGGGAGACTACCCTCTGCCTTTGCCGGAGCCATACTGGTCACTGCTGGATTTGTAATTGGCAAAAAAATATTAAATTCCAGAAAAGCTCTGATGGTCTCATTCTTAATTGGATTCTCACAAATTCAGTTAGCCTGGTCCACTCAACTAAGGCCCTATATCTGGCTCGAACTTTTCACTCTACTGATTTCTTACTTTTTATATCAATATATAAAATCCCCCTGGAAATTATTTAATAAAAATCTTGCAATTTCGGTTATTCTATCCCTGACATCATGTCTTTTTCACGGCACAGGTCTATTGAACCTTGCACTCGTCTGTTTAGTAATCGTCTACAAAATTATTAAACACCAAAAATTTATTTATCTTTTAACGATTCCCGTTTTTGGTATTATCGGCGCATTGTTTGTTTATGGCTCCATGGCCGGGGGCTGGGCTTTTGTCCTGGATATTATTTTCAAAATATATTTTTCCCCACTCCACTATCGCATTTTTCTCACCCATAACTATCTTTGGCTGTTCATTGGATCAATTATTGGTTTTTTTACCCTATTCAGACGAAATAGAGAGCTGTCTGTGCTACTGGGTGGATCAATAGTCTTCATATTCGCCATCGCCATCTTCAAAATTAACCCAAATTACATCCGCTATTCTCTTCCGGCTTTTCCCCTCATGTACTTTCTCTTTGCCGAGGGGGTTGTATCGGTTGTCGAAAAAATTACCAAAAAAGAATATCTAAGATGGATGCTTATGGCCTTAATCCTCGCACTTTTAAGCCTTACGGGTAAATTTGTCTCCTGGCCCAAAAACTATTATTCAATCAACGCAGATGTTCGAGAAAACCCCATCGTGGATTACAAGTTCGCTTTTAACAAGATCAAAGACTTGATTGGAGACAATCAAGATATTATCGTCATGGATGCCTGGAATGACAGGGTGCCTTGGTATCTTCCGGGGCAAAAATATATTTATCTAATCAAAGGCGGTGCAGGAAAGACCGGCTCGGTTTTCGGTGAAAAAATGATCGGTACTATCCCGGAATTTGAAGTTGAGAGAAGATCATTTCCCTCAGGGATTGTAATCGTCGAAGACTGGCAGAGCCAAACCCCGGAGGACTTGAAAGATCACATCCGAAAAAATTTAAAATTTGAATTCATGGTTCAGGATCTGCCGTATAACGAAGACGATCATTGGGGTATCAGCATTTACTCCTGGGGGATATAAATAATGTGGAATAATTAAACCGTGAAACGGAAAAGCTCGTTATTATTATCAATGAACTTGTATGGCAGATCGAAAAGTAAAAGAACTTGATTTAAGTATCATCATCATCAATTACTGTACCGACGATCTGATCCTTAACCTTTTGCGGCAACTTAAGACACACGCGGGTGTAGAAATAATCCTGGTGGACAATAGTCCGATTGAGACTCTAAGCAAAAGATTGCCAAAAAGGAACGACGTTCACTATTATTTCACCGGGAAAAATCTTGGATTTTCCGGCGGAAATAACTATGGTCTCTCAAGGGCCTCCGGAGAGTGGTTGTTTCTTCTAAATAGCGATACTTTGGTGAACACGGAAGATGTTTTGGCACTATTATCCGAAACCAAGAAGAGTAAATATCTTGTCTCCGCCCCAAAACTCATACAGCCTGACGGAAAAACCCAGAACAATGTAGGTTATTTTGATTCACTTTTTCGCAACCCGATAAACTTTCTTTTCGCCAGACCACGTTTCCTGAAATGTTCCGAAGTCCGCAAGACAACGGAAGTTGAATTGCTTACCGGTGCGGCCATGATGATCCACGACTCTGTTCTTCAACGGGTGGGTCTCCTGGATGAAAAAAACTTTTTTATGTATTTTGAAGATCTCGATTTCTCTTATAGACTAAAAAAGGCCGGAATAAAGGTCTTGTACAATCCGAATATGAAGATAACTCACTTTGGAGGAGCCAGTTCCGACCAAGACACCAGGCAAAAAAACCTAAACTACCGGCAGGGACTGAACGTTTATATACGAAAACACCGTGGAGGTCTGGCAAAAACTCTCAATAGTGTCTTTCATTTTCTTTCCTAGATATTTATATCTATATAATAGCTTTGTGAAACAAAAGATTAGATTTATCCTGACATGGTATATATTTCCTCTGTTTCTTTTTGTTATCGGTGCATTTAGCTTGCTAAACTATCTCCAGGCCGGTGAATACGGAGCCACCAATCTGGATGTGCGTACACTGGATGAAATGGTCGCTAGCAGGTCCGGCGAACTACTAAAGGGGGATAAAGTCTGGGGCACTTTCCGCTCAAAATACACCAATTTAGGCATTATCTCCCTTCGTTTCAATAATCAGAATCGGGATAGCAAAGACACTTTGGTGTTCCGCCTCAAAGAACAAGGTCAAGATCGGTGGTATTACGAAGCCAAATACGAGACTGATCAATTTCTTCCCAATAAACACTTTCCCTTTGGTTTTCCTGTTATTAGTAACTCGGACAGCAAGAACTACGAGTTTCAGTTGGAGTCGCTTAGAGGGGCTACCGGCAGTGGCATTTTTCTGGATTATCAAACACCACCGGTATTTACAGCCAAATCCTCTTTCCCCAAAGCCGAACTACTCTCCGATAGAAGGTTACTTATTTACTTCATCACCAACAAACTCTTCAATCTCTTCGGTGACCCGGAAATCCTTCTAAATACTTTCTTTTTCTTTCTTCCCCTTCTTCTCTATTTTGTCTTCTTGCTTACAAAGGGCTTGAGCTATCAATATCTGACTCTTATTGCCTTGTCCTTTTCCCTTTACGATGTCTTTTGGCTGACCAAAAGCTACGACTTTCTTTTTCTTTCCCTCCTTTTCTTTTGGGCTCTCGTGGTTCGGCGATTTCGCTTCGAGTCCAGAGTTGCCGCCGTCTTTGCTCTTGGTTTCCTTGTTTTAACCCCTGTAATGCTTATTTTTGGTTACCAAGCCCATGCCGAAAAAACGGCCGTTTGGGCCTATCTCTTTCTCTGCATCACCGTAGTACAGCAAGTTTACGAGGCCAAATACCGGCCCGCGGCTACCTTCAGCCTGGAATCTTTCTTCAGTAATTTCCACCGGTTCCAAGTCGCTCAGAACTACTGGGTTAGGGATCTTCCTGTGTATGCTAAAAAATTCAGTAATTTTTATCTAAACACTTTAAACAAGCTTTCCTTAGAGGCCATTATTCGTAATCATCCGAAACAAGAAAAGGATCTTATCTTTTGGCTCAGGACCATTCTTCGATTGGTTAAGGAGATATTTTCATTTTTTATTGTGTCCCTCTTGGTAGTTTTGTTAACCATTTTGGTTATTTACTTATTTGTTCTATTACCTGTATTGGATATCTATCGGGTTCTGCCCAAGTTTATGGTTTTTTATCCGGATACTTACACACAGAAATATTTACTCACTTTGCTAATCCCCGAACTTATTTTTCTCCTTTTCTCTTTTGGGGTATTCAAAAAGGTCACCCAGAAAACCATTTATGCCTTCATGCTGACCATTTTGGCCTTCAATCTGCTTTCGGGGAAAATCGTTTCCAAGTCCATCGAATTCGAAACGCTCCCCAAGATTCTTACCGTTTCTCCCGACGTAACGAGCGAAGCCTGGACCGATGTAGTTATTTACGGTAAGAACTTCCGCAATATTCCGTTTGTAGGTAAACTATATATTGGGGATATCGAGCAGGGAGAATATATGATCTATTGGTCCGATGATAAAATAATCTTTAGAACGAGCCCGGATCTTACGAAGTCTGGTCCGATTAAGGTAGTACCATTAGACAGGGCTCCGTCAAACACTGTTCAGTTTAATTATCTGTTTGCGAAATAACCACATGTCTAATACATCCAACCCACCCCTTTCTGTCGTCACCGCTATCTTAAACGAAGAGAAGCTCCTGCCATCCTTTCTCGCTCATATCGAGAACTTTACCGATGAAATAATTATCGTCGTCGACTCGCGTACTGTGGATAATAGCGCGGACATAGCCGAGAAGCATGGATGTAAAGTGCTTCTGGATAAAGGGGAATCAAAAGGCATTGTTTTTAATAACAAAAATTGGGGCGCAAATGAAGCAAAAAATGACTGGGTTTTAATACTGGATGCCGATGAACGTATGGATGAGACTCTTCAAAAAGAAATAATATCAATAGTCTCCGGAACATATCCCAAAAAAGCCGATATTTACCAAACAGGTTTCCTAAACTACGAATTCGGAAAGATTTTTGATAAAAGTGATCAAAAAAATAAACCCTTTGTCCGGCTATTTCGAAAGGGTTCTTTCTCATATCAAACTGCCCGGACCGCAGAAGGGTTTGGAATCCAATCAAATAGTTTGCAAAGTCCAAACCGGTTGAGCAGATTGGTCTTAAAGGTACCCTTGCTTAGGACTTGGTATTTGAACAAAATGAAAGGGATCGTAACCCTTAGGGGTCATTTGGTTCACCTATCTCACCCTACGATCTCTGACTTTGTCCGCAAAATCGACCATTATTCTACCCGCGAAGCCAAAATTCTCTTCGAGAAAGATCCCTCCATCTCAAAACCCATCCTTGTTCTCAAAATGATCTTTCTTCCCAAGAAAGAATTCCTATACAAGTATTTTGTCTGGAAATTTTATAAAGAAGGGACTCATGGATTTATTGTCTCGATTGTTTATACCTTCTATCATTTTCTGATTTATTCCAAATATTTCAGTCTTATTTATACCGATAAACACCGGAAAGAGACAGAGTCTCTCCTTAAGAAATATGGCTTCACAGAGCAGGAATAAATGATCAAGAGAATCAGTCGGTTCATTTCGGCCAATAAAGGATCGGTTTTGATATTTCTGATATTAATGATCGGGATTATTTTTAGGTTTTGGCATTATTTTGATCGTTTGAACTTCAGCGTAGACCAGGGAAGAGATGCCCTCATCGGGCTGGAGGCGATCAGGCTCCATACATTACCTTTATTGGGGCCGCCATCTTCCAGCTGGGGATTCAATTTTGGCCCGCTTTACTATTATGTAATTATTCTATTCACCCAACTTCTTCCCTCCATTTATTCTCCATGGATTGGTTTTACCATCCTTTCTGTACTATCAGTTTTTCTCGCTTTCAAAATCGGCACCTTCACCCGCAACTCGAGATTTGGTATCATACTGGCCTTTGTCACCGCAGCTTCTTTTGGTGAGATTGTTAATAGTACCAATTTACTGAACACATCCCTAGTTTCTTTTGCCGTTTTTCTTAGTTTTTTTGGAGTCTCGTCGTACCTGAAAACACAGAAATATCCATATCTTCTACTGGCGGGCTTCGCCATCTCGATGGCTTTCCAGTCTCATCTTCAGTCGGTCCCGTTACTCTTTCTTCTTATTAGCCCCTTTTTCCTTAACAAAAAAAAGAAATATCTTTCGAAAATAAAATCAGTCTTGCTTGCTCTATCCGGATTCGTTCTTGGTATGTTGCCGATGATCGTTTTTGAGATCCAACATAATCTGGCCTGGACTAAAAGCATCATTGATTACGCCACCTTTGGCCAGTACCGTTTCTACACTCCGGTTCGCTGGCTTACCGACATCACCGTCTTCTGGCCGGAGCGTTTCGGAGGGGTTCTGTGGAGTATTCCAAAGACAGGAATTTTCGTAGTGGTTATCGCTTTTCTCGTTATTGTTTATCACTTGTATAAGAAGAACATCGACAAAATTTCTTTATTCGCCTTGGCAATTTTTCTCCTCGAAATTTTTTCCATCCGTAATTATCGCGGACCCAGATCTCCGGAATATTTAATTTTCACCCAATTCTTCATCATTTATATTTTTTCTTTAACTGTTGCCCTACTGGTGGAAAAGAAAAATCGGCTTCTGACGTTTGTAGCCGTGATCCTTATTCTATTGTTTGGGCTTTTCTCATATTTGCCGCTTATCGGAAACAAATCCAATTCCGGAGAAACCATTAGACTCTTAACTTTTGTCAAAAAAGAACTTAATCCGCCGGTCACCTTATACGTTTTTGCGAACTCGTACGAGAATGCCTATTCTTTACAATACTTACTTACCAGAGCCGGTCTGACGGCTCCGGATGGCTATCGACTCGGTTTGTGTGATAACGGTGACACAGACGAGAAGACACCTCCCCGTTGCCCCGATAATTTTATTTATTCTGCCGGCCGATTTGTTCTTTACGACCTTCAAAATTCATTTGAGGATTTTACCCGCTATGATCCGCAAACGATAGATCCGCTCAAACTGTATCTGAGGACTTACAACAATTACGAGCTAATTAAATATTAATGAAGCCAAAACTACACTACTTCTCCATAGCAGCCGTCTTCTTCTTTGCCTATTCGTATATCTTCCTGGCCTATTTCTATTTCCAGCACAACGAAAAAACCCTGGCACCAACTATTGAAAATATCTTACCTCGGTCTGCCGAAAAAGTCACCCGGATTATTGACGGAGATACTTTTGAAATCGAGGGTGGAATCAAAGTTCGCCTTATCGGTGTTGATACTCCCGAGATGAAGAATAAGAACAAAACGATCGACTGTTTTGCCTCCGAAGCTAAAAAGAAAACAGAAGAACTGTTGACCGGCAAAGAAGTGGTTCTGGAAAAAGATGTTTCTGAAACGGATAAGTACGGTAGGTTGTTACGTTATGTTTACGTTGGTGACAAAATGATCAATAATCTACTGGTTCTCGAGGGCTACGCCAGAATATCGACGTTCCCTCCGGATGTCAAATACAAAGATTTGTTTTTGGAAAGTGAAAGATCGGCAAGAAATGCAAAAGCAGGTCTTTGGTCTTCGTGTAAAATCTAGACATGGCAGAACAAAAAACAGCGGTAATTGTTGGTGTTTCTTCTCAAGACGGATCGTATCTTGCGGAACTACTACTGGATAAAGGCTACCGGGTCGTCGGCACCATCCGCCGGACGACTTCTTTGGTTCACGAAAATATTGAGCATTTGAAGGGAAAAATAATTCTGGAAGCCGCCGACTTGGTCGATCAGGAATCTCTGAATCGGGTCATGATCAAATATCAGCCGGACGAAGTCTACAACATTGCCTCTCAGTCCGTACCGGGAGACGCGTGGAGCCACCCTTTCTATACCGGAGAAGTCACCGCTCTTGGCCCCGTCCGGGTATTTGAGGCAGTCAGACATTTTTGTCCCAAAGCCAAAGTTTACCAAGCCACCTCCAGAGAAATTCTCGGCGGTATTGAGGGTGTAGAAAGAGCCAACGAATCCACCCCTATCTTTGCCAACAATCCCTATGGCATCGCTAAGGCCTATGCCCATATGATGGTCGATTGTTACCGAAAGTCTTATGGCATGTTCGTCTGTGCCGGAATTCTTTTCAATCACGAATCACCCCGCCGGTCTCTTCACTTTGTGACACGAAAGATCAGTATGGGAGTGGCTTGTATCAAACTTGGTATTAAAAATCCTCCCACCAACGAAATTGGTGACCCGCTGGTCGACACGGAAGGAAAAATTCATCTGGGAGATCTGAATGCTATGCGTGATTGGGGCTACTCCAAAGACTATGTCGAGGCCATGTGGCTCATGCTCCAGCAAGACAAACCCAAGGACTATATCATTGGCACAGACACCAACTACTCCATTAAGGATGCCTGTAAAGCCGCTTTCGATCACGTCGGCATGAACTGGGAAGATCATGTTGTTTCCGACTCAAAACTTCTTCGACCCACCGAAATTACAGACATGAGAGGGAACTACTCCCTGGCCAAAAAAGAACTTGGTTGGGAGCCCAAAGTCTTCATGAAAGAATTGATGGGGATAATGGTCGACGCGGACATCGAATGGCTGAAGTCACACAATATAAAATAATTAAATGTCTGAAAAGAATTTTGAGTATGGCGGGGTAATGGTTACCGGCGCGGGCGGATTTTTAGGAGGCACAGCCATGGAACATTTATTGGCTTCCGGGAAAAAGGTTGTCGGTACCGATCGGAATGTCGAGAGCGTATTAGCCAAAAAGCTTCACCTTCGTCAACTTGATATCACTCATCACGGAGAAACATGTAAATTTATTTTGGACCTACTTCCGGAAACGATTCTCCATTTTGCCGGAATTGCCATGCTAAGAGAAGTCGCAAGTGACGAAGAGATGGGTAAAAGAATAAACGTGGACGCGGTTATAAACCTCCTCGATGCGATCGTAAATGCTCGTCGTAGTGTAGCCGGTTACAGCCCAGTTATCCTGGTGGCAGGAACGGTAGAACAGTTTGGTGATCCATCCACACCGGGTGAGATATTTACCGAGCAATCTACCAGGAATCCGGTGAACCCCTACGGAAGACAGAAACAGGAAATGGCTGCCAGATTCCTGGAAAGATGCCATCAAGAGAAGATTAGGGGTTATGTAGTACTTCAAGGGCAGGTCTCGGGAGTCAGTCTCAGCGGAGAAATTAGTCAAAGGACCGGTTTCCTAATTCCCGACCTCGCTTCACAGGTCGCGACCATCGAAGCCGGCGGAAAAGATCGCGGTGATTTGATTACCGGAGTCCTGGATAACAAAAGACCGATTCTGGACGTAAACGATGCCATCCGGGCGTATTTGGAACTGGTTCAAAAGATGCCAGCTCCAGGTGAGTATATTGTTTGTGCCGAAAAAAGCGTGCCGCTCACCGACGTTTTAGATATTTTGATTAGAAATTCACACGCTCAACTTATCCATAAGATAGACAGGTCCCGAGGGGCAGGCTATTCGGATAGGTTTTATAGCCCCAAGAAGATTATGACGGCCACCGGCTGGAAACCGGAAGTGGATCTGGAAACCACTGTTAAAAGAGTATTGGAATTTCAGAGACGTTATTGGAAAAAACAGAATGGGCAAATAAAAAATCTATAAATCCAGCCATCTTTTGTCGTATTTGTACCCTTTGGTCAAAACCGCGTCAGTTGCTTTCTCTAGTAATACTTTAATTCTAAAAACAGACCTTTCATCTCCTTTCCCCCGAAGTTGTTCCGCGATTCTATTTTCATCAATTGTATATTTTCCACCCTCAACCATTTCCTGAAATAATATGTTTGTGGTCCAAAGTTCGTGTAATCGGGATATGCATGATAATAGGATTCTGCGCTGTCTATCTTTTGTTTTAGTATCAAGTTCCTTTGTATTTCTTTCAAAAATTTGGAGAACCTTTTCCAAATCTACATTTTTAATAGAACCGGCATATCCGTCTACATAATCAATGTTAACAACTCTTTCTTTAGCCTTACGGTAGTTTGATGCGGCTGAATCAATGGTGATGTCAACACCTGCTTTATATAACTCCTCTTCAATTATATTAGATCTATTTATGGCGGTTACGATCTCGGATTCAGTCAATTCACCGCCCTCAACTTTCTCTTTTGTAGAGCTCTTTAACCCAACACCGGTTATTTGGAAGACTTTTGCAAAATCGTCCGGGTAAAGAACTTGGAGGATTCTATGAATATTGTAATTTTCGGCAAAAGGTAACACTCCATATTTTTTCCTTCTGTCATATCCTAACGACCAAACCTGCTCTTCATTTACCGGACTTTCAATTACCAGTGATTCCGTACCGATCCCCATAATTTTTATATCCGGAAATTTTTCTTCAATTAGGGCTTTATTCCTTTTTTCCCAATTAACAAAATCAAAAAATCTTTCATTTGTATCTGTGTCTCCTAACAAAACTCGGGCGGCCTCAAATTGCTCATAACTATCCATAATCATTAGTATATGGCATCCCGAGATTGTAAGATATAGAAGTGAAGAGAATAATCGGCATCTTAAGAACCCAGACAATCAAAGACTCTTTTGTCGTGGCCCTGGGCCTTGGTGTCTCCGCGACTATCGGATTTGTTTTTACCATTCTTCTGGCGCGCAGTTTGGGGCCGGTCAACTTCGGAGTTTACTCCGCCCTCACCGCACTCGCAGCCATTGTTTACAGTCTGGGGGATATGGGTATCTCAAGCTCCCTGATAAACTTTTTACCCAAAAAGGTTTCCGAGAGATATCAATATCTTTCTACCAGTTTCTGGATGGAATTTGTCATCGGTGTCTTTATCCTTCTGCTATTTGGAATCTTTTCTATTTTTCATCAAACACTCGTTCCGGGGTCACTGAGTACGGATCTTCTGCTGGCCGGAGTGATCTCCTTTAACTACCTGCTGATCATCTACACCCAAGGTGTTTTTACGGCCGGGCGGAAGTTCTGGTCATACACGGCCAGTCAGATACTGGACTCCGGTGTCAAGATCGTCATCGTGTTTTTTATCTTTAAAACGGGAAACCTCTCCATCGGTACCGCGTTGATAGCCAATATCATTTCCACCTTTATAGCCTTACTCATTACCTTTGGCAAAGAGCTTTATGGCATCGAGTTCGATTTCTTTAAAAAGCCTTTTTGGAATATTTTCCATTTTGCCAAGTGGATTGCGGTTTCCCGTCTTTTTACGGTTATGATTTCCCGCATCGACATCGTTCTGCTAAATCTTCTCGTCGGAAGTTATTCGGCCGGTATCTTTTCCGCCGCCAGCCGGGTCACCCTCCTGTTTGCTATGTTGGCCGCCGGTCTGGGCTCGGTCATTAATCCCCGATTTTCTTCCTTCGACTCAAATTCCAAAATTCTCGCCTATGGTAAAAAATTACTGCTGTTGGTCACCGGAGTTGCTGTCTCCATGATCCTGATCTCTTTTCTAGCCGCTCCCATCATTACTTTGGTTTACGGTCAAAAATATCTCGAATCAATTTCGGTGTTTCGGTACCTGATCTTCGCGATGATACCGTTCCTGTTTACCATTATCTTCAACTCAATTCTGGTTTATGGCTTCAATAAACTATCTTATTACACAAAGATGATGGCCACCCAAACGATTATTATCGTCACTCTCGACTTACTTCTAATCCCTCGAATTGGCTATCACGCTCCCGCCATATCTTTATTGTTTTCCAATCTCTTTGTCTTCGCGGCGTCAACTCTAAAGATAAGATCTTTGCTCCATGAGAAATAATATTCTATTAATTTCCATAATCGTCCTGGGAATATTTATCCGTTTTTACCGCTTTCCGGAATTACTTTCCTTTTCCTACGAGCAAGCTTTGGCCTTGGAAGCCTCAGGAAAAATGGTTCAGACCGGAAAAATTTCTCTAATCGGCGTGGAATACTTTATTCGCCAGACTTCTGCGGGGCACAGCTTCTTCAATAGCGCCTTTTATCTTTACCCCCTAACGATTTCCCAGAAGATTTTTGGCTATGATCCACTAATCACGACCGTTTTCTTTGCGATTCTCAATATTGCGGCTGGAATCGGGCTTTATTTCTTTTTGGAAAAATATCTCCACAGGTTTGTCGCCACCTCCGTGCTTGCCTTGTATCTATTTTCTCCAACGATGGTTGATATTTCCAGGTCTATTTGGCATGTGAATTTACTAGCTCCCGTTACTGTCTTGTCTATTTGGCTGATTTACAAATCTATTACTTCCCTAAAACCAATTTGGTTTATTTTACTGGGATTGTCTCTGGGGTTAGGTGCTGGTTTCAATATCAGTTTTGCCCTCGGAACGTTAATAGTTCTTTTTTATTGCGGTGTTTTTCTTCTAAAAAAACACAAACTTCTCTATCTTATCTATATATTTATCGGAATCATTCTCGGGAATTTACCAACCCTACTATTTGATTTAAGGCATAACTTTTATAACACCGTTACCTTTCTGACCTTTCTCTCCGAAACGTTTACCACCCACAATACAGGATTTAGTTTTGCCCCTTACCACTTTATTTATTTCTTAGTGCCTATTTTTATTCTTTTACCAATAGTTCTCTCCAGACTCTTGCCCTCATCTCTTGTATCTCTCTCTGTACTACTCTATATTTTGGTCTCCATTCCAGGGTGGGGATTAGCCAACCAATATCCCAAAGGCATGCCGGCAGGAACCAATCTTGAAACAATCAAGAAACTCTCACATATAATTGCTCTGGATTCCCAGACAGATTTTGAAGTCGCATCTATTTTGGATGGGGAAACAAGAGCGGAAAACATAAGATATTTTCTGGAGTTTGTGGATAACAAACCTTCTATGTCCGCCGATAAATATCCTGAAGCCAAAGCTCTCTATGTGGTATCTTATCTGGATCAGGATCCATTGACCAAGTCTGTTTGGGAACTGGACTCGATCCGTCCGGCAAGGATTTCCCAAGAATGGAAGATCAACGAACTCATCAAACTAACAAAACTTGAAAAGCTATAACATGGATAAAGCGTGGACCAATGATAGTCATAAAATTCTCGTGCAGGCCTCGGGTCTTGATAGATACAACGGCTGGCTTGTCGGAAATTTTTCCGAGTACTTTGGCAAAGCTATTCTGGAAATCGGTAGTGGACAGGGAGCGTTGTCAAAGCTTCTTCCGTCTAAATCCATCGTCGTCTTGTCCGACGTTGTCCCTGAATACCTGAGCGGTCTCAAAAAGCTATTTACCGATCCGGTCATTAAACTGGATATCGAGAAAGAGGCACCCGCAAAACTTATCGGAAAGATGGATACCATTTTTTCCTCCAATGTTTTCGAGCATATCAAAGATGACCAAAAAGCTTTTAAAAACTGCTTCCGTCTATTGAAGTCGGGCGGACATCTTCTACTTTTTGTTCCGGCACGACCGGAAATTTACGGACGGCTGGACGAAGAAATGGGGCACTACCGACGGTACGTGAAGTCCAAACTCGCGGCCAAGGCGAAGGACGCCGGTTTCAATGTTTTAGATTGTCATTATGCCAATCTGCTCGGATATTTCCTCTGGTGGGGGAGGGGAATGCTCTCTTCCGCAAAATCGGATAGCCGGTTTGCCAACTTTTACGACAAATTTATTGTTCCTCTCCTGTATTTGGAAAAATATGTCCACCCGCCCTTTGGCCAAAGTCTTGTCCTGATCGCGCAGAAATCTTAATCGAACAAATTGTATTTCAGAATGCACCAGAGGGCGTGGAAACCATCCTTCCAGCCAATCTTCTTACCTTGCCGGTAATTCCTTCCATGGTAGCTAATCCCCACTTCGTAGACCCTGGCTCCCATCTTGGCTATCTTGGCGGTAAACTCGGGCTCCATGCCAAACCGGTTTTCTTTCAGATCAAGCTTCCCGGCAACCTCCTTGGTAAACATTTTGTAGCCCGTCTCCATATCGGTCAGATTTAGATTGGTACACATATTGGATGCCAGTGTTAAGAAGTTATTAGCCAACATATGCCAGAAAAAAAGTACCCGGTGCGGCCTATCTCCCATAAATCTTGAACCATAAACCACGTCGGCGTCTCCTTCGACAATGGGTTTAAGGAGCAGATTGATTTCTTTTGGATCGTATTCCAGATCAGCGTCTTGAATGACGACCACATCTCCGGCAACTTCCTTCAGGCCCCTGCGGATTGCCGCTCCCTTCCCCTGATTTTTCTTCAAAGTAATTACCTTTATTTTCGCAAGCCCGCCAAATCTGCGGAGCCGTTGGCGGGTTCCGTCAGTCGATCCGTCATCAACCACAATGATCTCTTTGGAAAGTCCGTCGATCTTGGTCGCCATAACCCTTTTGATCGCCGTGATCACGAAGGCTTCTTCGTTGAACACGGGCATGATAATAGAAATTTTCTTCATGTTCATAGTTTACACCTCTGCCTTCCAGGAAGACTCAATAATTTGTTCGATCTTTGGATATTTTGGAACCCACCCAAGTTCTTTTTTGGCTTTTTCCGCAGATGCAATCAGCCTGGCCGGGTCTCCTTCTCTTCTTTCGGTAAAAATCACCGGTATCTTTTTTCCGGTAATTTTTTCTACTGCGGCGATCACTTCCTTAACCGAGTATCCGCTACCGTTACCCAGATTAAACTCATTCTGCGAAGATACATTCATGTGTTTGATAGCCAAAAGGTGTGCGGAGACCAGATCTTCCACATGGATGTAATCCCGGATACATGTCCCGTCCGGTGTTTCGTAGTCAGTGCCAAACACCGAGATACTCGGTCTTTCTCCTTTCACCGATTGAAAAATAAGAGGGATGAGGTGACTTTCGTTGACGTGCTCCTCCTTGCTTCTTTCGGTCGCTCCACAGGCATTGAAGTAGCGGAAGATGGTATAGGAAAGACCATAAGCCTCCGAATATCTTTTGATTGCCTGTTCAAAAAAATACTTGGACTCACCGTAAGGGTTGATGGGTGCCTTCTCCGCCTCCTCGGTGATCGGCACCGTCTTCGGGTTTCCGAAGACTGCGGCGGTCGATGAAAAAATGATCTTGTCCACCCCGTTCCTCCTCATTGAGTCCAGTAGAGACACTCCCTGACAAAAATTATTTTCAAAATACTTGGACGGTTCTTTTACCGACTCTCCCACCTGGATCAGGCCGGCAAAGTCGAGAACGGTCTCTATCTGGTGTTCCTTGAAAATTTTATCCATGAGAGCGGAGTCTCCCTTATCTCCTTGATAAAAGATCGCTTCCGGATGGATGTTCTCCTTATGACCGGTCTTTAAGTTGTCCAGTACGATTACCCGGTCTCCCTGTTCGATCAGCTTTTCCACACACACGCCGCCAATATACCCTGCCCCACCCACAACTAAATATTTCTTCATGCGACTATCTTAACATCCACCGAACTTGAACTGCGGGAGGTATACTAAAAACATCTAGTATGACCATTCTTTTGATCACCATTCTAGGTTTGGTTTTGCGGCTGATCCTCTCGGGTCAGAGTTTCTGGCTGGACGAGGGGGCTTCCCTGATGTTTGCCAAATTGTCGCTTCCCCAATTGGTGGACGCGATCAAAACCGACTTTCACCCCCCGATTTTTTATTCCCTGTTACATTTCTGGCTACCCCTGGCCGGCCGGACCGAGTGGTTGATCCGCCTGCCCTTCATCATCATTGCTACGGCGGCTGTCCCGGCT
>AMFJ01021615.1_pt1 | contig 43842 bp, 45 predicted proteins | sample 427208 | NCBI WGS metagenome assembly AMFJ01 (sample SAMN02954298, study PRJNA114691) | groundwater metagenome | biome: aquatic; feature: subsurface aquifer; material: sediment; isolation source: subsurface aquifer sediment | place: USA: Rifle, CO | collected 2008-08 | reverse complement strand
CTTGATTGCTCAAGTGGGGGTTTTCTTTTCCTCCTTTTTAGAAAAAGTTTATCTATTTTTGTTTATTTTTGTGGAATTTTTATTTTTTTATATTTCTCCTTTTGTAAGATTGTTAAATGGTAGCGAAGCCACCCATAGATGCGAAGTTACCGGCAGATTGGCTGGCTCTCACTGCACTACGAGAGAACATCTGGAACATTTTGCGAATGGCAGATTCGTTTTCCTCCTTGGTGTTGAATTTTTTGGGGTCGTGAATCCATTCGTCACGAACACCCATTCCTTGGAATACCTTGGTAAAATCAGTCCGGCCACCGTCATCAATACCCATGGCAGAGATGATACAACTCAGCTCCGACATAAGGACATCATCGATGACCTTCTTGACCTTGGCAGGGTCCCGGAATTTCTCGGAACCTTCATCATTACCATCCGTAATAACACCCAGAATTGCTCGGCAGGGAACACCGTTATCCATGTAACGGAGCATCTCAGCCATCAGGGTTCCGAGGATGATTACGGTCTGGTCATAAAGAGGGGTCCCGCCCATCGGGTTGTAGTTGTGGTTGTCCATCTTCACTGCCTGATCGACAGTGATAAACGGATACAGCACGTGACCGTTCATATATCTGGTATGAACTAGAGTTTTACCGCTTTGTCTGGCGCCGGCGATGGAATCAATCACGAGATTATGACCATCCCTAACTGCCTGGGCATTGTTGGCAAACCGGATAGAACCAGAATCATCGATAAGCATAGCAACGAGAGTAACCTCAGAAGCATCGACATCATCGATATTTGTGCCGAGACCGGCTTGAATTTGGGTACCGACATCCACCAAAGACAGCATATTTGCCGTACCTTGGGAGATCATACCCTCCTCTGCCGCACCTTGAAAAAGTTTGTTAAGATTTGCGGTTTGAGACATAGCTTTCTCCTTATAATAGAGTTTTTTTAAAGATCCATTCCGGGCCAATCCTCGATGGAAGTCGTACTCTTCACGAGATTCATTCCAGCGTCTTGGAATTTCTGCATTGCCTTCTCGGCTTCATCGGTAAAATCGACGATACCAGGAATCACGACAGAAGAGGTACAATCATCAAGGATATACACTTTCTTAGCGAGCTCAGGGTCGATGGCGAGAATTTCCGCGAGAAAATCCTCGATACTTTCCTTAACACAGTGGCTTGCAGCCTGACCAGCCATAATGACATAGTCAGACTTAACGAGCTTCTGGATAAGGGCAGTATTTTTCTGTGCACCGGGAATAGCTTGGCCATCCCAACAGTTCGTGACCTCGGGCTTGAAAATAGAGTAATGCTCGGTGAGCGGGTTACCACCTTTGATCTCGGGAATATTGGCGGCACCGCGAGCGAAGCTATGAAAAAGACGAGCTTCTTCAATTACGCCAGCAAGCTTGTGGCCATTGGACCCGAGCATACAGTGGTAAGGCCAGAGGTAGAGATTGTACTTACCCTTGGCTTCGAGTTGCTCACAGTAGTAGGTGAATTGCTTGGTGAGCCATACCGGATCTACACCAATTTGACGAGCCATCGCAGGATTGGCACGATATTTGCCTTGCTTGTATTCATCCGCGAAGATCATCGTATTGGGTTCAGGGTGAGACCCGTCTTCGAGTGAATGAGCGACAGGAAAGAAAATCTGGAAAGGCAAGTGAGAATCCATCGTAGGCGTTACCTGAGAGAGAACCCCCAGATTCGTATAGATGAATTCGGCAAGCCTTTTTTGATCATCTTGGGCGCTCATTCCACTCCTACCACCGACATACAGCGAGCCGTCAGGAAAGCTAAAATCAAACTGGTCATCGATGATGAGCAGATGGATTTTGTTGCGATCACCACCGACCGGCTTGAGGGAATAGGTTTTTTTCCACTGCTCGGCAGTTTTCTGGAGCTCGGAAATGTTTTTTACAGCAAAGCCGGAATTGTAGGCATTGGCATCATTGTAGTTAGGGGGCAGTTGGATTTTTTTCATGGCATACTCCTTTTTGGTTGTAGAGCCTCAGGATTTAGTTGAGTTTGAGGCTCAGGATTTCATTTCTCTTGACTACATAGATCTCATTTTTGCCGATATAAAGAGCACTTTCAGAGTTCACAAAGGGCGCTGTATCTGGAAATTCCTTGGTAATGATAATTTTAGTATTGCTAAGTTCAAGCCGGATAATCCCGTCATCTGTTGGAGCGAAAAGAAAATTACCGACGGCTGCCTTGCCTCTAATACTTCCAGCAAGCCAACTTACAGTGTTTTTATTACACTCTTCGCTAGACAGAATTTTACCACTCTTCTCGATAAGATAGCACTTATTAACAAGTTTACCACTCACCGATAAAGTAATAAAAAACCAGCAACAATTGTGACCAAAGTAAGTCCAGACATCAACAATTTGCCCTTTGATTGGCAGGTTAATACTATCAAGAAGACCTTTTTTGTGAGCATCGAAAATAAATCCAGTGGAAATATTTCCAGCTCTATAAAAACCGAATCCAAAATCAGATCCGACCCAAAAAAATGTCTCGCCTTCAAGCACATTTCCAATAATCTCTGGACCAAATGTGTCGTCCTTTTTGAGATTTCCAGAGGTGTCCACCCAATATTTCGAGTGCTCATTTGCATCGAAAATAGGCAGATTGCTACAGGTATCTACATCCACTACCTCCTTAATTTGTCCTTTTTCATCAAAAGTGACAACTTTGTCATTTTTTGCAAAAAAGGTTTCAGAATTTTTAATTCTAAATCTAAATCCACTCTCGAGTTTTCCTTCGGTGACTATAACTCCGTTTTCTCGCTTAAATTGCCCATTTTCAAAATAAAGCCACTTAAGCGCTCCGCACTCAGATTTCGCAAAAAGGATTACTCCCTTGGTTGTGAAAAATCTGGTTGCGACTACATTTCCTCTCACGACTACTTTCTGCTTGATGATATTGGGATTTGCTTGGAAACATTCTGGACAGACCCCTCTCGCATGCTCTGCTCCACATACACTACACTTTGTCCACCGGATATTTTCTAAGAAATTTTCCGGAAGCTCTAAGCGTTTGTTTTTGTGAAGCAAATTATCATAAAATGCAAGAATTTCATCGGGCAGAACCCTGTAATGAGTGGCGAATTTCGGATAGATAACCTCGGGATTAAAGACAGTAATATTATGAAGCGGTCTTAGTTCGTGGCACATTCTCCTTGTTTTGTCTTTTGGCTTGTAGACACCGCCAAATGGATTTATATAAAGAAAGCTCTGAAAAAGCATTACACAAAAGGCATACCAATCAGATTCTTTATTGTGTGGCCTAGAGAGAATCATCCGATTGTCTACATTGGCACACAATAGAGGATCTACGAATCGGTCAGTAAAGACAGAGGAATAAAACCCTCCAAACTGAAAACTATCGGCATCGATGAGAAAGACTTTATTTGTACTATTTACAAGCACATTTAAGTCATTAAAATCACCGATAATGACATTTTCCCGATGTATTTTCCTGACGATTTTCAAGAGATTTTGGAAAATCCCGACGACAATATTATTGTCTATGCCGGATTGTTTCACAAAATTCTTGTCACTATAAGACAGAAGTGGATTGGTATCTAAAACAAAAGGCATAGTGTAGCCAACTATAAGACCTGACCCATCAGTTACGAGATCTCGAGGCTTCACTACTTCAACGGGAAGATTTTGAGGAAAGGCAGGAAGCTTTTTTTGATGTTCAACAAGCCTTGCTTCCGCGCCTTTTTGCTCTGCAGGAGATCCGAGATAAAAATCATCATCTCTCCTACGAAAAATCTTCGCCACCATGTTATTTCCTAAATCATAGATGTAGGCTTCACCTCCTTGAGCTTTGATTTTTTTATTGCTTAAATCAACCCTTTTGCCGTTTATAAAGACATTTTTAATCAAAGTATTACCTCCTTCTTATTACCACCATAGTGGTATCATCTTGAAGGAGTCCCTGCTCCCTTTGTACTCTTTTTTCTTCCCAGTCTATTTTCGTAGAATCTGCGTTCATAAGATTGAGTTTTCTACCCAACAGACTAGAATTTGAAAAGAATTTATCATTTTCCCAAAACTGGGAGATAGGACCCACAAGCTCATTTTTGCCGGGGATATTGGATTTTTCATTATCACAAATATCCTCAACACCATCAGAGCCTATAAGTATAGATTTGAGCTCACTAGTTGGCATCACTTTTACCACCTTAAATCGATAAAGCTCTTTCGCGACTCTTACCCTGTCAGGTTCAACTGCTCCATAGGCGATATACGGTGGCTCGTTATCAGGAAATGGTCCGATAATATACGGTTCACCATTTATGATAATCACACCATCACCGATAGAGAATGCAAAACTGACTTCACGTGTAACAATTACACTCACAATTGTCGCTAAAAAAAAGTCTTTAATCCCGACTAAATAGTTTTTGTTAAGAGAAGAACTTATTCTCACAATCTCCTTGATACACTCTTTTCTAAGTTCCTCAAGAAAATCCCTGATAACCTCATCCAAGTCGAGCGCATAAGCCAGATTAAATGTTAGATTCTCGATTTTTTCTGCCATCTTGGCATCGAGCATTCTACATATAATATTGGCTCCAACTTCGCTTGCTTGAGCGTCACTACAACCATCACATACAGTCGCGATAATGTAGTTGTCATCTTCGATGACTTCATAGGCATCCTGATTATTCTTATTAATTCGCCTATGATCTCTTCCTATAATACTGCCTTTGGCACACTCAAATTCTTTCATAGCGTTCTCCTTATTTCTAAGTTTTTATTTTTATATTCGTAGGTTATGTTAATGAACATTTGTAAATACTTCATTTATTGGATGTCATATTTACACGCTAATTATATTCTTTTTTTAGAAATGTCAAATTAATTTTTTTGGAGAGAGATTATTAGATAGATTCTTCTAGTTTAAAACGATAGCTATCCCTAGATACTTTATAGCTTATTCAATCAAGATTAACTGTATCAATTTCTTCTGTAACAGAATCAAAATTTTCGAATTTATTTGGATTATTTTCTGCTATAGGCGGAATAAGATTATTAAATTTAGAATTAATAATTCAAATTAATACCTGAATTGTTTCAGATCTTAATAATTCATTTGATTTTAATTCATTTCGATAATTATTTCTTGTCAAACATATCATTTTTGCCATACGATAAAATTAGTTATTAATTTAAAATAGTTTTATCTCATAAAGCTTCGTTAACTGCTTTTGAGAAAAGGCCTGTTAATTTGGTTCATCCAGAAGCTAATTTTTTCCTGTAACTTTGTTTTCTTTCGAGTTTTAATGGTTGTACAGAAGCGAGAAGATGATCTATTCTGTCTCTTAATCTTCATATCGTGTCTCACTTTGCTATAAGTTTTAATATTTCATCTATAGGAAAATTAGATGATACAATCCAAATTTTTTTTGTATCATATAAATGAAATAAGAAATCTGGCAATCCTTTAAGATCATAGGCTCATTTATCCCAATCTTTTGAGGCTTCTTGTAATGAATTTGCTCAATAAAATAAGTCATCAGAAAAAATAATATCAGCTCTCTCATATTCAAATTGATGTTGCGGAAATAAATTTTTCTTTGTTTTACTACTTATTGTTTTAATTCAATTAGAGTTAAGAATTTTTTCTGCCATATCAATTAAATGGCTTTTTCAAGCTCACGGACTACCTTCAAGTCAGACTATCAAAGGCTCTCAAAGATGACCATTATGTTCTATAACTAATTCTGTTAATTTTTTTAAAATTGTTTTAGCTCTAACCAAGCTCTCATTTACTTCACCATCTTCAATGGTATCAAAATCATCAAAAAGTGAAGTGTTTAAAGAATTTCCAGTAGGTTTATTTATCATGTACAATGAAATTAAAAAATAATCTATATTTTAAATATAAATGTTTTATTATTTTTGTCAAATGAAAGTCCTTACAATACTTCAGACAGGATTATTTTTTTCCAGAACTCTTTCTATATAATCATTGATACAGAAGCTATAATCCTGACGAAGAATTCATCGAATATAGGCCATATCAGTAAATTTTCATGGACACGTTTTGGTTGTACCAAAAACCTCATTGTGTCACAATATATCATTTACGGTCAGTTGATATTTTTTTATCTTGTCTTTTAATAGCTTAAATAAAGATTCTAATTGTTCTTCACTTGGTATGACCTTATTGAAATTTCCTATTAAGCAAATTCACAGTGAATCTTTATTATGTCAAATAGTATGGGCTCATTCAAAATATTCCGATCTACCATGGTAAACTTTCCCATTTTTTGAAAAAGGACGAGTATTTCCAATGATATAATGATATCAGATATCTTCCCACCTTCGCAAATATTTATGTCTTAACGTAACAAAAGATGGAGAATCATTATTTCTCTCTGTATGATGAATAATAATTTTATTAATACACCCCATTTCATTCATATATTGAAAATTAGCAATGTATGATAATATTTTTATTTTTAATAAAAATAAATCATTTATATTCATTTAATTGGATTTGTCAATCGTATGTAGTAGAAAAAGCTGGTTTTTATTCAAATTTAATAATTTTTACCGAACTCTCCGCAATTACTGGGTGATGGTAGTATCCCGAATACGTCTCAGACATTTCACTATCAAAAACAATTTTATATTAAATTTAAAAAAATTACTTCTCCACCACCATCACCATATTAGTCACGGGATAATCCAAACTCTCGAGTATATTTCCATTTTTCTTAAAAAACTCCACTTTTCACTCAAATCTATTTTCTACTATCCAGGGATTAGCGAAATCATGAGATTCTTTAAGGATTTTGAAATTGTGTTTTTTGAGAGTTTTTTGCCAGTCGTTGAAACTCCAGAAGCAAAAAGTCTCGTGCATTTCAGAATACCAATTGTCAGTGTAATCCTTTTTACTTAGGAATTCACAGGCATCTTGCATCTTGAGTTTTATATATTTTGTGCCTTCTATATCTTCTATTTCATAATTTATAAGTTCATTCTCCTCATGGCGAAAATCCTTGGCAAACCTTAGAAATCTAGTGTAAGTCGATAGAGAATCAAGATATTCTCTGAATTTATCTTGCTCATTTTTATCAAAAATTTTGTCGTAATTTTCATTTATTCAATCTGATGTATTTAGCTTCATATAGACTATTTCATCTTTATTTTCTGGCCCTACAACATCTACATTTATCCATCTTCATCCAAATTTTAGTTGGTCATAAATTAGAGATATAAAATTAGTCAAAGTTTTCTCTTTCTGATAAGACATAATCTCATGAGTAAGGGAAAAAGTCGTGAAAGTATCAATATTGTTTGAGGGGAAAATATTGCTTGTAGCGACATTTCTTTGATAAAAAAACACATTTTCATTGGCAAAATGTCATTGGGCTTTGCGATGAAGACACTCATTATATAATTTGCGGGCAACTTCTATTCCATAAAAATCAGATTCTCTAAATCTTTCATCGAGTGTAAGCTCTCTAATAAGCGAACCTGTACAACATCCAATATCTACTATACGACCGGGCTTAACTATATTTTTAATTATTTCATATTTTCTCTTGGCTCAGTTATCAAAAGCACGAACATAAGTATTGTAATCCCTTGTCTCTGTAATATCTCCATCATTTCATAAAAGTGGATCATTATGGAGATTTATTATCAAATCTCAAAAATCATATTTTTCATACATTTTACGACTAGCTCTAGAGACTTTTTGTAAGTATTTAGTATCTTTTTGCCGATTAGCTCATTTTTTATTACAATCAATAATATTTTCTACCATATCCCACGGAAGCTCTGCTTTAAAAGTCCTTTTTTCTTTATTTTCTAGCTCAAATGGAAGGACTTGAAATCAAAGCTTCTCATACATATCTATAACTTCCAGAGTTGAACAACCCAAAATTGTATTTTCTGGAGTAAGAACATGTTTACCATTGCTATCTACTTCTATTTTTGAAATTACATAATGAGCAAATCTCGGACTAACTCAGATATCATCAATATGATACACAAAACTTTTTGCATCTATATCTCTTCCAAAATCCTCTATCATAGCCTCGCGACGATAACCAGGAATTGGATTGCGACGAGTATTTGAATGATTAGCAGAAGTTATAACCCAGATTATAGTATCAATAGGCTCCTTTATTTTAATATTTTTGCCGTGTATATCTTTAAAGGTCGAGATGTCTCACTCAGTAATTAAATTTAATTCCTGTAATTGGAAATTAGTCAGAAGATGATGTCTTCCAGGAAATAGTAAATAAGCCATAAATTTATTTATTAAAAATAACAATAAACACAGCATACCAAACAAATTATAAAAATCAAACTTTTAGTAGATTTTAGTGAAAAAATAAAAAACTTGACAAACAATACAAAATATTTATATTTAAAATCACGAGCATTATTTGTTTAACTATTTTAAATAATAATTCTTCATAAAAAAGGGGAAGCGAGATGAAAATGGATTTTTTGGGATTTCTTAAAATGATGGCGATGTTCGCTGGATCAATTTTGGTCGGAATTTGGTTAGGGTTCTGGTCATCTGTCCTGCTGATTGTCGTGGTAGTGGCAGGCACAAAAGTCTACCTTACCAACATCAAAAAGAGTTCGTCTGAAGGGTATGGCGGAATTTTCTATGTGATTATGGGGATTACAATCTCTGTAGGTCTCCTTCTTGGAGGAGTGGTAGGAAGTTTCGTAAAAGGCATTCTGAGGTTTTTCTTCGGTTGGCTCTTCTAAATTTTCATCTTGAATAAAAAAATCGTAGGAGCTCCTCCTACGATTTTTTCGTTTTAAATAGATAAATTTTTACTTAAATCTTTTATCAAATCTTCTTTTTCATTTTCTATATATTTATATAAAAAATCTTTTTTACGTTCATTTGGATCTTTCTCAATCATATCTTTTAAATCAGACCAAGAAGTGTCTTTATTGACTGGATAAATATGAAAATGAAAATGAGATACAATTCATCAAGTTTTTAGAATTACTCATCTGTCTTTGTTACATAATTTCAATAATTCTTTTTCAATTTTATAAACCATTTTAGAAAAATATAAATATTCTTCTTCATTCATATCAGACAAATTTTCAAAATGTTTTTTTGGAATTACTAATGCATGTCATTTTACTACATAATCAATATCAAGTATCGCAATAATATTATCATCTTCATAGAAAATATTATCGTTTATAATTTCTTTATTAATTATTTTACAAAAAATACAGTTCATTTTTTAAAATTTATTTATAAAATTCCAACTATTTTTAATTCTTTGTCTGAGAATTCGTATAATTTCGCCATATTGGATCTTACTTTTTCGAGCTCTCCGGTTTCTTTTAGGATTTTTAGAGAAATAATTTTTTTGCGGAAATTTCTTTTGTCTATATCGTGTCCTAGTATTATCTCATATGCTTTTTGAAGCTGAGTAAGTGTGAATTTTTGAGGTAGAATATTTTTTGCTATTGTTGTATATTCCAATTTCCAATTAAGCCTTTTTTTAGCATATTCTATAATGCTTTTATGATCAAAACCTATTTCTACTTCACCTAGTTTATCATATTCAACTAGTTGAATCTTGGTAAAATCAGCATCTTTTAGGAATTGGTCCTTATCTACTAGGGCATAATATGCAATAGAAACTATGTGTCATCTTGGGTCTCTGTCTGATTCTCAAAATGAATAAAGTTGTTCTTTATATACTCCATCAATTCAGGTTTTACGAAGTAGGATATCATCAAAATTTTCTTCAAGAGAAAATCCACTTTTTATAACTCAACCAGGCAAAATCAATTTTCCTTTTTCTGGCTCTTTTGGGCGAGTAGTCAGGACTACACAGAGCTTGTCATTAAAAATAGTAAATATCACTATATCCAAAGCCAAAACTGGAATAGAAAGTCAGAAAATATTTTCTGAAAATTTCTTCTTTATCTCATCATGATTAATTGCCATAAGACTGCAGTTAGAGTGTAATAGTTACAAATTATATTAAAATTAATTAAAAATGCAATTAGAAATTGCATTTTTATTAAAAAATTATTTTAAAAATGTCTTTACAAAGTTATTAATTTTTGTTTTGATTTCTTCTATATCTCTTACTCATTTTTCATATTTTTCTGGATAAAATTTTCCAGAATAAGCTCAAATCATATTTCCTATTATTGCTCAATAAGTGTCAGAATCTCAACCAATATTTATAGCATCTAAGAATCATTTAAAACTAGGATTTCTAAGAAAAATAGAATAAACAATGGGAAGTGTAACTCATATATAACAAGATTTTGTAATTTTATCATCTCACCGACCAAATTTATCTAAAATCTCTTCATCACTAATTTTAAATTCTCAGCTTTCATCTATTGAATCATAAATTTGTCTTAATTTAGAAGATATATTTTCTCAGCTGGATTCTAAATTATTTATTTGATTTTCATATTTTAGTGCATATTCTAGTAATTCTCAAATTAACTTTTTCTTGTCTAAGGTTCATTTTGATAAAAGCAGATTTACAAGCATTTTATTGTGAACTATGGCAGAAACTACAGAGATTTTATTGGCGTGCGTAATACAAGAATAGGTAGTTATTTCTTTATTCATTTGTTTTTCAGAAATATTTGAAATTGCATAATACATAGCCAAAGGAGATTGTTTCATCATCACTCAATTACCAGTTCACAATGGATTTCAAGTATCCAGATATGAAGTTCAATTTTTTAAGGCTTCAACTGTATTTCTTGTAGTTCTTCAAAATCAATATGGAAACATATCATAATACTTAATATGTTGAGCTCAAATAGACTCAAAATTCACTTTTTTTGATTCTGACAATGATTCTAGAGTTGCAAGAGTTAAGAGAGTATCATCAGAAATATATCAACTTCCTGCTTCCTTGAATCATCATTTTGCAAAGAAAATATTTTCTCTTGTTTCTTTAAAATCTTTTATATGTCCAAATTTTTCTTTTATTTCCTTATTTGTCATCATTTCTACTGCAAGTCAGAGAGAATCTCAAATAGCTCATCCCACTATCATTGCCTCAAACTTATCCTTTAGATTTAATTTATTCATAATATTTAAAGTTAAAAAATAAATAATTTATTAAAATCCTATCATTTCTTTTTTAATTTGTCCAAATAAAATAACAATCAATAAACTTTAGATCAAATCATAAATCATTGTTGGCTTAGTTTGTTTAGCTCTTCAAAAATATTATCTAAATCAAATTCTAATACTTCGATTTGTTCGGCTTGTTCGTGAGCTAATTCCTCGGTAACTTTTTTGCAGTCAAAGGCAATGTAACATTTACAAGTCTCATTTGTAAGACCTGATGAAGTCGGAGATTCAAAGCAAAATTTCACATTATCACTTTCATATCATACTTCTTCTTTTAGTTCTCTGTCTAGAATAGCGAGAGGATTTTCATTTGGTTTATCTCCGAGTCCTGCTGGAACTTCGATAACATCACGAGCGAGAGGTATGCGAAATTGTTTAATTAAAATAACTTTATTATCACTTGTTACAGGTAATACTGCGATAATATCATTTACTTTATTTCTGACAATCATCTCATAATTTCCAACTTTTCAATTAATTCAGGTAAATTCTTGGTGCAAATAACTAAGGAATCTTCCTTCGTGTACTAGGGTCTGAACTCCTAGTTCTATTTTACTATTTTTCATAATTTTTTTTGGTTAAATATATAATTTGTTTTGGTCTATAAAATTTGCGAGCACACCATTTAGTCAGTCAAACACTCTTTTTTTAATGTTTTCTCTAATAAGTGTGCTTGATAGGTCTGCGACTTCAGAGTTTTTGAAGGGTTCAAGTAGAATAAAATTGTCTATTTTAGAAGTGTCTATTTCAAATCAGGGTCTTTTTACGATAATTTTTGGGAGTCTGAGTGCTACTTCTCCGGCTGGATCCCGTTCCCACATATTGTCAATTACATCAGATCAAAATATTTGGTAAGGAGAAAATCATAGTTTTTGTCTAAATAATTTATCAGTGTTTAGCGTTGTATTTTTTATTTTTCAATCTAGAAAATCTTTGCTAAGCTCTGCTTTTTGAGAATTTATATTCTCCACAAATATTTCCATAATTCTCTCTCTATATTCTTGGCTGGCCTTGTATACTTTGTCGGATCTTGGTCAGCTAGGCACTATATATAATGCATCTAAATTTAATTGTTTTATAGCTTCTCGAGCTATTGTCTCGTGAGCTAATTGTGGTGGGTCAAATGCTCATCCATAAAGTGCTATTCTTGGTTTCATATTTATTAAGGTTAAGAGATATTATTTTATCATTTCAAATCATTGTTCACTAAATATTTTTCCATTCCAAATTTGCTCGTAACTGCCGGCTATTAGGAGTTTTACTGCAGTTTTTGATTTTCTAATTCTAATTTCTAGGTCATGATTATTTTTTTCAACTAGTGGGGTAGAATCTGCATATACAGATAGCTCATATCATCTCTCGTTATTATTTGTGATTACCACTTCTTTATTATTTTCAAAAATTATTGATTTCATATTTCTTGGCTCAAAACTGAGAAGTGGCGTAGCTATAAAATTAGGAGAAGTATGTGGTAAAACTGGTCATCCGGCTGAGATATTATAACCTGTAGATCATGCAGGAGTTACAACCAATACTCAATCTCATTTAAGTCTAATTTTTGAATTGTCTCCGACTTGCATATTTATGTCTATCAAATGTCAACCTGAAGTTTTGACTTGTGCTTCATTAAAAGCCACGTGACGAAATTGTTTTTCAGAGTCATTAACTTCGACATAAAGGAGCGGATATTCCATTTTTTTAAAAACCTCTTCTTCTTTTAAAATAAAGTCTTTTTCATTGAGCAAAAATCATTTAGATCAAAAATTAATTCCAAGATATGGCAGATCATCTTTGTAAGTTTGCTCTACGGCCCTTAGCATTGTACCATCTCAACCCAGTACCATATAGAATTTTTCTTTTATTAAGTTTGCAATTTTTTTAGCCTCCCTAGATTTTATAAATTCCATGATTTCTGGTTTTTGAGCCAGACTGAATTCATCAGCCAATATTACCGCATTATCTAGTTCAAATTTTTTCATAAATATATAGTTAAAATTATTAAATAGATTCTTCGACTACGCTCAGAATGACGGAGAGGTTAATATTTCTTCTTTTAATTTCGTGTACTCCGTGAGTGTATAATCATCGAGAACTGCTTCGCGTAGGTCGTATCAGAAGGCTCTTTTGCTGACTGAAATTATTGGAGGAGCTTGAATTCTTTTGAAGAAAAATAAATTAAGATTTCTGTAAACTTTTTCTAAATCTTCTATAAAAGCGAGAGTGTTTTTGAAATATTTTTCTACTGGATTATCAAGATTTAATTTTTCTTGTAAGACTCAATCTCTAAAATATTCTAAAATTTCAACTGGGTCTTTTCTGAGTTCTACGAATTGGTAGAGAAGTTTGTCGAGATATTCGTAATTAAACGGATCTCATAATCATTTGTCTACATCTTGATTTTCGCTTAATTCTGCTGACGGGATAATATTAATTATTTCTTCTAGAATTAAATTTGGGTGTTTTGTATTTATAAAGCGAGCCAATTCCCAAACTTGTGTTTTGTATAAATCTCAAATTGGGCAAATACTTCAATTTACGTCTCAATAGAGCGTTGCGTAACCTTGTGCTATTTCTGATTTATTTCAGTTATTTGTAAAAACTGCGTTATAAATTGCACTTACTCAAGCCAAAACCCTAGATCATCTGTCACGAGCTTGCATATTTTCTAGCACCAATCATTCTATTTTTTTACCAAATATTTTCTCAAATTCTCAAGCTGTATTATCTACACTCTCTTGGATTGGAAAAGTAAAATATTTCACTCATAATCTTTCTGCCTGTAGCTTCGCTAAATCTTTTGTAGTCTCTGAATTAAAGCGAGATGGCATATTAACTGTAATTACATTTTCCTTTCATAGAGCTAAAGTCATTAGAGCCGCAACTACCGCACTATCTACTCATCCAGATAATCATAATACTACTTTTTCTTTTCTAATGAGCTTAAAATACTCTTTTATCGCATAAACTAGAGCTTCAAATATTTTTTCTATTTCTTCTTTTTCGTTTTCAATTCCAGATTTTAGAGTTATTCAAGTTTCTTTAAAACTTTTAGTCTGAGCTATCTTTTCTCAATTTTTGTAAATGCATGATGCTCCATCAAATGTAAAAATATTTTTTCAATTATTTTGAATTCAGACATTATTAGCATAAATTAGCTCAATTCACTTGCTTTTCTCTGCTAGAATTTTATCTCTTTTTCATTGTTTTCAATTTCAAAAAGGTGAAGATGAGAGATTAAAAATTAATTCGGCTCACTTAGATTTCAGGATTTCAGTTGGTTTTGCGAAATAATCTTCATCCCACATATCCTCACAAATTATCACTCCGACCTTTCTTCTTACATTGTCTATTATTAGTTCATAAGGCTCTAGATAATCTCTATAATCTTCTCATCTTTCTTGGGCTAGTTTTAGAGTAGAGTAAAAATATCTTTCATCATCAAATTCTCTGTATTTTGGCATAAGAGTCTTAATTACAGCTTCTCAACTTCATCAATTTGTAATAAGAGCTCAATTACTAGCCACAAATGCAGCATTGTATTTTCTTAATCTTCCATCTTCTCATTTTCTATTTTGACTAAAGTCTGGCAAAACATTTCCCCAAATAGCTGTAATTTTTCATTTAGTAGCTTCTATAATTCCCTCGTTTTTTCTGTAAGAATCTATTACAAATCTATCATTTTCCCACTTATCTCCGAGCATATATCCAGGCACCGCCATTTCAGGGAACACAATCAAATCTCTTCATTCTCATTTTGCAATTTCAATTTGTTTTATAATATTTTCCTGATTTATATCCGGTCTTCCTGGGAAAATTTGCATTTGTGCTATTTTGTACATATCTTCTTGAATTAAATTATACTGTATATCTTACACTCAATTAATTTCTTAAAAAAATAAACTTCACTATTAATCTTAAAATTTAATCTATGTGTAATATTTACACCCTAATAGTATTAAAAAAAGAAATAATGTCAAAAGTTTTTTCAAAAAAGCGAGTTTATGGCTTTTTTAAGCAAACTAAAATCCCCAGTTTTCACCGGGGATTTCCTAAAATTTTTATCTTGTAAGGTGAAAATCTAACTTCAGATCTCACTTACTTTAATGTTAACATCACTTGGCTTAAGACTGAGTTGTTTCAAAACATCAATCTTTATTGCCTCTGGGGCATCTGCCTTTGACGTAGTTTCTACCTCAACTTGCCAGAGCCCAGACCCGAGGATTTTTTTACGAGCCTCGTAATTCAGAGGTTGGAGCTCGACGAAGATTTCCTTATCGAGCTTTTGTTCTCCTCTCCAACTTGATTTTGGGTCATCAGGAATGGTCACCTTGACAGCTATTTTCCTTGGAGCAAGCTTCATAACTGCAAAGTATTCCTCATCCATACTACTGAAAAACAGTGGAATAAACACGGATTTCTTTGCTAGTTTCCAATCCTTTTTGGAATACATTTCCATATCAACATCGCCAATCTTCGTCGTGGTTAGTTGATTTGAAAATGCATACCATGTAAAAAAGATTGTAACAATAAGGAAGGGTTTTTTCCCTCTCCAGATACCTTCTATGAAAACAGTAACCAAAACAATACACATAAAAGATGGGATTATTACCTTATAGTTATAAGGCTGTTTCAACCCATACCAGGCTACCACAGCACATATTGTTATAAGTATGATTGAAAGTATTGTTGTGAACCGATGTCCTGACTTCCAGCAGGAGTTAAAGAACGAAGAAAAAAAGTTTTTGTTGTTTTCTACTGCAGTATTTGTAGTTGTATTCATTATCGTTCCTCCAGTAGAAGTTTTTTATATTTGTATTTCTTTTTATTTTCTGAAATTATTTCCAGTAATTGAAATATAATGGATAATGTGATTTTGTCAAGAAAAAGTTTTTCATACAAACTAAAATCCCTCGCGACTACGAGGGATTTCCCAAAATTTTGCTCTTGCGAGAAAGAAACTTTTCTCAAATCCTTAATCGCCCGAAACTATCTTAAAAAGAATATTACCCATAAAGACGGAACAGCCATAAACAGAAGAAACGGAATGTAGTAGCTCTCATAATTTCTGTATAGTCCATCATTTATGTACATGAGGACCCCCCATACTCCGATACCGAAAAGCAAGGCTATGTTCTCTATATCGAAAAAAACGATGTTTGCAGACAGGAGCAGGAAAAATACCGATAGTGCGACGAGTGCGGATATAGCACCGCCGATGATGCCGGCATCTACTTTGTTAAAAGTTGTACCGATAATTGTTGAGCCGAAAATGGCCCCAAGTGATAGCGTTATCAGGATTGCCAATCCTGTATTGTGACCAAACGGCTGGCGTAACCCGTTCTGAACTATCCAGAACAACAATGTTGTCAGGATGACAACCATAGTTCTTGTTATCAATTTCTCATTTTGTTTGAAGAAATTGATAGAAGATGCGCCTTGTTTCTTTTGTACCGCGAATTCTGCATCTTTCATGATAATTTCCCCTCCAGTAGAATTTTGTTTTTGTCTTGATTTTTGTTTTCTGAATTATTTCATTAAATGTAAAATAAGAATAAATTTAGTTTTGTCAAGAAAAAGTTTTATGTAAATATTGGCTTATATATTACAATATTAAATATAAACTTGTCAAGAGAAAATAATTAAAATTAAAATTGTTTTTTTTACTTCTTTGCTATAATGCCTGTAAAATAATAATTTACTTTTAGGAAAAATGTCATTTAAAATAAGTAATGTCTTGGAATATGATAACTTTATAGCACTCGATATTGGCGCTTCTAAGGTGAAAGTGGCTATATGTAAAATAGAGTGATGAGAGGTAAAAATACTTGCTAAAACCAGTCTTAGACAAAATAAAAAAGATTTCATTTTTGGGGAAATTGCAGATCTGAATTCTTCGACAAAATCAATAGAGAAGGCGATAACTAAGGCTTGTCAAAATATAGACAAAATTCCAAAAGATATAGTCGTAGGGTTTAGTTCATCTCAGGAATTATATGACAATATTTCTACAAATTATGTTAGACAATCCAAAGAAAAGCCTATCTCAATGGAAGAAATAGATGAAATAATTAAGACAGTGGAATATAAGTCACTAGACAAAATCAAGACAAAAATAGAATCTCGTCTTGGAATAATTGATTCTGAAATGAAACTTATTACAACTTCAATAATCTCTATTTATATAGACTGACAAAGGATTTCTAATCCTATTTGATTTACTGGAAAAAATGTTAAACTCAATTTAATTAATGTGTTTGCTCCAACTGGAAAATTTAATATAATAAAGAAAATTATTAATTGACTTTGAAAAAATCTAATTTCAATAATTCCTATCTGAATAACTATCCCGAAACTTATTGAAGACACTCCTTTTGCTTTTGATTATAATCTTTTTGTGGATTTTGGATATTCGAAAACTACCATAGTTTTAGAAAATAATTCAGAAATTCTAGGTTTTAATATTATAAATTTTGGAATTGAGGTTTTGGAAGAAGAATTTAAGAGAAAGGAGAGTTTAAATTATTTTGATATTGAAAATATTATAAAGGAAACCGACGCAAATTATTCTAAATATGAAGAAATTTTCTCATCATTTTTCAATTTGATTTTTGATGCGATAGCTGTGGCTAGCCAAGATATTGAAAAAGCTCTTTTTATAAAAAATATTTTCATATCTGGTTGAGCAGTGAGCGAAGTTCTTAAAGAAAAAATTTGAGAGTATTTTACGCAGAAGAATTTTTGAAAAAATATTTTAGTGCAAGACAAATATATTGAAGATAAAAATATGTCAGAACTTAATAATAATAGTGATATAATTTTGGCCTCTATAGTGAAAGTTTGAAAGGAAATGCTCAGTGCAAAAAAAGACCCGATAGCCCGTATTTTAAGATATATATTATATAAATATGAATAATAAAGAGAAAAAAATAGTAATAAAAAATACCGATACAATTCTTGATATAGTCTCAAAAATAGAGAAAGAAGCCAAGGATAGTAACTTAATTTATCTAGAAGTTGAGGATAATTTTGTGTTGAAAAATTATTTCAATTTAAAATTATTAACTTACAGATTTAGCTCAAAAAAACTGCATATAATTACTTCAGATAGGGAATTAAAAGCACTTTGAGAGAAATTATGAATTAAATTTTTCTATAAAAGCGATGATATAGAATTTGAGGAAAATTTCGCGAAAACCCATATTTTGAGGTATAATTTCACATTTTTAGAGTATCTTTTGTATGAAGTGAAAAAAATCTCCCAAAAATCATTTTTCTTTTTTAAAAAAAGAGTAAAAACATACAAAAATAAGAAAATGATAGAAGACTCTAACTTTTTTCTTCTAATTTTTGGCTTAGTTATATCATTATCTCTGCTTTCATTTATTTTCTATTTCGCAGTATCAAAGACTTACATTTATATAAATCCAGAGCTTGGAGTTAAGACAGTTTCGAGAAATATTATTTATTCTATGCAAAATGATTCCAGTCTTTTGGATGGTAAAAATGTAATCCAAACCAGAAATATTACAGCGGAAGACAGTTTAGATTATACTTTTAATGTGTCTACAATAGACAAAAAAAGTACAAAAAATGCTTATGGTAGTGTTGAGATTTATAATGAATTACGCCAAGAACAAATTTTTAAACCAAATACAAGATTTGTAACTGATTCTGGGTTGGTTTTTAGAAGTTCTGAGTGGGCAAAAGTGCCTCCAGCAACAAGCGCTTCTTGAGCAGTAGAAGCCTGAAAAATTGTGATAAATATTACCGCAGATCCTTATGATTTAGCTTGAAATTTAGCTTGAAAAAGGTGAAATATAGCTTCTGATGTAGTTTTAACTATTCCAGGTTTGAAGTTTAACAGGGACAAAATTTACGCTAAAACTACAGTCGCTTTCACCGGATGAGTGGATCCAAAAATACATATTTTGACAACAGAAGAATTAGAAAAATTCAAAAATATTTTAGGCGAAAAACTTAAGACAAAATCTCTTGAAACTCTCAAGCAAAAGGTAAAAACCGCCAATATCCAAAATAATGAGGATTATCAAATATTGCCTATAAATAATATTATAAAATATGAGCTCTCTGAAATTAAGCCCACAACAGAAGTTAAAGTATGAGATAAAATAGAAGAAATTACCCTAAAATGAAGTGTTGTTGCTAAATCTTTTATCTATGACAAGAGGTGACTTGTAAGTTATCTTAAAAATATTTTGAATGAAAATATACTTCTTTGAACTGAAAAACTTATAAATATAAATGAAGATTCTGTGAAAATAACAAATATTTTATCTCAAAGTGAAACTTCTTGATTCCAGATGAAAGCCACAACAGAACTTGACTCTACTATTTCGTATAATTTCGAGGATTCTACCAATAATCTTACAAAAAAATTAAAAAACTTAATAGCCTGATCTACCCAAAAAGAAGCAACTTCAATCCTTCTAAATGACCCAAACATAGCAAATGTAAAAATAGAATTCTCACCTTTTTGGCTAACCCGTGTTTCTTCTAATCCAGATAGCATTGATTTTATAATTGAGAAATAAAAAAATTCCCCACTTCTGTCATTTCGAACTTTCCTTTGTCATTTCGAACGAAGTGAGAAATCCCTTTCTATATAATTTTATTTGCAATAATAAATTTAAGTTTAACTTTTCTTCAATTTTTAGTCTCAAGAGATTTGATTTAAAGAGATTTCTCGTTATCACTCGAAATGACAGATAGAGTTTTATTGTATATCTGGAGTTATAACTACAGTATCGTCTGGGGCTTGATTAATATTTATAGCTCAAGTGCTTATAATTTCTCAGCTAGAAGTAGTTTCTGGTGAGTCTGTATTTAGACTTCAAGATAATGCTATTTCTGGAGTTTCTGTATTTGTTGTTCAAGTGTTATCTAGAGCTCAGGTGTTTGCTGTGGCTTTTTTGGCTTTAGGATTTGATTTTCTAGTAGTAACTATGAAATAGTCAACTCATTCTACATAATTAGATCAAGAGTTTGTTAAAACAGGTGGAGTATCAGTATTTCCATTTTCGAAAATATTAATTTTACCAAGATTTCAAATATTAAAAAATCCAAAAATTCAAATTCAAAGCAAAACAACTGATAAGGCAGAGATAACAACTTTTTTGTTAAATGATTTAATTCATCCTAATAATCTTTTTGCTGATAAGTCAGTTTTTACTTTGTTTACATAGTCTTGAGTATCTGGCAATGGTTCATTTTCTGCAATTTCTTGAACTTCAGCAGTTTCAGTTGCATTATTTAAATTAATAATTTCCTCAGTTTCTGCTTTCGTTTCGGTTAAATCTAGCACAGGAATAGCCTCTTCTTTTTCAGGATTAATTACGTTGTTATTTTCTTCTATAGCAGTACTGATATCGGTAACTGCAATTTCTTCTTGAGAATTAATTATTTGAGTATTTGGGATTTCTGTCTCAACTGGATTAGTAGTAGCAGAAACATTTGCTTTTTCTTCTTCATCATCAAAAAGATTAAATTCTTTCCCAAGGTCAAAATTTGGAAAAAACTCTTTTCATGTCAAATTCACTATTTCCTCTTCTTTTTCCTCCTTTTTTTCTTCTTGTATAAAAAGAGATTCAGAACCACTATTTGCTTCTGCAACTTCTTCTGCAATTTCCTCTTCAATTAGAGCCTCTTCTTGCTTTTCAGTTAAAACAAAATTAGCTTCTTCTATTTTTGGAATTAGAATTTCTCCTACATTAGGAGATTCAGAAATAATTTCAATTTGAGTTTCTTCAATTTCTAATTTTATTTCTGGAATTTTTTCTGCTTCTACTATAGGATTAGTTTCTGGAACATCAGGTAATCACATAAGTTTTGATAAACTAATTTTTGGTTTTTGAGGTGTCAAGTCCGTATTTTCTACTGGAGTAATATTTTCTACAGTAGGAGTAGAAACAGGAGTTTCTTCAGATAAAATTGCAGTGTTATTAATTTTTTGCAATGCTCCAAGATCTAATTTAACCATATTTATTTTTGTTTAAAATATAAAAGATGGATATACTATATCCTATATTTTCAATATTGTCAAAAATATGAAATAAATTTTTTAAATTTGCAAATTGAATAAAATCGGTAAACTAAAATTAGACAAAAAATTTGACAAAATATAAAAGTATATATACTTTGGATATAAACTATTTTTTATTTAAAAAATATGGTATCAAAAATAAATTCAGTATCTATAAATTGACTTGAATGAACGAAAATAGAGGTGGAAGTGGACGTATCATATTGAGTCACAAGCTTTACTATAGTATGACTAGCAGATACTTCAATCCAAGAAAGTAAAGAAAGAGTGAGAACTGCAGTCAAAAATTCAGGGTATAGTTTTCCAACTACAAGAATTACAGTTAATCTCGCACCAGCTGACATTAGGAAAAAATGACCAAGTTTTGACCTTGCTATTGCTATTTGAATACTTTCTAAAGATTTTGAATTTAGTCAAGATTTTTTGAATAAATCAATATTTTTGGGAGAACTAGCTCTGGATGGGAAGTTAAGATGAATTAGTTCAATTTTGCCTTCAGTAATTTTTGCTAAAGAAAATAATTATAAATATATATTTGTGCCAGAGGAAAACAGAGAAGAGGCGAGTTTAATTCCAGGAATTAATATTGTCGCTGTCGCTAATTTGACTGAAATTGTGGATATTTTAAATGAGACAAAAGAGGCTCCAATTGCTCCAAAAATTAATATAAAAGATTTTTTATCCGAGAATAAATTTGAAGTTGATTTTGCTCAGATTATCTGACAAGAACAAGCAAAACGCACCCTTTTAATTGCCGGAGCCTGAGGACATAATCTACTTATGGAATGACCTCCCGGATCTGGAAAAACAATGCTTGCTAAGGCTTTTGCATCAATATTGCCAGAAATGAGTATCGATGAAGTAATTGAAGTCTCAAAAATATACTCTATTGCCTGACTTCTCACAAAAGAAAAGCCTCTAATTTTTCGCAGACCTTTCAGAAAAGTTCATCACACAGCTAGTATTATAAGTATTGTGGGTGGATGAAGAGATTCTCGTCCAGGTGAAATTAGTCTATCTCATAAATGAGTGCTATTTTTGGATGAATTTCTAGAGTTTGATAATAAATTAATTGAAACTCTCCGTCAACCAATTGAAGATGGTGAAATTACAATAAACAGAATTAATGCTTCTTACAAATATCCAGCCAAATTTACGCTTATTTGAGCGCTAAATCCTTGTCCTTGCGGATTTTTATGAGATAAAGAAAAGCCTTGTATTTGTAGTCAATCCCAAGTAGAGAAATACAGAAGTAAACTCTCAGGACCAATACTCGATAGAATGGATATTTTCATAAATGTTCCAAGAGTGAAAATTGAAGATTTTGACACCTCAAAATCGAAAAAAACAAGTAGCAAAGATATGAAAGAGACAATTGAAAAAGCCCGCAGAATCCAGCTTGCTAGATTTGCCGGAACTGGAAAAACCTACAACAGTGAAATGAGCAACAAAGAAATAGAAAAATTCTGTAAAATATGAGTTGAGGAAGATAAATTTATCAAAAATTCAGTTCAAAAATTGGATTTATCAACAAGAGCATATTTCAGAATCCTAAAACTCGCTCAAACTATAGCCGATCTCGAGTGAAGCGATGCAGTCAAGATCCCTCATTTAGCGGAGGCTTTGAGTTATAGGAAGAAGTAAAAAAATTTGCTAAAGCAAATTTTTCTCATAAAATAGACTGAATTAATTATTTAACTTATAAAATTTATGCAAAATTCATATATGCCAAAAGCTTCTATAAGCAATTTCTGTGAATGATTAAATCTTTGTAGTGTAAGAAAAACTTCTGAGGGAATTGTAAAATTATGAGTTAAGGATTTATGAGGAAATATAAGCGAAGAATTATTAGAAAAAATAATAAATGCAGAAACTTACAATTCTAAAAAAATTGTTAGAGTTTATTCTTCGGGGCACATTTTCTTGAGTGAAGATAATAAAAAAGTCTTTCTTGTAACTACTTTAAAAGACTGAAAAATTCAACATCAATTTACTGGATGAAGTCCTATGGAAGATGAAAATAAAGAAGTTATTTTTATGCAAGATTGAGTTTATAAATTTGATATAGATAAAGTAAGAAATAATGCAAGAATTAGAACGCAAAACAGAACCGGAGCAAAAATTATTGAAGAATATAATGAAGTTCCACTTGTAGATTGGGCTCTAATGGAAAATGAAGAAAATTGAGAAATATATTATAAATTAGTTTGTCTAATACATTTTATAGTAAAGAAATACGAATGAAATTTGTGACATATTCAAGCAGAATATACAATTGATGGAAATTGGTACGAAATCGACAAATTACAAACAATCCAAAATATGGCACCAAATGCCTACATTGTAAGCAAAAAGGCAGTGGAGTTATTGGAGAAAAGAAATAAAACTGCTATTATTTCTGATTTTTCAAAAACCCTAACTTCTTGAACTAATCCTACAACCTGGTCAGTTTTTGCTAAATCAGGACTTCTTGGGGAAGATTATACGAGAGAAAGAAATGAATTTTATAGACAATATCACGATTTTGAATTACATAAAAATGTAGAAAAAACAACTGAGTGGTGGTCTAAGCATTTGGAGTTATTTATTAAATATTGATTAACCCAAGATTTAGTAAATCAAATTACAAAAGATGAAAATTATTTCTCTGTGAGAAAGTGATTAAAAAATTTTTTTGATTATATAAAATCTAATAATATTGATTTATATATTGTATCCTCTGGGGTTTGTAATTTTATAGAATCGTTTTTAGAGCAAAATCAAATAACTCTAGATTGAATTAAAATTAGTTGAAATAGATTATTTTTTGATGAAAATTGAAAAGCTACAAAATATGACAAAGATCCAATAATAACTTCTTTAAATAAAAATAATCATCATTTTAATTTAGAATATTATGATAAAATTATTCTTCTTTGAGATGACGATTCAGATTTACAGATGTATAAATGAAATTGCTTTAAAATATGATTTTGTGATGAAAGTATACCAGGATATGACCTATATTTAGGGAAAGAATGAGAATTGAGTGATGTAATTCAGAAAATATAACTTTTAAAATATATGATTGGTAAAATTTTGTTTTCAAAGGATATAGTTATTGATGCTATGTATTTTCAAATTAATCAAGATTGGGAAGTTCCAATTCCTGGATTTTTTATTCTGGCTCCAAAAAGAAAAATTAAGTCTATCTCTGAATTTACAGACGAGGAATCTATAGAATTTATGAATCTTTTACGTAAAATTCGTAAATGAATGAGGGAGGTTCTTGATATTAAAGATGTGTATTTATTTCAAAATGAAGATACAGACGGAGATTTTCATTTATGGATTTTTCCAAGATATATTCGGATGGAGAAATTTGGAAATAAAATAGAATCTGTAAGACCAATTATGAATTATGCAAAAGAAAATATGGTCACTGATGAAATAGTAAAAGAGGTTAAAGAATATGTTAAGATAATGAAGGAATATATGAAAGATTTTTAATTTAAAAAATTATGAAAATAAAATTTAATCCTGAAACTGTAACTCTGATTTTAGAAATTGATAATAAAGCAATTGATTTAAATATTAAAAGAATTGAAGCAGAGAAACTAGATCTTTTAGAGAAAAAAGAATTTCATTTTACTATAATAGGCAGTAAAACTGGAGAAGAAATTTTAAAATCTCTTGAAAATTTAAGTAAAATAAAAAGAAATGAAATATTAGATAAAATAAGAAAAACATCGGAATTAATTAATTGGATAGTAAATCCAGAAAATAATTTCTATTATTTAGAAAATAGTTATAATAACCCAAATACAATTTTCGAGAAACGTAAATCAATAATACAGGTAGTAACAATTGATAAAATAAATGAGTTTTATGAAAAATTGAATTCATTGTTAAAAAAACAATTTGAAGTCCCATTTCCTCATATTACTTTATTTACTAATAGTACTAGGGAGGAGACAAAATTAAGATGAATTGGAATATATTCAAAAAGGCATTTTGAAGAATTAAATCCAAAAGATATTTAAGAATAATTTAGATTAATAGCTTAATTAAAAACTATGCAACAAACATTTACAATTGGTACTTTTGGAATTATTACAAATGAGCAAAATCATGTTCTTTTATGTTTAAGAACTGATTGTAATTATTGGAACCTGCCTGGTGGTGGTCTCGAAAAATGAGAATCACCTTCGCAATGAGTTATTCGTGAAATAAAAGAAGAAACTGGACTCGACGCAGAAGTTATGAAGTTACATGGTATTTATAGCAAGCTACATAAAAATGAGATTGTTTTTTCTTTTGAATGTAGAATTATTGGTGGTGAAATAACCTTAAACAAAGAAGCAAGAGATATAAGATATTTTCCTAGTCATGAAATTCCTGAAAATACTTTTTGAAATCATATAGAAAGAATAAAAGATTTTTTTGAAAATCAAAACGAAGTAATACTTAAAACTCAAATTAAAAGATCTGTTATAAAATAGAAAAATGTTTAACTAATTTAAAAAACTATGAAATATAATAAACTTATAAGAGATAAAATTCCTGAAATAATGGAGGGAAAATGAGTAAAATTTACTTCTCATATTGCGGATAATGAGGAATATTGGCTTAAATTAAAAGAAAAACTTCAAGAAGAAGTGACTGAAGTTTTGGAGGATGATAGTGTTTTGATTGAAGAACTAGCAGATACCCTTGAAGTCATTTATGCGATTTGTGATTTTAAATGAATTAGCAGAGAAGATTTAGAGAAATTAAGAAAAGAAAAACAAGAAAAAAGATGAGGCTTTAAAGACAGAATTATTTTAGATGAGACTGATTAACATAGAAATTATGAAAAAAGCAATAAGATTCTCTTTGATTATATTTCTTTCTTATGTGGCCTTTTGTATTTTCGTGTTTTTAAACCAGAAAAATTTATTATTTTTTCCTTTTAAATGAGTTTTTGTTATTCCTAAGGTGGCTAATTTAGAGGAAGTGTATATCAAGACAGAAGACAGAGTAAAATTAAATGCGTGGTATTTTGATAATAAAAGCAATAAGACTATCATATTTTTTCATGGGAATTGAGGGAATATCTTTTTTAATAGAGAAAGAATAAAAATTTTCAATGAACTTAAAATAAATGCGATAATGCCGGATTATCGCTGATATGGGAGAAGTTGAGGCGAAATTTTAAGTGAACAAGATTTAGAAAAAGATGCCAATGCGGTTTATCAGTATGTTTTAAATAAATGAACTAAAAGTGAAAATATTATAATTTGGGGGCAATCTTTTGGAGGAGCTGTGGCAATAGATTTGGCTAAGAATAAGAATATAAAAGCCCTAGTTGTGGAATCTGCATTTTATTCAGTAGATGAAATGGCGAGTATACAATTTCCATATTTACCAGTTAAATTTCTTTTGAAATTTCATTTTAGAAATGATGAAAAAATATCAAAAATCCACGTTCCTGTTTTAATAATTCATAGCATTAGAGACGAAATAATTAATTTCTCAAATAGTGAAAAACTTTTTTCTCTTGCTAATAATCCCAAATTTTTCCTCAAAACAAACGGAACACATAACGGTGGATTTTCAAACTCTTTTGATTTATATGTTTCTACTTTTAGAGATTTTTTGAAATTAAAATAAAATTGTTTTTGACATTTATAATTATTTAACTATAAATTACTTACAAAAACAAAAATTTTGCTTTTTAACATAATCTACGAAATCAGGGGAGAGCATATATGAAGAATTTCAAATTTGCAGTATTTTTGGTTTTATTTTCGCTTTTAACTTTTGGGTGTAATCAGACAAATGGTGAAGAAAAAATCTCAAAAGTAAATACCGTGGAAAATAAATCTGGTTTTACTTACGCTCAATTTAATGCCTTTAATTTTGGCGAGAGCAAAGTAAAGTCAACTATTAAAATGCCAAATAAATCGTTTGAAATTCCTACGATTGAGGCTATGGCCAGACTTCTCAAGGATTTTGATATTATCAGTATCCAAGAAGTCAGCACCGGACCATGGGGAGGTAAAGCTGTCGCCAAGCTTCTCGATAGTCTAAATAGACTTGGAGCGCCTTGGGATTATCTACTGAGCGATCCAACTCAGGGTCCTGGCACTGAGAGATTTGTAACGATTTTCCGAAAAGACAAGTTTGATGGTATTCACAACAAGTCGGCTCTGTTAAGTGAGCTTGATTCTGGTGTGAATAGAGAACCTTTTCATAGTGTTCTCAAAGAGAAGAAAACCGGGAAATATGTTCATATTTACAGTTTTCATCTTCAGCCAAAAAGCAAAGATCCAAAAAGTGAGCTACAGGCTATTGCAAATGGATTGGATGCTTTTGAAAAACAAAATGTCATAGTGTCTGGAGACTTTAATCTTGGTCACAAAGACACGGATGTGGTTTTTGAAAAAGTATTTGGTTTAATTCATCATTTTGAGGAAAAAACTAGTCTCAAAACAAAGGTCGTAAAAGGCAATTATAAGCTAAAAGAGTATGATAATATCTACACCTCGACTGATATAAAAGTTATGAATCGAGGGGTTCTTGATTTCGTAGGTATTATTGGAAATCTCGATGAAGCCAGAAAGATTAGTGATCATCTAATCCCGTGGATTCGCTTTGAACTAAAATAAAAAGGAGGAATAAAAAAAGCTGTCGCAAGACAGCTTTTTTGAATATTGTGAAAATAATAATTATTCTTGTATTTTCCATGATTCTAGTTATAATTAACCTAATTATTATATTTTAATCGTCACAAAAAATGTCACTAGAAGAAAATTGAAGATACATATCTGTTGCTGATGTTACCGTACAAATGGTTGGTGGAATATATTGTATTTCAAAAGATTTTTCTTCAAAAATTATGGAAATTTTAGGAATTACAGTAGATGAATATTTCAAAAATACTGAAAAAATTGAAGAACAAAATCATATATTGGACTGATTAACGAATACTCCTAATATGCCTATTGGGTATTGGCATCAAGAAACTGGGAAATGTTTATGTTGAGAAATAGTAGGTGTATGAGGAGATCATGACGATTTTATTAAAAATTTTGATATTAAAATAAAGGAATTTAATATTGCTTCAAATAGTGAGAATTTTATAGAGGCTGGATTGTCGAATTTATCACGCTATCCTTTTGATTTCAATTGAATACCTTATGCCTCTATTGAGGCATTTTGGCAGTCTTTAAAATTTGAAGAGTGAAGTTCAAAATGGCTTGAGTGCCTGGATTTATTTTGAGTAGAATCAAAAAAATTTTGAAAAAAAGCTCAATTAAAAGAATATTTTACTTATAATTGAAATACTTATAAAGTCTGAAGCAAAGAACATCAACTACTGATGAAGATGGCTTTAAGAGAGCAATTAAAACAAAATAAAGAAAAATTAAAATTACTATTGCTTACTGGAAATTCAAAACTAATTCACCAACCAAAAAAGAAAGATTGAACTCTTTCTGCTGATAGTATTAATATTCCTGGAGAAATTTTTTCTCAATTTTTGATGGAATTAAGAGAAGAATTTAAGTCTTGAAAAGAGTAGTTTTTATTTATTCCTGTTATTTCCAATGACCCCCCCCACCTGTCATTTCGAATGGAGTGAAACGAAATGAGAAATCCCTTTTAGAAGCATTTTTGAAATTGTAATTTCCAAGTTTAACTTTTCTTTAAATTTTAGCCTCAAAAGATTTGATTTAAAGGGATTCCTCGTTGTCACTCGGAATGACAGGGTGGAATTGAAACAATAATTAAAGAAAAATCATAGAAATAATAAATCAAAATTTATGAATAAAATCTCAAATACACCAAGAGAACATAAGAAAAACAATAAAATTATTAGAATTTCGGTTGCTAATTTGGCTTCTGATATAAATTGAAGGATTGTGGGAATTGTAAATAAAAAAAGATTAAATTTATGAATGAAAAAAATTTCTTTTATTTGATGATCTGCAATTTTGTTTAATAAAAAAATAATAGAAGAACTAGGTGGTTTTGATTTTGATGAAAATAATACCAAATTTAAAATTAGTGCAGATATGTTAGAACATATAATTCAAATATTTTCTAAAGCAAATTCTTTTTTATATGAAAGGGCTATTTTAAGAGAATTAATAGAAGAATTAAGTAACGAATTAATATGAAATATGACAGAACCAATTTTATCAGAAAATGAGTGTTATGAATTTAATTCTAAATTTATTGGTACAGTTTATAGCGAATGATATTGAAGTTCTATAAAAAGAAAAATTCTTACAAAATATATTTGGCATATTTTTTCTCTTAATTGTCCAGCTCATATTATCCAAAAATTAGAACAACATGAGATAATTTATTTTTTGGATGAGCAAGATTTTGAAAGGAAAAAAACTCATGATTGATTTAGTTTGTGATCAAATATAATGACTATAAAAGAATTTTTAGACAAAAATAAGCAATAAAAAACACCCTCGATGCCGTTTTAACTCCATTTGTATTTCTCTTTCTACGAAATCATTATTTTCTCAATAACTTAGAAAAAATAATGTGAGTGTGACATAGTCAATGTATTAAACCAACTATTTTAATCACACCGGAAAGTATACAAATTTGTGAGAAAAAATAGGAGCAAGATGCACAAAACATCAGAAGGCGTTTGAGTATTATATCTCTTTTTTGAAAATATCAAATCAAATTTGTGGACAATTTTTTAATTTATATTATTCCTCTTTATCTAAAATTTTCTTAATTTTATCTGGAGTTTTATTGGATTTTTTTAATCAATCTGCCGTCGTAGCTGTTATCATTCAATCAAAACCTTTAAAATCTTCATTATGACCAAAACCAAAAGGTAACTTTTTTTCTTTAGACATAAATTTAGGTTAAGTAATAAAATTACTTTTATTATAAAATAATTATTTATTTGTCAAAAGATTTTTAATTTGCCTCTTTGTATTCAAATCTTCATTCAAATATTTTTCATCTTGTAATTTGCTCATTTTTGAGTGGCTTGAAGTTGGCTTTATTTAGCGGAATATAATTTTCTGACCATCCGGAAAAGCTATTTTGAGATACCTTTTCAACTAGAATTTTTAGAATTTTTCAGTCATTTTTTTTGTAGAAATTATTTTCTACAATTTTTGCCTCCTTCATTATTTCTCTCATTCTCTCTCTTTTTATTTTATCACTTATTTGATTATCTAGCTTTGAAGCTGGGATAATATGATGATTTTGGTGGCTTGAAAATGGAAAGGCATGAAGTTTTGTAATATTATATTTCTGGATAAGTTTTAGAGATTTTTGAAAATCATCATCAGTTTCACCAGGAAATCCTACAATAATATCAGCTCCGAGACTCACCAAAACTCAATCTTTTCTCTCTAAAATATTTAATTTTTGGAGAGTTTCATTTAAAGTTAATTCACTATAATTTCTTCACATAAGTTTTAGAATTTTATCGCTTCCTGATTGGATTGATAGATGAAAATGAGGATAAATTCTAGGGTTTTTAAAAACTTCCAAAAGTTTGTCATTTATATATTCAATTCCAAGAGATGAAATTCTAATTCTTGGAACTTTTGTTTTTTCAAGAATTTGAGAGAGTAGCTCAGATAATTTAGTTTCTTCGAATTTCTTGGTATTACTAGCTCACCATGCTCCGATATTTATTCCAGTTAGTACTACTTCTTGAGCGCTGGAGCTATTAATTTCTTCAATAATTTCTTCAATTTCGCGAGAAATATGAGATCATCTTGCTTGAATTGTCAGACAAAATGTACAATTATTATCGCATCAATTCTGGATAACTAGATATTTTCTGGTAAATATTTTAAATAGATCCTTCGATTTCGCTACGCTACACTCAGGATGACGAAAAAGGAGATTCTCACCCACTCTGTCATTCTCGGGCTTGACCCGGGAATCTATTAAATTAATTTCCTTTTCCGGTTCTTCCTCAAGAAGCTCTATTTTATCACTAAATTCCTGTAGCTCCGGGTAGATCTTATAAAAATCAGAATTTAGTTTTCATTTTTTTATTGGACCACATCAGCTTAAATACACTTTATCACTTTTATTCTCAAAACCTTTAATTGTATCTTTTACAAATTTTATCCACTTTGATTTTGCTTTATCTGTCACAACACAAGATGCCACAAAAATTCAGGATTTGTTTTTTAATTCCTCAGAGTTTAACCATTTTTCAGTAAAATACTTATTTGTTTTACATCAAAAAATTTTGTATTGCATTTTTTTAAAAAAATATATAATATAAAGTTATTATCACTAATTGTCAATATTATGCGTAAATTAATAAGTTTAGTATTTGCCTTAGCTCTAGTAATCCCTAATATAACCTCAGCGGCGCCTTTTGATATTTTTAATAAATATTATCCAGATTTTTTAATTTCAAATATCTGGCAAGATAATAGTTCAAAAGACATTTATGTCAAGGTTTGTAATGCCTGATGAAGCGTAGATTCTGGAACTATGCAACTTTGACTCAAGAAGTCTAATTGAGAGAAATTTACCAAAACTTTCCAAAATGTAAATATTTATAATGGGGGCTGTGTAGATTATAGAGCCTTTTCGCCATCTGAAATTTCAATTGCTAGTAGTGGAAATTATTCTTTGACTGTATGAATAGTTATAAAGTCCAATAGATCAGAGAAAAATTTAGCAAATAATATAAGTACTCGTTATGTTTATATAAATACCTCAACAACTTTTTATAACAATCAATATTATAATAATTCATCTTATTCTAGTCCAACTTCTAATTACAATAATCAATACAACAATAATTGTAATAGTTCTAATTATTATTGAAATCCTGATTTAGTAGTAAAAGAAGTTTGGCAAGATACTTACAACAACAGAATTTATGCAAAAATCTGTAATATTTGAGCAAATATGTCAAATTCTTTAAATCTAAGATTTGATTTTATATTAAATGGAAAAACAGTTGAAAAATACTCATATGTTAATTTAAATAGAGATAGTTGCACCTCATTATATGTGAATACAACTGATTTCATACAATGATATTATAATGATAATAGTGTTTCAGTTAAGCTTGATGTAAATAATAATTTATCAGAAAGCAATGAAAATAATAATTATTTCTCTCAAAATATAAATATTTCCTGCCTTAGACCTGATATTTTAATTGATAATATTATTCAAAATACAAACAATAATACTTTAACCGTAAAGGTTTGTAATAGATGAAATTCTACACTAAATGACCAAAATTGGTCAACTAAAATTTATAATAATTCAAATTGAAACAGTGTTATAAGAAATCATTCTATAAATTTATGACAAAATAGCTGTATAGATTTTAATATAAGTTATTATGAGATTTGAATTCCTTACAATAGTTATTGATATTACGAAATAAAAGCAGAAACAGATATTTACAACAATATTTACGAATCAAACGAAGACAATAATTCATTCGTGAGAGGATTTAATTACTAATTAATTTTGATAAAAAGATTTTTTGAGTAAATTAATCTAAAATAATTTTTAGACTGTAAAATGAATTATTACATAGAAACTTTCGGTTGTCAGATGAATTATGCTGACTCGGAAAAAATAAATATGATTTTATTGCAGAGTTGACTTAAAAAAGTGAACTCTTTTTCTGAAGCTCAAATTGTAATATTAAATACCTGTAGCGTAAGAAAAAAATGAGAGGATAAGGTCTACTCAATTGCTCAAAATATTAAAAAATATAATAAGAAAAACAATACTAATATTATAGTCGGACTAACTGGATGTATGGTGAGAAAGACAGGAATTAATCAGAAATTCTATAAACAAGAAAGAAAAAGAAATGCAAGTAAAAATATAGAATTTTTGGAAAATAAAAGTTCACTTTTTAATAGCGATGATAAGATTTTTGGTAAAACTGATAAAATAGATTTTGTTTTTAGGATTGAGGAAGTTGGATATTTAACTAAGATTTTATCAATTTTATTAAATTCTGACATTTGAAATGATGAGAAATATAATGATTATCTTAAAATAAAACAATGGAGCGTTAATAAGGCCTTTGCAAATGTAGTAGTTCAGACTTGATGCGATAATTTCTGTAGTTATTGTATCGTACCCTACACCAGATGAAGAGAAAAATCTAGAAATAAAGATGAAATAATCTCTGAAATCAAAGAGGTGGTCTTGAAGTGAGCCCGTGAAATTACACTTTTATGACAAAATGTAAATAGCTACGGAAAAGAACTCAAAGCCAAATCATGGGATGAAAATGAATTGAAGTGGGCCCTCACCCCAGCCCTCTCCCAGAGGGAGAGGGAGAATGTTCCATTCCGCGAACTTCTAGATGAAATAGATAAAATTGAGTGAATTGATAGAATTCGTTTTACTTCGTCAAATCCTCATGATATGACGCCTGATATTCTTGATGCACATTTTGAATTAAATAAGACTTGTAATTATCTGCATTTCGCGCTACAAAGCGGAGATGATGAAGTACTTAAAAATATGAACAGAAAACATACATACGCTGATTTTAAAAAACAAGTAGAATATTTAAGAAACAAAGATCTATATTTTGGAATTTCAACTGATATAATTGTAGGATTTCCAGGTGAGACTGAGGCTCAATTCCAAAATACAGTCAAAGCCATGAAAGAGTTAGAATTTGATTTTGCCTATATTGCAAGATATAGTGAGAGGTCTGGAACTACAGCATCTAAGCTTTTAAAAGATAATGTTGCAAGCATAGAAAAGGCTAGAAGATGGCATATTTTAAATAATATTTTAAAAGAGACTTTTACCTCAAGAGCGAATTTAATGGTTTGAAAAACGGAAGAGGTTCTTATTTCTTGAATTTCAAAAAATTCAAATTTTTATTGAAGAACTCGCAATTTTAAAGAAATCACACTCCCTGTGAAAAATTGAGTAAATATCTGAGACACTGTACTTGTGAAAATAAACAAAGTCAACGGGCGGATAATTGAGGGAGAAATCCTCTTCTAATCGTCACCCTGAGCGGAACGAAGTGAAGTCGAATGGGTCTAATTAAAAGATCCCTCGACTACGCTCAGGATGACGAAGTTATAGCTTTTGCTTTTGAAATGACAGAATAATAATCACACAAATTATTTACAGGGCATTGTAGGCATTTTGGCTTTTTGGCAGTGCAGATATATCTTCAAAACAAAACTAGAGCGTGGTGCATTTTTCTTTTTTGTGACAGAGTTAATTTCTTTTCTAGTACTCTGTCAGTTTGTTCGGGAGTTTTTGTTTTTACAATTCCTATTCTATTTGTGACCCTGTGAATGTGGGTATCAACTCAAATATATGGCGCATCATAGAGAATTCAGAGTATTACTTTAGCGGTTTTTATTCAAATCCCGGGTAGAGTTTTGAGTATTTCTAAATTATTTGGAATTTCTGAGTTGTATTTTCTATAAAGAATTTCAGACAGATTTTTAATATATTTTGATTTATTTTTGTAGTAATTGAGACTTTTAAGATAATTTTCAATTTCATCAAGAGATAATTTTTCTAAATCAACTGGATTTTCTACTTTTTCAAAAAAATCTTTATTTATCTTATTGACTTGTTTATCTGTTGCTTGAGCTGACATAATTACAGCGACAACTAATTGAAAAGGAGTTTTATAAAAAAGCTCAGTTTTAAAATTTGGATATAGTTTATATATTTTATCAAAAATTTCAGATATTTCTTTTTTTGATTTCATTTTTCTAAAATTAATTTCCAAAATATAATATCTTCTTTTACAAAAAAACAAATTTAATTGCTTTTAAAAAAAATTGGATATTATATAATTTTAGTTGTTAATTTAACTTTTATGACAAAAGTAATTGGATTTGTAGGAGAAATTGGCTGTGGTAAATGAACAGCTATTGATTATTTGGCTGCAAAATATAATGCGACTAGTTTCAGATATTCTGCCATCTTAAGAACAATTTTAAATTCCTTATTCATACCAATAAATAGAGAGAATTTATCAAAATTATCTACTAATTTAAGACATAATTTCGGACAAGATTTATTTGCGAAAGTTATAGCAGAAAATATTAAAAAAACTAATACTGATATTGTTGTAGTCGATGGAATAAGAAGGATTGAGGATATCGAACACATTAAAGATTTGGAAGGTTTTAAACTTATTTATGTAGAATCAGATATTAATATTAGGTTTGATAGGACAAAAAATAGATGAGAAAATCTTGATGAAAAAAATCTGACTTTAGAACAATTTATTGCAAATTCTAAATTAGAGACAGAAACTAGAATAAAGGAATTAAAAAATATTTCACATTTTGTGATAAACAATGATTGAAAAATTGAAAATCTTTACAAAGAAATTGATAAAATAATGAATGAGTTGTAGACTTTCTGTCATTCTGAACTTCTCTTTCTGTCATTTCTAACGAAGTGAGAAATCCCTTTCTATATAATTTATTTGCAATAATTAATTTAAGTTTAACTTTTCTTCAAGCTTTAGTCTCAAAAGATTTGATTTAAAGGGATTTCTCGTTAGCACTCGAAATGACAGGAAAGGCACTCAAAATGACAGAAACGGAATTCAAAATTATTTCTCTATTTTTTCTCCTGAATCCATCCAATCGGCAATTCCTCACTCGAGGTCTGCAATATCTGTAAATCACTGAGCCTTCATGAAATTTAGAAGGCTAAAACTTCTGTTTCCGTAAGCACAATAGATAAGATATTTTTTTGATTTATCCAATTTTAAAATTTCGTTTACGAAATTTGGTCCATAAAAATCCAGAACCTGACAATCTTTTTTGATTTTTCAATATCTAATCTCACCGGGAGTTCTGATGTCAATGAGAACTGAATTTTTATCTTCCATTTGAGATTTAAATTCTTTAACTCAGTATCTTTTCATAATTTTAAAAGTTAAAAAATAGTTATTATTCTAAATAGAATCTATCCAAAATAATAACTATTTTTTGAAATTATACAAGATGTTCTTTAATTATTTCAGGAGTTAACTCAATTATTTCAATTCATTCTGCATCTTTTTTTGGCGCTGAGAAGCCAATTATTAATTTTAAATAAAAGAAATTTGGATCTTCAATATGAGAAATATCAAAATATCTAGAGCCATGTTCAATTAGTTCATATTCTTTTCAATAAAACTTAATTTTTATATGATTTCATTCTTGTTTTAATTTTTCTATCATTGCTATTTTCAACTCTCTTGCTTTTTCTAGTGCCTTTTTAGGTGATACTTTTCTAGCCAGCTCTTTTGCTACCCAAAAATTATATCACACATAAAGCTCATGTATAGATTTTTGTTTTTTATCTCAATTAATTCCAATAAAAGATTTTGCCTCATACACAATTGCTTTTTGTAAATTTGGACAGGTTGCATTTAGTGAATTATTTTTTGTAATTTCTTCTATTTTTCTTAAATATGGATCTGATATAAATGGGGAAGTATTAGGATTGGTTTTTATAAAATCAGTATATTCTTCCGTCATTTCAACTAAACCATCAATTATTTTTTCTGGGCTCAAAGAAGATAAATAAAACATTATTCCTAAAGATTTTAATGTTATTTTTTTTGGTTTTATAGAAGAAATATAATTAACCCTTTCTTTAACTGTTTTAATAGTCTTAATTACATTTGTTGGCGAGACATTATCTAATGTTTCTCTTGAAAATAATTTTTGAATTCAATTTTTAAATCACATATATTTTAGGTTAAATATTAATTTTTAGTTCCTAATTCTTTCTTAATCTCACTAAGAGATTTATTATTAACTTTTTCTTTTTCAGATTCTGAAAGTCTTCAAACAGTTTGTATTAATTTATAAATTCTATCTATTACTCATCTTTTATTTAGTGCATAATGAAGTAGGTCTCTTGACCGCATTCCCTTTTTTGTATTTAAAATAATTTCTACAACTTCTCTTATCTCCGAATTTATTCTCTCTATATTTTTAGATGATTTTTTTGGTTTAGCATGTGCATTCTCATGGGCCTCAGTCTGGCTTCTGCTTACTTTTTCTCAACAAAAATTACATCTAAGATATTTACCACTCAATTGAGTGAAACTAGCCTGTTTTCATCCGTCCTTTTTCGTACTTCTAGCTGTATTTGAATTTCTCATATGTTTATTTATAATAAATAAGATATATATGATATTAAATATTTTTCCAAAATGTCAAATTTATTTTTTGGAAATTTTATTTAATTTGATTCCATCAAAGTAATTTACATATCAATTTGATTTTAATTCTGGCAATAAATTTCCGGCTTTTATTTCAAATCAAGTTCATAATTGGTTAACTCATTCTAATAAATTATTTATTTTCTCAATCACAAGAAATAAATTATTTAAAAGTCTATATGATTTTTTTGGTTGCTCTTCTAGTATAATTCAAATCATTTCTTTTACCTTTTCTTTTATTTCTTCTGGTGTTTTTTGAATAACCTTTTCTGCAGATTCACCTCTATTTATAGCAAAAAATAATTCTTTTAATCCTTCCCAATTATCTAGAAGATTATCTAGATATCTAAAATATTTCTCAGAAATTAATCATTTTTCCAAAAATTTCTTTAAATAATATTCTTTTGTATAAGCTCAAAAATCTAGAAGAAATTCTTTAAATTTTTTACTTGAAATAAATTTTTCTAATCTTTTTATATCATATTCTTTAGAAAAATTATCATAAAATAATTCTTTTCAATAACTAGACCGAAGTAAATCTGTACATGAAGGTCTATAATATACCTCTGCAAATCAAGAGTCCAATTCTTCTTTAAAACCCCCCAGGCCATCAAAATAAAACTCCATAAGTCCATTAAAATCATCAATCAATTCCTTTCCTTGAATAAGATTTTCTTCTATAAAAAATGTTTCCTTGTAATTAAATTGATTCATAAAATAATTTTAAAATAACACTATTACATAACAGAAACTAACTCACCCCAATTTGCTTTTGGGCTTTCTTCTATTTCTCCTTTTTTTGGAAATGGAAGAACTCAATCTTTCTCGAATTTATCAAAGACTTTATTTGTTATTTTTATAAGTTCATTTCTATAAAATTCATTTCTAATTTTTTCAAAAATTAAAAGTAAATTTCTTTTGGTTGAAATGTTGTCTATTCTATATCAAAATATATTTTCTGGAAATACAGACATTGATTCTTGTATAAAGAATTCATTAAATCAGTTATCTTCTAAAGTTTCTTCGAAGATCTTTCTTACACTGATATTATCATAATACATTCAAAATTTCTCTGGGATATAACAGCTTTTAATATGAATTCAAGCATAATTATCTTTCCCACTTCTATTAATCACACAAGTAATATAAACTACTTTTCAGCCTGCATCATTTACTAATTTTATCATTTTAGCTAAAGTAGATCCTTTTGTAATTACATCTTCTGATAGAATAACATTTTTTCATTTAAGGTCTATGTCATGTCTTTTTAATTTTAATTCTTTTCAATCCTTTTCTGCATAAATACTTTCATAAATATTAAGAGCCTTACCCAAAAATGAAGATATTCTCACAGATCACATTTGAGCTCACATAATTACATTAGGTTTAAGATTATCTGCAGCTTGTTTCATATTTTCACCTAAATGTTCCGCGAATTTTACCTCGCTTTCATTTATTTTTCTGGCTAGTTCATCTGCAGCTCTCTCTAAAACTCTAAAATCTCTTTCAGTTACTCAAAAATTTACATATCCGCTACTTATTAATTTTCCCGTAAGCCTCGCGTATTTTCCTCTTCACTCAGGTTTTCTATAAATTGCACCTAAGTGTTTTATTAATTCTGCCCGACTTCAAGTGTATAATATTTTCTCAAATTCTGACATTTTATCTGTTTTTGTAAGCATATTTTCTATACTATATTCCGAAGCAACTAATTTATCTATAAATTCTTTTACTGGAATAAATCAAAATTCAGCTAAAATTTCATTTAGTTTATGAGTAGTTCTACTTATTAATTGTTGATTTTTTGTAGTTATATCTTTAGGTCATCATTTTAATTTTTTTGGAGTATTAGTCCCACTTCAATCTACCTTATTTGGATTTGACATAATTTATAAATTAATAATATGTAATTTACTTCATACGCATTTTTTATAAAAAGTCAAAAGATTTTTTGGAAAAGAAAATCAAAATAATTATTTCCCTTGACTTTAAACATAAAATCATTATAAATTCCAAGTCATTCCTAATGACATCTGCTAATTAACATAACCAAACAAAAATATAAACCAAAACAAATATGAGGTGACACCATGTCTAATATTTTTGAACAAATTGATAATTTCCAGTTGGACAATATTTTCGAACCCACCCAACAAAAATTCCAGCGATTGACTGGAAAGAATTGCTTCTTTTTGGCAAGAATATTTTTAGGAGCACAAGGAATTTTATGGACTTTTATGGCTATTTTGTTTTTTGAACATGGGGGAATTAAGTTTAATCCTCATTCATTTTTTCTTGAGACTGTATCAAGTCTTATTTTTAGCTTCATAGTCTTACGAAATATCGTTACTATCTCAACAGTAATGAATATTCTAGAAATCTTTGAGATGGATTTTAATAAAATAATAAAAAAGGGTACATGTAATCCTTTAAGATTATCTTTATTTAAAGTAAGAATTGAACAATTATTTGGCTTCTTTTTAAGAACTACAATTTGTTTAATTCTTTTCGGACAACAATTTATTTTTTCAAAATTTGGAGGATGCTACATTTTTATTCTTTTTTTTCGAATTATTGAAGTATATTTTAGTTCCTGTACTCCGCTTCCGCCAGGGACATCGAAGGTGAGGCAGTGGCTCAAAAATATGAAGGAGTCGCTCTCGAATGTTTTTGCGCCGGAACCGGCTCTTTCTCCTGTGAAGAGTTATACAAATACAAATAAATACTGATTTTTTGGGTGAAGTTTTTATCCTGAGAGACAGTAAGAATTTTGAAAATCCCCCAATTACCGAAAGGTGAGAGGGGGATTTTTTCATTTTAACTTGAAAAACTAAATAAACTTATTAAACTCGAATTATTAATTTATTTAATAGATTCCCGGGACAAGCCCGAGAATGACAGAAAGGGTTATTTTTTAATTATAAAAAATGTTAATTAGAAATTTTTGTATTATTGCGCATATTGACCATGGTAAATCAACTTTGGCCGATAGGATGTTGGAGATCACGGGGACAATCTCAAAGCGTGATATGAAATCTCAGACTCTTGATACTATGGAGCTCGAGCAAGAAAGATGAATTACCATTAAGCTAACGCCAGTTAGAATGAATTGGAAATGAGTGGAACTTAATCTTATCGATACTCCGGGACACGTGGATTTTCAATATGAGGTTTCAAGAAGTCTTGCAAGTGTTGAGGGAGCTATTTTAGTCGTGGATGCGACTCAGTGAATTGAGGCTCAGACTCTTTCAAATGTGTATCTCGCTCTTGATAATGACCTTGAGATTATCCCAGTTTTAAATAAAATTGATTTGCCATCTGCGGATGTCGAGAGAGTGAGTAATGAAGTAATTTCACTTCTTGGTTGTAAAAGAGAAGATATTATTTCAGTATCCGCTAAAACCGGAGAAAATGTAGAAACCCTACTTGATGAGATAGTCGAGAAAATTCCACTTCCAAGAAAACTTGATAAAGAGAGTAATATTATCCCAAACCAGGATTTAAAAAATGAAAGTAGGAATGTTGTAAAGGCATTAATTTTTGATTCGCAGTATGACACCTATAAATGAGTTGTAATATATTTGAAATTATTTTCTGGAACTATTAAAAAATGAGATAAGCTAGAATTAGTGAATTCTGGAGCGAAAATAGATGCGATTGATGTATGATTTTTTGCACCAAAATATAACTCGAGTGGAATTCTTAATGAGTGAGAAATAGGATATGTTGTAACTTGACTTAAGTCAATTACTGAAGCCAGAGTTGGAGATACAATTTTTGCTGGAGACAAGGAATATAAATTTTGAATTACTTGATTTAAAAAAATAAATCCATTTGTATTTGCTGGAATTTATCCAGTTGATAATGATGAATATCTCAAATTAAAAGATAGTATTGATAAGTTATGTCTTAATGATTCATCGCTAACTGTAGAAAATGAAGTCTCACCAGCGCTTGGTTATGGGTTTAGATGTGGATTTTTATGACTTCTTCATCTTGATATAGTTAAGGAAAGACTTTGGAGAGAATTTGAAATTGATGTAATTATGACGAGCCCACAAGTGACTTACAGAGTGCTTTTGTCTGGAAATAAAGTCGAGCAATACAATAGATTTAAAACAGAAATTCTTGATTTTGAAGGTCATACTTGCACTTATGTATATTTTTCTAATCCAGAGGATTTACCAAAACCAGGGACATATATCCACATAGATGAGCCAATTGCAAAGGTTGAAATTATCGCAAATTCTGTCTATATTTGAGCTATGATGCAACTTGCTCAAGACCGTAGATGAATTTTTGTAAATCAGTATTTTCTAGATCCAACACGCGCTGTAATAGTTTATGAAATTCCAATGGCAGAGCTTGTTTGAGATTTTTATGATGATTTAAAAAGTCTATCAAGCGGTTATGCTAGCCTTAATTACGAATTTATTAAATTCAAAAAAGATGAAATAGTTAAAATAGATTTCTTGGTTGCCGGAGAAAAAGTAGAAGCGCTTTCTATGCTAGTTCACAAAGATAAAGCCAGGTCTACTGGAGCAAAAATTTGTTCAAAATTAAAAGAAAATATTCCAAAAGCACAATTTTCTATTGCAATCCAAGCCACTATTTGAGCTCAAGTGATAGCTCGTGAAGATATCGGAGCACTTCGCAAGGATGTGACAGCCAAGCTCTATGGATGAGATATAACTCGTAAAAGAAAAGTTCTAGATAAGCAAAAAGAATGAAAGAAAAAAATGAAACAATTTTGACGTGTGAGCATTCCAAGTGAGACTTTTGTAAATATTTTGAAGAAATAGTTTGACTTTTTATAAATTTTGATTACAAGTTATATTGTATTCTAAAATTATATATATGCCAAACAAATTATTAGATCCAACATTAGATGAAGATGAAATTATAGATGATATTGAAGAATGAGGAGATTCTCAATCATTAATAGAAAAAATAGAAGATAGTGTAAATGAATTAATTGACCCAGATTTTAATGAAAAAAAATGAGGGGATAATATTAATTATGATTTAATATCTACTTATCTTCGTGAAATATGAGAATACAAACTTTTAAATAAAGAAGACGAATTAGAATTATGAATTAAAATAAAAAATTGAGATAGCCTTGCTTCAAAACAACTTTTTCAAGCTAATTTAAGATTTGTTGTTTATATTGTTAAAAGATGAATATTTCAAAATAGATGATTATCTTTATTGGATTTAATTCAAGCTGGAAATATATGACTTTTAAAAGCTTCACAAAAATTTGATATTGATTTATGAAAAAATTTTACAAATTATGCAAAACATAAAATATTTGCAGAAATAAATGAAGCAATAAGCAAATGATGAAAAGATATTTATATTCCACCCGGATTTGAAAAACTATTATATGACTTTAGAACAATTAATAGAAAAAATATTTTAGAAAAATGAATTGAATCAACTGACGAACAATTAGCTTATATGCTAAACATTAATCCAGAAAAATTAAAAGAATTAAAAGAATTTAATTTAAATACAATTAGTCTTGAGACTCCAATTTGAGATAATGAAGAAACTTTAGAAATTTTTGTAGAAGACCAAACAAAAAACGTTGAAGAAAATATTTTTAATAAGGAATTAAAAAACGAAATAAATGAATTATTAGATACCCTAAATCCTAGAGAAATCAAAATTTTAAGCCTGAGATTTTGATTTAATTGAGAATATCCACATACTCTAGAAGAAACCGCAAAGATATTTAATATTTGAACAGGAAGAGTGGGACAATTAGAAAAAGAGGCTTTATTAAAACTAAAAAAATCACCAAAATCTGCCAAAAAAATTAAAAAATTATTTGAATTACTTATTTAACTAACCAAACCAAATATGCAAGATAAATTACCAAATACTTGAGACATAATAGCAATTATTAATACTAGTTTATGAATTATAAAACTTAGATTTTTTCCAGAACTAACTCCTAAAACTTTTGAGAATTTTATAACATTATCTAAAAATTGATATTACAATGGCACTGTTTTTCATAGAGTTATAAATAATTTTATGATCCAGTGATGAGATCCAACCGTTACATGAATGTGATGAGAAAGTATTTATTGACACGAATTTAAGGATGAATTCTCAAAACTAAAACACATAAAATGAGCCATTTCCATGGCAAATGCCGGACCAAACACAAACTGAAGTCAGTTTTTTATAGTTCACGCGAAATCTACTCCGCATCTAGACAAACATCATACAGTTTTCGGACAAGTCTTTGAATGACTAGAAGTAGTTGATGCCATCGCAAACAGCAGGGTAGACAGAGATGATAGACCTCTTTTTGATGTAACAATTAATTGAGTGGAGGTTGTGGAGTTTTAGTAAACTTTAAAATTATTAGTATTGAACTTCTCACCTGTCATTTTGAACGAAACTACACTAACTGTCATTTCGAGTGCAACGAGAAATCCCTTTTTAACTCA
>AMFJ01002945.1_pt1 | contig 43975 bp, 50 predicted proteins | sample 427208 | NCBI WGS metagenome assembly AMFJ01 (sample SAMN02954298, study PRJNA114691) | groundwater metagenome | biome: aquatic; feature: subsurface aquifer; material: sediment; isolation source: subsurface aquifer sediment | place: USA: Rifle, CO | collected 2008-08 | reverse complement strand
TGCTTCCGGAGAAGCAGAAGAAACAAAAAACAAGAAACAATAATCAAATAAATTTCAAATCTCAAAAAATATTTTGAATATTGGTGCTTGGGTATTGTTTGATGTTTGTATCTTGTATCTTGGTTATTATATAAAATATGTCTCAGACAGTTGAACAAATAAGGAATACTGAATCGACTGAAATTTCTCACGAATCGACTCTTTTTGCTGAGCCGATTTTGCATGTGGGAAATTTCAACATTACAAACTCTTTGATTATGAGTTGGATCACAGTTGCTGTTTTGGTGACATTTTTTGTTGTGTCTGGAAAAAAAGCAAAAAAATCAACAAAAAGTGTGCCGAAAGGACTTCACAATTTTTTTGAAATAATTTTGGAGCAAGCTCTTGTGATGGCTGATAGTGTAACAAATGATCGCAAGAAAACTTTGAAATTTTTACCTATAATTCTTGCGTTATTTCTTTTTGTTTTGATGAGCAACTGGATGGGGCTTCTACCTGGTGTCGGAACAATTGGGTTTGTGGAAACTGGAGAGCATGGAAAAGTTTTTGTGCCACTTTTTCGTGGAGCAACCGCAGACCTCAACACGACTTTGGCAATTGGACTTTTTTCGGTGGTGCTTTCGCATGTGCTCGGAGTCATCTCAATCGGAGTTTGGAATCATTTCAATAAGTTTGTGAACATCAAGGCGATTATTGCGATTCCGAAAAAAATCAAAAAGGATCCAATGATTTTGATGGTCAACCCAATCAAAATTTTTGTGGGCTTGATTGAAATTATCGGGGAAGTTGCCAAGATTGCCTCGCTAAGCCTTCGACTTTTCGGAAACATTTTTGCGGGTGAAGTTTTGCTGGCTTCCATGATGTCAATTTCCGCATTCTTGCTTCCACTCCCATTCATGTTTATGGAATTGATTGTGGGAATTGTTCAGGCCTTGGTTTTTGCGATTTTGACTCTGGCGTTTATTTCAATAGCGACAACCGCAGAGGAACATTAAAAATAGTCCATAAAGTCGAAAGTTGAAAGCAAAAAATTCAAAAATGCAATTCAGAGTTTAAAACTTTGTCATTCCGGACAGCAGATCCGGAATCCAGGATTAAATTTTGATAGTAGCTTTGAAAAAAAGATAAATAAAAAAGCCGAGCACATAAATGTGTCGGCTTATGGATGAATCTTGAGGTATGGACTCGAATTTAATCCACAATCTCAATTGTTGCGTTCAGGGGAATTGCATAAAATACCCCATTGTCATCAACTGCATTTATATCGCAGCAGTCGATATCGGTTATAATCCCAGCATTAAGAGACGGTGACTCTTTTTTAAATAAAGGAATTACGAATCTTATGGGATGGGATAGTTTTTTCAGGATGACATCCCTTTGAGCTACTTTGTCGAGTCCTACTACTCTGAACCTGGCACCAGAATGTTTCAATGAGCTGAATTCCAACATGGTGACCTCCATTAAGAAATTTTGTTGCAGATTTGATAAACCATTACAACCGTATAGTATACACCCAAATTACCAAAAAGTCAAGTGTGCTGAACCGATAAATTGCCAAATTGCTAGAAAAGGCTATAATTAGCCAAGAAAAGCAATATGACAATTTAAGAATTTAGCAGTAATTAATTTAATTTTGTTTGCATGATTCATTTTCCCCATAGAGAGAGAAAGTATGGATGATGTGAGCACAAAAAGAGTATGGAATCAGCAGGACTCGTAATGATCGCCAAGGCTTTGGCAATCGGACTTGGTTCAATCGGAACTGGTATTGGTATCGGTATGATTGGAGCAAAAGCAATGGAATCAATTGGGCGAAACCCAGAATCAGCTTCGAAGCTTTTCGTGCCAATGCTTTTGATGGCAGCTTTCACTGAAGCTATTGCAATTTACGCTTTGGTTATTGCATTCTCAATCAAGTAGTATTGCAAACCGTAGTATTTTCATTTGGCTTCCTAGAAATAGGGAGTCGAGATGAGAATATTGAAAAAGTAATCAGTCACTAGTCATCAGTCATCAAATTCAAGGTTTACGAATTTAAAAAAGATGACCGATTACTGATTGCTGATGACTTCGTGTTTGTTGGATAATATATAATTCTAGATTCAATTATTATTTAAATACATTTATGAACGAATTAATATCTACATTTCACATTGACTGGAAACTGATCATTGCTCAACTGGTGAACTTCGGAATTGTGCTTTTTGTGCTCAAGCAATTTGCTTATGGTCCAATGTTGAAAATGATGAACGAGAGAACTGCAAAAATTGAGAAAGGAATTAAGGATGCTGAAAAAGCAGGAAAAAAACTGGAAGAGATAACGCAGAAAGAAAAAGAAGTTCTGGTGGAAGCAAGAAAAGCTGCTCAGGAAATTGTTTCAAAAGCTGAGGGTGTTGCAATGAAGAATAAGGAGGAAATTATTGTCGAGGCAAAATCTCAAGCAGAAAGAATTTTGACAGACGGCATCAAGAAAATTGAACATGAAAAAAGCAAGATGATGCAAGAAGTGAAAGGTGAAATTGCGGACTTGGTGGTGGCTGCAACAGGCAAGTTGATTGATGAAAAAATTGACGCCAAAAAAGATGCTGAATTGATTGCAAAGTCGATTCAATAATTTGTTTCGTGTGCTTATTTGGGGTGAATAATACCTTCAGAAAGCCTTTATTTTTGGGCTTATTGACACATCTGACTTTGAAGCGTAAGATATTAGATGGCTCTTGAAACTTCTCTATGGAAAAAGACGAAAAAAACATGAAACAGTTGGTATTGGGCATGGCTGCCTATACGAGCGCTTCCATCTTGGGACCGCTTGTTATTTTTTTGCTAATTGGACATGCCGTGGACAAGGCTTCAGGAACAAGACTTTTGTATAAATTTGTCGGATTGGGTTTGGCTTTTTTTCTCACAAATATCTTATTGTTCAAAAAGGTTAGAAAATTGAATGTCATGATGGAGCAATATGGATTGGAGAAGAAAAAAGAAAAGGAAGAAAAATTGAAGTTGAAGAATTTGCAAAAATGACATTAAAAAGAAAACATTAGTGTTACCAATATGAAGCTCGACATATCACTAGCTCCAGATGTATTGTTTAATATAGGTTCTTTTCCTGTGACTAACACGCTCATAGGTTCTTTTGGTATCAGTTTTTTTATTATGGCAATTATTTTTATTGCCAATAAAAATTTGAGCAAGGACAAGCCAGGAAAACTTCAAAATTTTATTGAAATGTTGATGGAGGAGGCTTACAAGTTTATCCTTTCAATAATGGGATCAGAGAAAAAGACCAAGAAAATTTTCCCACTTGCTTTCACGATGTTTGTTTTTATCTTGGTGGCAAATCTGATCTCTTTTATTCCGGGTCAATCTGCTGTGACATTGCTTCGTGAGGGTCACGATGTTGCAGTTTTCAGAGCTGTGATGGCCGACTATGGAATGGTGCTTGTCATGACACTTGTAACAGCAATAACAATACAGATTGTCGCCATATTTGTGCACGGACCATTTGGATATGTTGGAAAATTTATAAATTTCAAAAGTCCACTCAGTTTCTTTTTGGGACTAATGGATATCATTGGTGAATTTGCGAAGGTTATCTCGCTCTCATTCCGTTTGTTTGGAAATATTTTTGCCGGAGAGGTTTTGGGTGCTGTAATGCTTGCGTTGGCTCCTTTCATTGTCCCATTGCCGTTTTTGTTTTTGGGATTGTTGGGAGCATTGGTGCAGGCGTTTGTATTTTCGGTTCTGACTGTGGTGTTCATAAATCTGGCTGCTGAGGTTGAAGAAGATGAAATGGTGGAAGCAGCATCAATATAGGTGGTTAAATTTTTTAATAAGTTAATAAGTAACAATAAAAAAACATGGACGAAGGACTAAGATTTTTGGCAGCGGGTTTGGCTATTGGCCTTGGGGCTATTGGACCAGCTATCGGTGAAGGTATTGCAGCTTCAAAAGCGCTTGAAGCAATTGGGAGAAATCCTGAAGCTAGTGGAAAAATCACACCTATTATGTTTGTGGCGATGGCTATCACTGAATCAACAGGTATCTATGCATTGGTGGTTGCTCTTATAATTCTTTTTGCTTAAAAGATGCGAGTAGTTCAGCTCTTTCGAGGGCTGGATCCTTGTGATTTTTAAATTCAAATAATTTATATGGAATTGATAAATGCCCTGGGTCTTAATGTTAAAATTCTTTTAGCGCAGTTGATAAATTTTGGTGTGCTTGTTTTTGTGATCTATAAATTTGCCTATGGTCCAATCATGAAGGTGCTTGATGAAAGACAGGAAAAGATTGAAAAAGGAATCAGCAATGCCAATGAGGCCGGGAAGAAATTGGTGCAAATTGAAGAAAAGGAAAAACTTGTTCTTGCTGAAGCTAAAAAAGAGGCTCAAGAAATCATAAAAAAAGCTCAGGAAATTGCAGAAAGTGGAAAAGCTCAAATTATTGAAACCACAAAGCAGGAAGCTGCCAACATTATGGCGAACACTCAGAAAAAGATTGAACAAGAAAGGGAGAAAATAATGGGAGAAATCAAAGGTGAAATCTCAGGATTGATTCTCACTGTGACCGAAAAAATTATCAATGAGAAACTGGACAATGATAAAGACAAGAAACTGGTTGAAGACATGATTGTTTCAATCAAATAATCAAAAATATTAATTTAAAAAGTGATGAAAATTAGCAATACCGACTACGCAAAAACTTTGCATGAAATGACAAAGGGAAAATCTCAAAGCGAAATCGATGGCGTTGTTTTGGAATTTGCAAAATTTTTAATCAAAAAGAAGCAGGCAAACAATGTTTCCAAGATAAGTGAAAAATTTTCCAAGATTTGGAATGATGAAAACAGGTCAGTTGATTGTGTTGTGCTCAGTGCTCAGAAATTGGAGGGGGCTGTGGTGGAAAAAATCAAGAATTATGTAAAGCTTAAATATGAAGCTGAAACGGTCAATATTGAGAATCAGATAGAAAAGAAGATTAAGGGAGGGATAGTAATCAAGGTCGGAGATGAAATGATAGACATGAGCATTGAAGGCATGCTCTCACAACTAAAGAAACAACTAAGTAAATAAGTTTAACATTTTAGAAATTATTAATTGATAATAAAAAATATGAGCGATAAAAACTATATCATCGAGCAATTGAAAGCGCAGATTGAGAATTTCAAAGCTGAAGCCAAGACAGAAAAAGTCGGAAAAGTTTTGGAAGTTGGAGATGGTGTTGCTAAAGTTTCTGGATTGTCTGATGTGATGGCATCTGAAATTGTTGAATTTCAAAGCGGTGTTATGGGTGTGGCTCTTAATCTTGAGTTGGATGAGGTTGGAGTTATGATCATGGGCGACTATACATCAGTGAAAGAAGGAGAAAATGTAACTTCCACTGGAAAAATTCTTTCAATTCCGGTTTCAGAAAAAATGATTGGACGCGTTATTGACCCACTTGGAAATGTTATTGATGGAAGGGAGGAAATTAAAACTGATGTGTATTATCCTGTGGAAAAAATTGCTCCTGGTGTTATTACTCGAAAAAGTGTGCATCAGCCTGTTCAAACTGGAATCAAAGCTATTGATGCAATGATTCCAATTGGACGAGGACAACGAGAATTGATTATTGGTGACCGTCAGACCGGAAAAACTGCAATTGCAATTGATACAATCATCAACCAGAAAGGTCAGAACATGAAATGTATCTATGTTGCGATTGGACAGAAAGAATCAAAAATTGCTCGCATTGTGGGTGAACTTGAAAAGAAAGGTGCCATGGAATATACGACAGTGATTGTGGCTGGAGCTTCAGATAGCGCCTCTCTTTCATATATTGCTCCATATTCAGGATGTGCTTTGGGAGAATATTTCATGGACAAAGGAGAAGATGTGCTTATCGTTTTCGATGATCTTTCGAGACACGCTTGGGCATATCGTCAAACATCATTGATTTTGAAGCGACCACCAGGACGAGAGGCATATCCTGGAGATGTTTTTTATTTGCATTCTCGTCTTTTGGAAAGAAGCGCAAAACTCAATGAAGATTTTGGAGGAGGATCAATGACAGCGCTTCCAATCATTGAAACTCAAGCTGGAGATGTGTCAGCATACATTCCAACCAATGTTATTTCAATTACTGACGGTCAAATTTTCTTGGAATCAGACTTGTTCTACAAGGGAATTCGTCCAGCGGTTAATGTTGGTCTTTCAGTTTCTCGAGTGGGAGGATCTGCTCAAATCAAAGCAATGAAAAAAGTTGCTGGAAAGATGCGATTGGAATTGGCACAATTCAGAGAGCTCGAAGCTTTTGCGCAGTTTGGATCAGACTTGGACGAAAAAACCAGAAATCAAATCGAGCGAGGAAGAAGATCTGTTGAAGTTCTTAAGCAAGGTCAATACGAGCCAATGGCTGTTGAACATCAAGTTTCAATTTTGTATGCGCTGGTCAATGGATTTCTTGATGATGTTGAAGTTGTTGAAATTAGAAATTGGGAAGCTGATTTTCACAAATATCTGGACTCTCAAGCAAAAGAAACATTGTCTTTGATTGCTGACAAGAAAGAACTTTCCGATGAAGTGGTGGCCTCAATTGAAAAAGCAATCAAGGAATTCAAGGAAATTTATCAGAAATAACTTGCTTGTTTGGATTTGAGATTTTGACATTGAGATTTATTTTTGTAAAAAATATTTATGGCATCTTCACTTGATATAAAAAGACGAATACGATCGATAAATTCGACAAAAAAAATCACCAAGGCAATGGAGATGGTTTCGGCTGCCAAAATGCGTCGAGCTGTGGCAAGCGTTTTGGGAATTCGAGGCTATGCGCATGCAGCTTGGAGCGTTTTGACAAACCTGGCCAGAGCCTTTGAATTGTCCAGGGGGTTTGGATTTTTGGAAGTGCGTGAGGTGAGAAGTGTTTTGATGGTTGTGGTGACTTCAAATCGTGGTCTTTGCGGATCATTCAACACTCAAGTTGCCAAGAAAATCAAAGAAGAAATTGCAAGTCCGGAGAAATTGAGAATAAACAGGATTGGAAAAAAGAAAATCGTTTCAACGATTAAAAATGAAGATTTGAAAATTGATTTCATTACGATTGGAAAAAAGGGCGAGGGAATTGTGCGAAAACTTGGCAAAGGCATCATTGCGGCCTTTGAGGATGGGGCAAAGTTTGCAACAGTTGCCGACATTAAACCACTTTCAAAAATTGTGATTGATGATTATTTGGCCAAGAAATATGATAAAGTTGTGGTCGTGTATACCGACTATATTTCCGCTGTGAATCAACAGACAAGGATTCGACAAGTTTTGCCGATTTCAAAAATTGATATTGAAAAACAAATCGCTGAAATGGATATTTTGGCTCAAGAATATGGATTGGAAGAACCAGTTCTGGAATACAAGATTGAACCGAGTCCAAAGGAGGTTTTGGAGCTCATTGTTCCTCGCCTGATTGAGATGCAACTGTTTCATGCAGTTTTGGAATCTCAAGCATCTGAACAATCTGCTCGCATGATGGCAATGAGAAATGCAACTGATGCAGCGGGAGAAATGAGTGAAGATTTAACCTTGGCGTACAATCAGATTAGACAAGGAAAGATTACACAAGAAATTGCAGAGATTTCGGCAGGAAGAGCAGCACTTGAATAGCTGATAGCTTGTAGCTTTCAGCTTTCAAGAAATGCAGAATTCAAAAATATAATTCAGAATTCGATAATGTGTCATTCCGGACTTGATCCGGAATCTAGGATTTAATTCTGATAGTGTTTTTGAAAAATTTGCAAAAAGAAAACCCTCGGCACAGTTGCTGTGCGTCGGGCTTTGTGAGAAGATTCGCTGGTCGACGATGCTAACCCTTGTTCTTTCTATTATTGATTGCTAATGAAATTGCAAAGGCAACAATAAAGACAGCGAGTGCACCAATACAGAGGACTCCAGGGAGCCAATGTGGATTGGTGTGTGCCAAATTGCCACGCATGTTGTGGGCAAATGCGGTCGCGGCAGTTGAGAACATGAGAAAGAGAAATGCGGTGATTTTTTTCATGAACTTGTCTCCTTTGATTTTCTTGATCGCCATGACTTGTAGCACAATAGTTGTATTACAAGAATGATTGTTGCGAAAGTTGCAAGGGGTATAGTAAGGAACTGCATGGGAAACCTCCAATGAAAGTGTTGAATTTGTGCTATGAGTGTGTCACAAAAAGTGCAAAAAGTCAAGCCTTGAATTCCTGATGATAAATATTGCCTTATTTGAGCCAGTATTTATCAATAAGAATTTAATTAATTTCTGCAGGGTGCGAATTGATTACAAATTTGCAAGTGTACGAATCTCCATTTTGTATATTTGTAAATTCGTAAAAATTTTGTAATTTGTAGAAGAAAATATTATGAAAAATGTTGGAAAAATCATCCAAATCATCGGGCCGGTTGTTGATGTGCAGTTTGATGAAGGGTTGCCGGAAATCTATAATGCCTTGAACATCAAGACAAGTGAAACCGAGCAAATCGTTTTGGAAGTTCATCAGCATGTTGGAGGTGGAAAAGTTCGCGCAGTTTCAATGGGTTCAACTGATGGTCTCAAGCGAGGGATGGAGGTTGTTGACACTGGAAAAGCAATTCAGGTTCCAGTTGGACAAGAAACTCTCGGAAGAATGTTCAATCTTTTGGGTGAGCCGATTGATGGAAAGCCAGCTGTGGAGGCGAAGCAATTCTTGCCAATTCATCGCGAAGCTCCAAAATTTTCTGAGCAAGCAACTGAGGCTGAAATTTTTGAAACCGGAATTAAGGTTATTGATCTCATTTGTCCTTTCGTGAAAGGTGGAAAGGTTGGTCTTTTTGGTGGAGCTGGAGTGGGAAAGACAGTGGTGATTCAAGAACTCATTCGAAACATTGCTCAAGAACACGGAGGATTTTCAGTTTTTGCCGGAGTGGGAGAAAGAACCCGAGAAGGAAATGATCTTTTTCATGAAATGAAAGAATCAGGAGTTTTGGATAAAACAACTTTGGTGTTCGGACAAATGAATGAACCACCAGGAGCTCGTCAGCGAGTTGCTCTTTCAGCTTTAACCATGGCTGAATATTTCCGCGATCAAGAAAATAAAGATGTGCTTTTGTTTGTGGACAACATCTTCCGTTTCACTCAAGCTGGATCTGAAGTTTCTGCGCTCCTCGGACGAATTCCATCAGCTGTGGGATATCAACCAACACTTGCTGAAGAAATGGGTAAGCTTCAAGAAAGAATTACTTCAACCAAGAATGGTTCAATCACCTCTGTTCAGGCTGTGTATGTGCCGGCTGACGATTTGACTGATCCAGCGCCAGCCACAACTTTTGGACATTTGGATTCAACGGTGGTGCTTTCTCGAGGACTTTCAGAATTGGGAATCTATCCAGCTGTTGATCCATTGGATTCAAGTTCAACAATTCTTGATCCAAACATTGTGGGACAAGAACACTATGACACCGCTCGCGGAGTTCAACGAGTTCTTCAGCGATACAAAGATCTTCAAGATATTATCGCAATTTTGGGAATGGAGGAACTTTCAGATGAGGACAAGGTTTTGGTGACTCGTGCTCGAAAAATTCAAAAATATCTTTCACAACCATTTTTCGTGGCTGAGCAATTCACAGGAGCTCCTGGAAAATATGTTAAACTTTCAGACACAATCCGTGGATTCAAAATGATTTTAAGTGGAGAATTGGATGACATTTCAGAGCAAGATTTCTACATGAAAGGATCAATCGATGAGATCAAAAAACAATAATCTTTTGTTCGCTTTCTACAATATATTCATATGAAGAAAATTAATTTTAAAATTGTAACTCCCGAAAGAACAGTTTCTGAGCAAGAGATTGATCAGGTCACTTTGCCTGTGCTTCAGGGTATCGTGACAATACTTCCGAATCATCGTTCATATATCGGAGCATTGAAGGCTGGTGAAATTATCATTAAAAATGGAGGGAAGGAGACGCTTCTTGCGACCTCTGGAGGCTTTGTTGAGTTTCACAAGAACAGTTTGGTTGTGCTTGCTGATACTGCTGAAGCTGCTCATGAAATTGACATTGAGCGTGCTGAAGAGGCCAGAAAGAGAGCAGAGAAACTCAAAGATGAAAAGATTTCAATGAGTGACATGGAATATGCCAAGGTGGCTGCTGCCATTGAAAAAGAGATGATTCGTGTTCGGGTGGCAAAAAAACATCACTCAAAACATGGCATCAAGATTGATTAAATTTGGTATTGACAAGAATTTTCCTCAGGAGTAAAATTTCTGGGTTGGTTCAGTTATTGAACTTGTAGCTTTGAAGATAAATATTTTAAAAGGATGCTCTGACTTTTCTCGGTCCTTTTTCCATAGTCCAAAAAAGAAAAGTATACGCCTCGGCGTGTGCTTTTTTGTTTGTTTTAATAAAATCTATTTTTTTAAAAAAATATGCGCAAAACAGTAATGCAAAGAATTAGGGAAAATTGGCAGTCAGGTTTGACGGTTGCATTTGTTTCGATTCCACTTTCAATTTCATTGGCTGTGGCGGCCGGTGCGACACCGCTCATGGGTGTAATTACTGCGATTTGGGCTGGATTGATCGCATCTTTTTTCGGTGGAAGCAATTTTAATATTGTTGGACCAACTGGAGCATTGTCTGGAATTTTGGTTGTTTTTGCAATCAAATATGGAGTTTCAATTTTGCCAATGTTGGCAATCGTTTCTGGCTTGATGATTTTGCTTGTATATATCCTTAAATGGGAAAAGTATATTGTTTTTATTCCATCAAGCGTTGTGCATGGTTTCACCTTGGGAGTGGCTTTCATTATCGGACTTGGACAATTGAATTTTGCTCTTGGTCTCAAGAATCTTGCAGTTCATGAAAAACTGACTGAAAACCTGATGGAAAGCATTGCTCACATTGGTGCTGTGCATTGGGCAACTGTTGTGCTTTTTGCTGTGGGATTTGCATTTCTTTTTGTTTGGAGAATATTTTTCGCAAAAATCCCAGGAGTGATTGTGCTTGCACCAATCGGAATTTTGCTTGGGTTTCTTTCTCAGGCGGGAATTATAAATGTGCAATTCCAAACATTGTTTTCAAAGTTTGGCGACATTTCTGGAAGTTTTTGGGCTGTTCCAAAAATTTCATTTGTGCTCAGTCAAGATGTTTTTCTCGGCGCTGTTGCGATCGCAGTGGTTGGAATTCTCGAGACTTTGATGTCTGCAAAGATTGCTGACAACATGACAAAAACAAAACATAACACTAGAAAAGAAGTTCTGGGCACTGGATTGGCAAACATTTTTTCCGGACTATTTGGTGGAATTCCAGCAACGGCAGCGTTGGCTCGAACATCGTTAAATGTGAAAAGTGGAGCAAATGACAAAATGTCAGCCACAATTAGCAGTCTTTTTATTGTCATAATTTCAGTGGCTCTTCTTTCTATTTTTAAATATCTTCCACTTCCAGTGGTGGCTTCGATTTTGATTTTCACTGCAACTCAAATGGTCGAAAAAGAGCATTTTGAAAAAATTTGGAAAAATGACAAATCAGCTTTTCTTCTGGCAATAATGGTGGCAATCATAACCATCATCGAAGACCCAATCATGGGAATTTTGATTGGATCCATGGTTGCTTTGCTTGTGTTTGCAAACAAGATGTCTCGAGCCAAGACTGAGATAAACATTAACAGGGATGGAAAACTTCTCAAAAGATTAAATGCCAAAGAATTTAACAGAACAAAAGATCATGGGGACACTTTGACATATCGTTTTGCTGGTCAATTGACATATGTCAATGCGCAATCGCACATGGATAATATTGCAAAGATTAGCGATGAGACAAAATTGGTTGTGCTCAGTTTTCGAAATTTATTTTTCTTTGACATGGATGGATTGGATTCAATAAAAGAGATGGTCGAAGGCATGAAAATTAAGGGAAAAAAGGTGCGCATGTCTTCCATTAGTGCTGCGCTGGAAAGAGCATTGAAAAAAGAAAAGTGGTTCAATTTGATGGTTAAGGATGGAAATGTTTTTGAAAGCACAAAGGAAGCGCTAGTGGTGAAATAGGTTTTTGTTTTTGAAAAGCGACACATCTTTGTGTGCGCTTTTCTTTTCGAAGAAATGTATTTTTGGTGTGATATTAAAAATGCATTTCGAGAAAATGATGGTGTGCTACATGAAAGAAGCGTGCTAGTTTTTTTACAACATCATAAAGAAATAATTCTAAGATTGATCACTATCTAAAATTGGAGGTATTATCGCATGTCAGAAAATATTTTTTCGCACATACCTGTCTTTTTCAGGGAAAAGGTTGAAGAGCTGTTTGATATTAACAGGCAGTATTCAGAGAAATACCTTGCAGATCTCGACTCTCTTGACCTGTATAAAGCTGAACATCCTACTCAAGTAATAGTGTTTAAGTGCAGTGATGGTCGACTTATGGTTTCTCGTTTTGCGGAAATGCCACTTGGCTTTTTGGAAACCTTCAGAAATCTGGGTGGAAAGTTTAACTGGGGATGGAATGGTTTAAACGAATCAGTCAAGGGCTTAATACGCGATGGGTATATAAAATTTTTGGAGCGTAGAAGTTTGCAATCAATAGACGAGCAATTGCGGTTAATGGCGAAGCGTCAAAACTTGCTTGATTCATTGAGATGTTCTGAGAAAAATTATAAACAAGGTGGCAATACTGAATTGCTGAAGCAAGTGGAATTTTCCACTTTAATAATTTGCACCTATCATTTTTCCAGGGGGGATAACAAAACAAGGGGATGTAAGGCGTCTAATTTTGATATTGAACAATCCATCAGGGATGCTAAGGGTTTCAGGATGAACATCGAAAAAGCCTATCAGGGATCCAGGCACAAGGTTTTTGCAATTGTATTTGGCATGGACACAGATGATGAGTTTTTTGTGCTTCATGGTGAAAATGGGCAAAAACGCGATTTGGCTAATCAGCCTGAGAATGTCTCAGTGGGTGAACTTTTTGCTTTGATATGTGAATTGTATCCAAGTATGTCGCTTCAGATGAAATTGGATTTGCTTCCGATATTGCAAGGAAACATTAAACATGGATCTGCGATTAGGAAATCCAAGCGCCCTATTGAGGAAATGACACATGGTGAATGGATTTTAGGAATTTGCAAATCAAGGCCATCTGAATCAATAACGGTGCCAAATACGGCAGTGCTGGTTGGTCTTTTGAACCCAGAGTTGTCGAAGGTTATAAGGATTGGGTTGGATGTAATAAAACCTAATGCTCCAAAAGGATTTTTGCTTTTAACTGCAGCTTGTTATGGAGGGGATGAAACTGAAACATCTGCCAGGCAGGAGGCAAAATATTATAGCAGGCTTGCAATGGAACAAGCTTCTGAGTACAGATCTCCAGATTCTGGCTGGTATCCTGAACTAAAAAAGTTCATGTATCCGTTACCATTGCTAGTTAACAACGAAACAAAACTTTTCGAGATGATAAGACCGCGCAAAAAAAATCATTGAATTCAATGAGCTGGTTAATTTTCGCGAGTGTTAATTTTGAGGGTATCACTATTTGTGATACCCTTCTTTTTTTATTTTTCATAAAAATGTGCTATAATTTTCATATTGATAAATTAAAAATAAAAATATGGAAACAAAAGAAAATTCACAAAGTTGTTGCAAAGGTTTTGGTCCGAAACATAAAAAAGTTTTTGTGATTGGGGTTGCTGTGATAGCACTCATGGTTTTCTTGTTGGTGATTGCCTCAGTTGGCTGGAGAATGCGTCAACTCGGAAATGGCGCTGGCATGATGCGTGGTGGAGATTATTCAAGATGTTCAGTCATGGCTGGATATGGCAACAAATATTGTCCAGGCCCAGTCACGCCAGATCCAATTGATCAATTTGTTTTGCCTCAGGACGCTCTCATGAGTGGAGAAATTGCTGTGGTTGTTGGCGATCTTGAATCTGCGAAAAAAGCAGTGGCAGATTCCAGCACTAAAAATGGTGGAAGCGTGTATGCAACTTTCATTTCATATGCGTCGAAAAATTTGAAAAAAGGTTCAATGGTGGTGCAGATTCCAGCTGTAAATTTTGACAAGACATTCGCTGAATTGAAAAAAATCGGAACCCAAGTTATTCAGGAGTCAACTCAAAAAATTCCAGCGAACAATTTTTATTATCCGATGGCTGCAACTGCCGCTGATGCTTCAAGTTCAGTTTCGGCTCAGGAAGATGTTGATATTTCAGAAGAGGATCAATCTCCAGAAGCAAAACCTGAAATTGCAATCTATCCAGCACCAACTCAACTTGCTCAAGACAAAGGATACATCAAGATTATTTTTGCAGATTATGTAACCGTCGGAAAAAGGAGTGAGAAAAATGAAAGAGGCAATTTTGCAGGAAGCTTTTTTGGTCAAGGAAATTCAACAAGTCAAAACGTGAAAAACAACATGTTCATTGTTCTCGGTGTGAAGTTCATTTTTCTTGTCGCATCTTTCGGAATTTTATTCGTTCTCTCTAAGAAGATTTTTAAGACACTCAAAGACAGAAAAGCAAAGATAACAAAAATTCATGTGGTTCGTCAAATGACAAAGATCAATAAGCGAGTGGTGAAAATTGCAACCAAGAAAAAGAAAAAAGTGTAATAGCTTACAGCTGACAAGGTACGGCTTGCAGGTGAATACAAAATTCAAAAGCCCGTGCATTTAGCGCGGGCTTTTTTTGAAGTTTCTTTTATTGCATATTTTCAATTCGTGCAAGATAAGCATGTGTGTCGGTGTGTATAAATGGAGAATCTTGCGTGGTTACTTTGTTCTCTTTGATGGCTTTATAAATTTCATTTATACAATTTTCCATGAAATTCTCCTTATATTGTTAAGGTTCAATTTTAACTTTTATCTATATTTACTAGTTTTATAAACTCTTCAGTATCTTTGGATATTCTGATAGTATGCTTTATTTTTTCATTTTTTTCTTTACGCAATTGCATATTTGGCTTGAATCCGAGACCTGTTATTATTTCCATGACATCAGCTGCCAATGTTGGTATTATCGTTACAAAATTTGCCATCAAATATTTTCTGTCAGTATAAATTGATCCATCAGTTTCGAATAATCCTTTCAGACATGATATGGAATATTTCTCATTTTTCTTTATCCATTCGGGAATGGTTATTTCTTGTTTTTCTTTCGAACCTCCTTTTGCACTCCAGCCAAGAAAATTTTCCCACTTATTTGAATAACAACTTATATCTGTGCAATTATCCTTTCGGATAACTTCGCTGACTTTATTGTTTGGAAGAAGTTTACTGATTGATGAAATTATATTATCAATCAATTTTTTGTATTTTTTGTCACAAGTAACCCGAAGACGCACAGCTCTTCCATTTGGGTTTGATAAATTTCCATCACCCATCGCAACACCAACAAGGTATGCAAGGTTGTTTTTATCCATTTTGTTTTTGTTGATGTGCCCGGGGGGAGACTCGAACTCCCACGACATTACTGCCACACGATTTTGAGTCGCGCATGAATACCAATTCCATCACCCGGGCATATTATGGCCATCTGGAGCCTTTTTACTTATAAATGATAGTATATTGAAAAGGAATTGTCAATGTGCTATCATTACATTGTCATATGGCTATATTGTTAAATGCCATGGATTTTGTTTTGAATCTGAAAAATAATGTAACAATTTATCAGTATTACAATAAAAATAGATGGCTAAGATAATTTCACTTATAAATCAAAAGGGTGGTGTGGGCAAGACCACGACCGCCATCAATATCGCCACATATCTGGCCAGTTTTGGGAAATTGGTGCTTTTGGTTGATCTTGATCCGCAAGGAAATGCTTCCTCTGGGCTTGGACTTGATGTGCGCAATTTGGAAAAGGGATTGTACAGCACTTTGGTTGGAGGAGAACACCCAAGAAATGTGATCATTCGAATGCATGACGCCGGTCATGATCTTTTGCCAAGTTCGCAAGATTTGGCGGGGGCTGGAGTTGAAATGGTCCATTTTGACAATCGAGAATTTAAATTGTATGATGTGCTTCGCCAGGTGAGAACTGACTATGACTACATTATCATTGATAGTCCGCCAAGTTTGGGACTTCTCACGATCAATGGTCTTGTGGCCAGTGATGCGGTTCTAATTCCCGTTCAGACTGAATACTATGCTCTTGAGGGACTCAGTCAGCTCTTGGAAACAATTGAGCTTGTTCAAAAACATCTGCAACCAAATCTGAAAATTATGGGAGCGGTGCTCACGATGTATGACAGAAGAAACAGACTTGCCAGACAGGTGGTCAAGGAAATGAGAAATCATTTTCCGGGACATGTTTTCGATAGTGTTATTCCTCGCAGTGTTCGTCTCGCTGAGGCCCCAAGTTATGGAAAATCAATCTTGAGTTTCGATGGTCTTTCTAAGGGTGCAAGGTCATACAAAAATTTGGTCAAGGAGATGATTGAGAGAGATGACGCGGAGAAAATAAAAAACGCAATGTAATAAAAGAGTTTAATACCCCAGGGCAAGCCCTGGACCCTTTGGGCTTTCGAGGCAAGCCTCGAGGTATCAAACCTTTTGTTATCGTCGCTCACTCGGAAATGCTCGTCTGCTGACGAATCATTTCGCTCGTTTCACTAGATAATAAAAAATTTCTAACTATTTGAATTATGACTCAACAATTCGGTCTTGGAAGAGGACTTTCTTCACTTATTCCAAACAAGCAATCACAAAATCAAGCGCAAGATCAAGCTCAAACTCAGCCTCAAACATTCCAAAATGCTGAGGAATTTGCCAAGCGCACGGTGAGTGCAAGTGATGATTCAATTCGTGGTGACAATTTTGTGATTGAGGTTGATGTCAATCAAATCGTGGCCAATCCTCATCAGCCAAGAAATCTTTTTGACGATGAAAAACTGCAGAATCTTTCTCAATCGATCAAGATGCACGGAGTCATCCAGCCATTGATTGTGACTCGAAAAGGAAATTTGTATGAATTGATCGCAGGCGAGCGACGCTTTCAAGCTTCAAAACTTGCAGGACTCAAAAAAGTTCCAGTGATTATTCGTGAAGCTTCCGAGCTTCAGAAATTGGAATTGGCAATCATTGAAAATGTTCAACGTCATGATCTTAATGCAATCGAGGAAGGAAAGGCTTATCAGAAATTGGCTGATGATTTTCAATTCAGCCAGGAGGAAGTTGCAGTGAAAATGGGTAAGAGCCGAAGTTTGGTTGCCAACAAGATGAGACTCCTAACTTTGCCGATTGAAATTCAAAAAGGTTTGATTGATGGGAAAATAACTGAAGGACATGCCAAAGCAATTCTTTCAATTGAAAATCCTGAAAAACAAAGAGCTTTGTATGAATTGATTTTGAAAAATAGTTTGACTGTCAGACAAATCGAAGAAAAAACCAGGGAAATTTCAACCAAAACCTATGCTGGAAAAAAAGTTTCCGATCCGGAACTCAGCGAACTTGAAAACATGTTGGTTGGCGCGCTTGGAACAAAAGTGAAAGTGACAAAGTCTGGAGGTGGCGGAAAAATTGTGATCGAATATTATTCCAAGGAAGATTTGGATTCATTGCTTGAAAAATTTTCACATTAAAAAATCACAAACAAAAAAACGAGACCAAAAAAGTCTCGTTTTTAAATTATAAGCTGCAAGCTATAAGCTGTAAGCTATTCTACACAAATGTCAGCGCGGTTCCGGTTTTGCCGGCGCGTCCGGTTCTTCCGATTCGGTGGACATAGTCGTCATATGTTGCAGGAACATCGAAGTTGATCACATGAGAAACATCAGGGATGTCCAATCCACGAGCGGCCACATCAGTTGCCACCAAAATTTCAACATAGTTTTCCTTGAAAAGTTTCAAAGCTTTTTGTCTTTTGGCGTGAGATTTGTCTCCATGAATTGACTGAGCTTTGAATCCGTTCTTGCTCAAAATGATTGAAAGTTTTTCTGCTCCGTGTTTGGTTCGAGAGAAAATCAAAACTTTTGAGAAGTGAGCTTTGCGAAGAAGATCTTGAAGAACTTCAATTTTGTCTTCACCTGGTTTCACTCGAACAACATCTTGGTCGATGTTGGCAGAAGTTTCTCGGGTCTTGATGGAAATTTTCACAGGGTCTTTCAAAAATTCCTGAATCAATCTTTCAATTTCAGGCGCAAGTGTGGCAGAGAAAAACAATGTCTGTCTTTCTGGTTTCACCAATGAAAGAAGATATCGAACATCAGGCATGAATCCCATGTCGAGCATTCGGTCAGCTTCATCAAGAACCACATTTGCAAATTGATTGAGGTGCAAATTTTTTCGTTGAATCAAATCTTTGAGTCGTCCTGGAGTTCCGATTACAACATTGTACCGACTGCGAAGACATTCAATTTGGCTTCGAATGTTTGCTCCACCGACCACTACCACTGATCCGATGCGAAGTCCAGCAGCAAAAGCGCGGAATTCTTCTTGAATCTGAATGGCCAATTCTCGAGTTGGCACAACCACCAACAATTTCTCGCTTGGGTTTTTGATAATCTTGTCCAGCATCGGAAGAAGGAATGCTCCAGTTTTTCCAGTTCCAGTGTTGGCAAGTCCAATCAAATCTTTCCCTGCCAAAATGTGGGGGATGGTTTTGTCTTGAATTGGAGTTGGATGCTCAAATCCACGAGCTGCAATATTTTTCTTGATTGATTCCTCAATTTTGAAATCAGCAAAAATTGTGTCTGGCACATATTTTTCTTCGGCAACTTGAGGAGCTGCCTTGTTGATGAATCTTGAGATATCGATGAAGTTTCCAGTGAAGCGTTTTTTGCGACCGCCTCCACCACCATTGTTGAATGGGTTTTTCTTTCCGCCTTGAAATGGCGCTCTTGAGCGAGGTGGGCGCGAAGAACCCGCCTTAAAGTTTCTGCTATGCATGTATATTTTAAACAAAACAAACTGGGAAGAAGCTTCCAAGCAAGAATCGTATACATAAAAAATTAAATTTTTATCCTAAGCTCACTAGCAGGTGAGGCAGAGAACAAATTTTATGTATAGATACGCTTGATGACCTAACAACTGAAGGTATTAACATAAAAATCAATTGTAGTATGAATATGCCTGGTTGTCAAGGGGTTATTGACTTTCGGCTTCAAAAGGAGTATAATGTAGCTATGTGAGTGAGATGAAGAGGTTGGCACCTTTTCCCTTATATAAAGGAAAATCGCCTCGCATAAAGATGCCTGCCGAAGAGGTGGGAAATCGGGTGGAACCGCGGGTAATTGAAACTCGTCCCGAATATATCAAGCAATTGATATGTTCAGGACGAGTTTTTTGTTTTTCTAATAATTTTTATTTTAAACATATGGCTGAAGAAAAAAAGGACAATCGAATGGAGAAAATCGTTTCATTTTGCAAAAGAAGGGGATTTGTTTTTCCGACCTCTGAGATTTATGGAGGACTTGCAAATTCATATAGCTATGGTCCATATGGAGCAGAACTGAAAAACAACATCAAAAAGATGTGGTGGAAAAAATTCGTGCAAAAACGCGAAGACATCATCGGAATGGATGGACCAATTTTGCTCAACACCAAACTTTGGGAAGCTTCTGGACATGTTGGAGGATTCAATGATGCTTCAGTTGATTGCAAAAAATGTCAGAAAAGATTTCGTGCTGATCATGTGGTCAAAGAACTGACGGGTGAAGACATGGAGGGAGAATTGGAAAGAATGACCAAGACTTTGCAAGCCGGACTCAAATGTCCTGAGTGTGGAGGATCTGATTGGACTGAGGTGCGAAACATTTCTCAAATGTTTCAAACTGAAATGAATGGTGTGGAGGGACCAATCTATCTTCGACCGGAAACTGCTGGTGCAATTTTTTCAGACTACAAAAATGTGGTTGATTCAATGCGCGTGAAAATTCCCTTTGGAATTGCGCAAATCGGAAAAGCTTTTCGAAATGAAATCGTGGCTCGAAACTTCATCTTCCGAATTAGAGAATTTGAACAAATGGAAATTGAATATTTCATCAAGCCTGAAACTGATTGGGAACCTTTGTTTGAAAAATGGTTGGACGAACAAGAAGAATTTGCCCTTTCACTTGGCGCCAAGAAAGAAGATCTTCGAAGATATGAACATCCAAAAGCCAAACTTTCTCACTATTCAAAAAAGACCATTGATACTGAATACAATTTTCCATTTGGATTTGGCGAACTTTTCGGATTGGCACATCGCGGTGATTTTGATTTGACTCAGCACTCAAAATTCTCAGGACAAAAACTTGAATATTTTGATGCTGTGACAAATGAAAGATACACTCCGCATGTGCTTGAGCCGACTGTTGGCTTGGATCGTTTGATTTTGACTGCGATTTGCGCAGGTTACACTGAAGAAACTTTGGAAGGTGGGGAAGAAAGAATTGTTTTGAAATTTCCAAGCGCTGTGGCACCGATCAAAGTTGCAGTTTTCCCGCTGATGAAAAACAAGCCTGAGCTTGTTGCCAAGGCCAAAGAAATTTTTGCAAATCTCAGTGAGGATTTCATGTGCGAATTTGATGACAATGGAAATGTTGGAAAAAGATATCGCCGACAAGATGAAATCGGAACACCATATTGCGTGACCGTTGATTTTGATTCGCTTGAAAATCAAACAGTGACAGTGCGAGATCGCGATACCATGGAGCAGGAAAGAATTGCAATCGCAGAGCTTCCAAAATTCTTCGCTGAAAAATTGAAATAATAAGAAATATTTTTTAAACAAAAAAATATGAACGATTGTATTTTTTGTAAAATTGTTGCAGGAGAAATTCCAAGTCACAAGATTTGGGAAGATGAAAACTTTTTGGCCTTCCTTTCAATTTTTCCAAACACCGAAGGTGTCAGCGTGGTGATTCCCAAAAAACATTATTCAAGCTATGTTTTTGATTTGCCTCAGGATGTGCGATGCGAGTTGATTGAGGCTGCGCGAACTGTTGCCAAGCTTATCGATTCTAAATTTGAAGATGTGGGAAGAACAGCTTTGGTTTTCGAAGGCTTTGGGGTTGATCATGTGCATGCCAAACTTTTTCCGATGCATGGAACGAAACAAGAAAAATGGGAAGCTGTTCACAGCGACATCGAAACATATTTTGAAAAATACCCTGGCTATATTTCATCGCATGACGCAAAGCTTGCCGACAATGAATCCCTGGTGAAAACCGCCGAAAAGATTCGAAAATAGAAAAGTATTGACAAAAATGGATCAGAATGGCAAGATAATTATATGAAAAATATTCAACACATAATTAATATTCCGCAGCCCGCAAACCCTAGAAAATTAGGCTGTTTATGTGTGTATAGAATATTCTAAGCTAGAAATCTTGTATATATTCCCAAGCAGCCTAATAAAAAGGGCTGTTTTTTGTTCATTAAAAAACATAAAAGGAGGTGGGGATTGGCTGGTGGAAATCTTTTTGATGCGTTTTCAAAACAAACAAAAAAGGAGAATGTTATGAGTAAAAAAAGACCAATCGTCGGAGTCGCTCTGGGAACATCAGCAATCATTGGCAAAAAGGGAGTTGTCAAGCATGAAATTATCAATTCATTGGCGTGGCAAGTTCAAAGATTACATTTGGCTGGTGTTGATGTTTTTATCAACATCTTCAATCCCTGGGAATATTATCAGGGGAACATTGCAAACACAAATTTGCGCTGTATTCTGGGGAAAAATAAAGTTTCAGAGCTTTTTGCTGACGCATTCAAGAAAAAAAGAATGGTCACATGCGTTTTGGACAGCACTTCATCTGCTGGACAGTTGATTAAGGAAGTTGTTGATTTTTCAATAGTTCCGATTATTGCCGGACAGTTGGAAAAAGATGGTTTTGAATCTGGGGGAATTGAGCATTGGACGCTCGAAGATGCATACTTTGCATTCTTGTGCAAAACAGCAAATGCTCAGATGGGTGTTTTTGCTGGAAATTATTATAGTTGCAAACATAGGGATCAATTGTATTCGACACTCTTTGAGCATTGTCCGTATGACATGAGATTCCATCATGAGCCACACTTCTTGATTAGGGCAATTTCAAAAAAAATTGGAATTGATCCGGAAACCCTGCAGATTTCAAATCCAATGAGAGTGACCGGTCTACCCTATATGTTTTACTGATGCGCAGTGAGTGCCTTGAAAATTCAAGGCACTCATGCAAAACCCAATTGGACAAACAGTATTAAAAATTGCTAATATACATATAAAGCCTTATAAATTCTTGAACTTATACATATGAAACAATCACAATTATTCACCAAAACCAGAAAGGACGCCCCAAAAGATGAGGAAGCTCTTAATGCCCAACTCTTGATCAGGGCCGGATATGTCGACAAAGTAATGGCTGGAGTCTACACTTTTTTGCCATTGGGGTTGAAGGTTTTCAAGAAAGTTGAGAACATTATTCGAGAGGAGATGGAAGCCTTGGGTGCAAGCGAATTGCTCATGCCGTCGCTAAGCCCAAAAGAAAATTGGACCAAGACTGGCAGATGGGACAGTTTGGATAATCTTTTTCGTTTCACGAGCTTCTATTCTAAAAATGAATATGCGCTTGGTGCAACTCATGAAGAAATTGTTTCGCCAACACTTCGAAAATTTGTTTTTTCATACAAGGATTTGCCAACAGCAACATTTCAAATTCAAAACAAATTTCGCGATGAAAAAAGAGCCAAGTCTGGAATTTTGCGCGGAAGAGAATTTTTCATGAAAGACCTGTATTCTTTTCATGCAAATGTTGAAGACTTGGATGAATATTATGAAAAAGCAACTCAAGCATACGTTAATGTTTTCAATCGAGCTGGAATTGGTGAAAAAACATATCTGACCTATGCATCTGGTGGATCATTCACAAAATATTCTCATGAATTTCAGACTGTGACATCTGCCGGAGAAGACACGATCTATATTTGTGAAAAATGCAAAATTGCAATCAATGACGAAATCATTGAAGATCTTGAGCACAAATGTCCCAGGTGTGGAAATGCCCAGCTCAGAACTGAGAAGGCGGTGGAAGTTGGAAATATTTTCAAATTGATGACGAAATTTTCTGCTCCTTTTGAGCTGAAATACAAGGATCAGGATGGAAGCGAAAAAGAAGTCATCATGGGATGCTATGGAATTGGACTTAATCGTTTGATGGGAACAGCAGTTGAACTTTTTCATGATGAAAAGGGGATTGTATGGCCTGAAAATATTGCGCCGTTTGCAGTTCATCTTTTGAATCTTGGACAAGACGAAGAGGCTGAAAAAATTTATGCTCAGCTTTCGCAAAATGGAATTGAAGTTTTGCTCGATGATCGAGATGCATCTGCTGGAGAAAAATTTGCTGACTCTGATTTGATCGGAATTCCTCTTCGCGTTGTGATCAGCAAAAAATCAATCGAAGCTGGTGGAATTGAAGTAAGAAGAAGAAATGAATCAGAAAGTAAAATAATGACAGTTGAAGAATTGATTAACTTGCTCAAGAAATAATAGTATTGCAAATCCCTCACTTTTTGGTGGGGGATTTTTATAAAATTTAAATTGTAAGTTCAATATGGCTAAATTATTTTTCGCAAATACTCGCAATACTGATATGAGATATTTGGTTAGTGCTGAAATCCCTGATAATTTTTTCCTTATTGAAAAAGAGGGTAAGAAGTATATTTATCTAGACCAGAGAGAAATCGGAGCATTTCTAGAGCATAATAAAGACGATTCAATTGAATGCTTTACTTTGGAATCAGTTTTGAATGAGGTTGCGGTGGATGCAGATGACGCAACAACCATGCAAAAGGTTGGATTTGAAATCATTAAGAGGCACGACTTGTTGAATGAGAGCATTGAAGTTCCGGGAGTATTTCCATTAAGCATGGCAGATTATCTAAGAAAAAAAGGGGTTTTATTGAATCCCATGTCGTTGCTCTTGCCTGAGCGCTTAAAGAAAAACCCACATGAAGTTGAAATTATTCAAAATGCAATTTCAGGAACAAAGCTTGCATTTGAATATATTGAAAAAATATTAAGAGAGGGCGTTATAAGGAACGAAGAAATTATTTATCAAGAGCGAGCTTTAACTAGTGAATTTTTGAAAAAAGAATGTGAGAAAATATTTCTTGAACAAGGCCTTCTTGATATTGAAGGAATGATCATTTCTTGTGGTCCACAAAGTGCAATGCCACACCATAGAGGGCATGGACTCATTCGTCCAAATCAGGCAATAATTTGCGATTTATTTCCTTGGCACAGGGAAAGCGGATACTTTGCTGATATGACAAGGACTTATGTAAAAGGAGTTCCATCAAAAAAAATTGCTAAAATGTATATGTCGGTAAAGAAAGCGCAAGAAATGGCAATTGATTCAATTAAGCCAGGTGTAAAAATTGCAGATGTACATGCTAAAGTTCAGCAGATTTTTTTGAGCGATGGTTTTGATGTGGGAGAAAAGGGTTTTACGCATGGAACTGGTCATGGGCTTGGTTTGGATTTGCATGAAGAGCCATACATCAATAAATCTGGCGGAGAAAAAGTTTTTGAAATTGGAAATGTTGTCACAGTAGAGCCAGGTCTTTATTATTCAGAATTTGGCGGAGTAAGAATTGAAGATGTTGTTTGTGTAATCAAGAATGGTTGCAAGAATCTTACAAATTATCCAAAAGAATTGATAATTGTAGATTAACTATAAATTAAAAATATGAAAAAGAAAATAATTGTTGAGGTGAAAAATTTGTGCAAGACATATGAATATGTCGACAAAAAACCTGGGCTCAAACATTCAATCAGGAATCTTTTCAAATCCGAAAAAAAACTTAAAGAAGCTGTGAAAAACATCAGCTTCAAGATTGAAGAAGGAGAACTGATTGGTTTTTTGGGACCAAATGGGGCTGGAAAAACCACGACTTTGAAAATGCTTTCAGGTGTGCTGACACCGACAAGTGGAACAGTGAAAGTTTTGGGATATGAGCCAATCAAAAGGCAGAAGGAATACAAAATGCAATTTGCTTTTGTGATGGGTCAGAAATCTCAGCTTTGGTGGGACCTTCCGCCAATGGAAAGTTTTTTGCTGAACAAAAAAATATATGAAGTTGAGGATGTTGAGTTTGAAAAAAATCTCAATGAAATGATTGAAATTCTTGATGTGAAAGAAATCGTGAACAAGCAAGTTCGTCAGCTTTCACTGGGAGAAAGAATGAAATGCGAATTGATTGCAGCCTTGCTTCACAATCCAAAAGTTCTTTTCTTGGATGAGCCGACAATCGGCTTGGATGTGGTGGCGCAAAAAAATATCCGAGATTTCATCAGGAAATATAATCAAGAAAGAAAAACCACAATAATTTTGACCTCGCATTACATGGATGACATTGAGCAACTTTGCAAAAGAATTGTCATCATTGACCAGGGAAAGATAATTTTTGATGGACAGTTGGAGGACTTGGTTTCAAAATATGTGTTAAATAAAAAAGTTACCATCTTTTTCGAAAAAGAGGTGACAAGGGCTGAGGTTGAAAAATTTGGAAAAGTTTCAGAATTCGATTCGCTCAGAGCAGTTTTTGAAGTTCCTCGAAATTCAGTGAAGGATGTGGCAGGAAAAATTCTTTCCTCTGATTTTGAAATCAAGGATATTGAAATTGAGGAGGAGGATGTTGAAAGTATTATTAGAAATATTTTTACGAAGTAATATGGGAAAGTATCTGGCAGTTGCAGTCAACAGTATAAAGAAAAACTTGATTTACAGAGCTAATACCTTGATCATGTCTTTTTCGGTATGCTTCTCTTTTGCTATCCTTTTTTATTTTTGGAATTCCATTTATGCTCAAGGAAATCAAATTGGGAATTATTCTTTAGCGCAAATCATTTCTTATTATGTTTTCATAACCATCTTTGAATTGTTGGTGGTTGGAGATAATACGGCCTGGAGTGTTGGTGAAGAGATTAAGGGTGGACAAATAACAGGAACCGTTCTCAAGCCAATCAAATATCTTGAATACAAATTTTCGCAAGCAATTGGTAGTTTGCTCTTTCGTGTTGCCATTTTCATGCCAGTGATTGCTGCAATATTTTTCTTGTTGAGAAATTATCTCTCGACACCTGATGATAAAACAGTATATTTCTTTTTTGCTTTGATGTCCCTCATAAGTTATGCGTTGTACTTTTTAATCTATTTCGTTGTGGGAATAATTTCTTTCTGGACCATTGATTCGTATGGATTTTTCTTTGCAGCTTTTTCGATCATACATTTTATGCAAGGAGGATTGCTTCCTTTGGACTTGCTTTCGCCGGGATTCATGACACTCAGCAATTATCTGCCATTCAAATATTTGTTTTTCGTGCCGATAGGCGTGGTGACTGGAAGAACTGTTTTTGATTGGTCTTTCATTTTGATTCCAGTGTTGTGGTGCGTTGGCCTGTATTTGTTTGCGAATTTTTTATACAAAAAAGGATTAAAAAAATATGAAGGCTATGGTATATAGAATTAAAAAATATTTCTCAATTTTTTTGCAATTGCAAAAAATAAACATCATGCGGAGGGCAGCCTATCCGATGGCTTTTACTGTTGGATTCGGAACTGTTTTCTTGGTGATGTTTTTCAATATATTTTTTATTAAAGTTAGTTTTGGATATATTGATTCATTGGCTGGTTGGACATTTCATCAGATGTTGGCCGTGGTTGGTTCATATATGATTGTGGAAGGTCTCATGTGGATCTTGTTTGCACAGCTAAACCCAATCAACAAGCACATCATCGACGGAACAATGGATGGAATCTTGCTCAAGCCCGTTGATGACCAATTTTTGGTTTCATTTTGGCGAGGCGACAGTGAGGATTTTGCGCGGATTGTCACGGGGAGTGTTCTTGTGGGAATCGCGATAAAAAACACGATTGGTTTTGATTTGGTTCATTTTCTTCTGTTTTGCATGCTCTTGTTTAATGGTTTTTTGATGTTTTATAGTTTTAATTTAGCTCTGAGGTCTGTCAGTTTCTGGATAACTGAAGGTAGTGGCCTTTGGATTTTAATGGAAAGAGTGATTGGAAATTCTCAATATCCGATTGACATCTATTATCACAAAGTTGTGCGTGGAATCTTGACTTTCATTGTGCCACTGGCTTTCGTTGCCACTGTTCCGGCCAAGATTTTGACCAATATTAATATTGATTGGAAATTCACGGCGCTGTCTTTCTTGATGATGTTCATTTTCTTTTTTGGAGCAAGAGCTTTCTGGAAATTTTCACTGAAACATTATTCAAGTGCCAGCAGTTAGAAGTGATTGCTTTTCTGGGTTTTAATGGGTATAATGACAGCTATTAACCCGTAAAGATAATTTATGGAAATAACACTTAGTCAGTATGCGGGTTTCTGCGAGGGAGTGCAGAGGGCCTATGATATTGTTGAAAAAATCACAAAAGACCCCAAAATCAAGAGGCCAATTTTTGTGTTGGGTTCCTTGGTTCACAATGATGATGTGGTCAATCGAATTGAAAAGATGGGAGTCAAGAAGGTTCATGTGGAAGGACCCCTGGAAGATTTTTTCCAACAGATAAAAAACGAAGTTGGAACTTTGGTGATCACGGCACATGGAATTGGTCCGCAGATCTATGACTTGGCTAAAAAGCACAAAGTTGATTTGATTGACACAACTTGTCCAAGAGTGATCAAGGTGCAAAGACTGGCCAAAACTTTCTTTGATCGTGAAACCCAACTTGTGATTATTGGTGAAAAGAATCACAAGGAGGTGAAAGGAATTTTTGAATGGGCAGGCAAAAAAGCAATCTTCATTGAAACTGAAGAAGATCTTTGCGGTTTCGATGTTGATGCGAGCAGAAAAATTGCTGTGATTTCTCAAACAACTCAAGACCAAGAATTTGTGGAGCGAGCCTCAAAGGAAATTGCCAAAAAATATCCACACGCTGAAATTATTGATTCAATCTGTCTGACCACACATCATCGCCAAACTGAAATCAAGCAACTCGCCAAAGAAAATGATGTGGTGATTGCCATTGGAAGTCCGGAAAGTGCCAATTCAAATCGTTTGTTTGAAATTGCTCAGAGAGTCAATCCAAAATCGCACTTCATTCAGCGAGCTTCAGAACTTGAAGACAAATGGTTTGCCAAAGCCAAGAAAGTGGCTGTCACCGCAGGTGCCAGCACCCCAGGCTGGATTATTGAAGATGTTATCAAAAAGATTAAAAGCCTCTGATAAAAAAGCTCCCTCGGGAGCTTTTTTCATGTTCAAAATTTCTGTTTTTCGAGCAGGAAGAAGTTGTTGAGTTTTGTGTATTAATTAAAAGAGGTGAGAGCGTCGCCAAAAGACATGGCCAAATGTAGTGATAATAATTAATTAAAACATAAACATATGAGTGAAAAACTACACTTTGAAGAAGTCATCAATGCGCCGGTGCAAAAAGTTTGGGACACCATGCTTGATTTGGAAACCTACAAGCAATGGACCAAGGCTTTTGAACCAACTTCATATTATGAAGGATCTTGGGAAAAAGGCAGTAAGATGAAATTCTTGGGCAAGGGTGAAAGTGGCATGCTTTCTGAAATCGCTGAGAACATTCCGCAAAAATTCATCTCCATCAGGCATCTTGGACTTGTGACAAATGGAGTGGAAGACACAATCAGCGAGGAAGCCAAAAAGTGGAGCCAAGGAACTGAAAACTACACCTTTGTTGAAAAGGGTTCCCAAACACTTTTGAAAATCGATCTTGAATTGAAGTCCTCAGAAGGAATCAAGGAAATGACCGTCGTGTTTGGTGACATGTGGCCAAGAGCTCTCAAGAAGCTGAAGGAAATGTGCGAAGCCTAATCATTAAGAATAAGTCCAAGTTAAATGGCGCGAAGTTTCGCAATTTAACTGGGCAAAATCATATGAAAAATCCAAGACCAGTACATTTTGAAGTCTTCGCGGACGATCCGGAGCGGGTCGGCAAGTTTTACGGTGATGTTTTTGGCTGGAAAATTGAAAAATGGCAGAAACCTGATTCCAATAATATGGATTATTGGATGGTCATGACTGGTGAAAAGGGAACCATGGGTATCGACGGCGGCATAGGCAAAAGGATCATGGCTTCCAGCGAGGGAGGCGCCAATGCATTTGTATGTACAATGGCAGTCGACAATTTTGACGAATACCAACAAAAGATTCTGGCTGCCGGAGGAAAAGTGAAAAAGGAGAAATATGAGATCCCACAAGTTGGAACGCATGGATATTTCGCCGACACCGATGGCAACATCTTCGGCATCCTGGAGCCAGGAGAGGAAATGAAAAAGATGGGAGAGATGATGTGACGATTTCAAAAAGAACCCTTTGCCCTTGCGGTGAGGGGTTTTTGGTTTTGATTGAGCGATGATCGTTTGACCATATCACTATTCACGACTTTTTGGTCGTGGTAGAATTAATCTATAAACAAAGATTGATACTATGAAAATAAAAGACATTGCAAAAGTTGATAGACCAAGAGAAATTTTGGAAAAATACGGACCAGAAAAATTGACGGATGCTCAGTTGTTGGCAATCCTGCTTCGCACTGGCACGAAAGACTGCAATGTGATTGAACTTTCCAAAAAAATTCTGAAAAAATTTCCCAACGAAAAATTGCTCAGCGCAACCATAAAAGAATTGAGTGAAATTCATGGGTTGGGAAAAGCAAAAGCCTCTGAAATTCTGGCATGTCTTGAATTTGGAAAAAGAATTTTGAAAGACAAAAAGTCAGCACTTATTTTGTCACCGAAAGATGTTTGGGAAAATTGCAAAGACATCCGCGACCACAAGAAAGAACATTTCGTGGTTTTCTTTTTGGACACTCGCAATCAAGAAATCCAACGAGAAATAATCTCTGTCGGCACGCTCAATGCTAATTTGGTGCATCCGCGGGAAGTTTTCGAGCCAGCCATCAAACACACCGCTGCTCAGATCATCGTGGCTCACAACCACCCTTCGGGTAATCCAGAACCTTCAGATGATGACCTGGCCATCACCAAGCGCCTCGTGGAAGCAGGGAAGATCCTGGGGATTGAGGTGATTGATCATGTTATTGTCACGAAAAATGATTACAGTAGCATTAAAAACCGTATTTTTTGAAATTAGTTCACTTTGGCTGTGTGAAATGTAACTAATTGCGTAGTTAGTTACATTTCAAGTATTATCCTGCTTACAAAATACTCAATAACTTGAGATGTAAAATTTGATATCTTGGCCATATTAAGCCATAAATCAAGAAGTTATGTGCTTGACTTTATATGATAACCTATGAAGGCTTGACAATTTTAAAAGCTTGATATATACTTTAGTAAAAGGAAAATATTAAAGTTATCAAAAACATGAAAAACTTGTCAACAGCCTCAAAAAAGGAAAAAAAGAATTATACAATAAAAGAAATTTCCGAGGAATTCAATATCCATCAGGACACTTTGCGCAATTGGGAAAAAAATGGAATCATCGTTCCTCTTCGGGTTGGTGACAGAAAAGACAGGAGATACACTGAAAAGCATGTTGAAATCATAAAAGCTCAATTGGGAAACAAATTGACACTCTCGCAGTTGGAAAAATTTCTTTGGAAAAGTGCGGACATTCTGCGCGGAAAAATCGACAGTGGTGATTACAAAAAATACATATTTGGACTTTTGTTCTTCAAGCGCATCAGTGATGTTTGGGATGAAGAATATGAAAAACTTTTGAAAGAGTTTGGCGATGATGCAATTGCTCGGGCTGACTATAATCACAAATTTCAGGTTCCAAAAGATTGTCGCTGGAAAATCATTGAAGAGCAAGCTGAAAACATTGGCCAAAGTCTCAATGGAATTTTTGACAAACTTAGCAATGCAAACAGTCCAAAACTGGACAAAATTTTTGATGACCTTGATTTTGCAAACAAGGACAAATTTTCAAATGAAACATTGCAGCGACTAATTAATCACTTTTCACAATACAATTTCAACAACTCATACATCAGTTCTGATCTTCTGGGTGATGCTTATGAATATATTATAAAAATGTTTGCTGCTGATGCAGGTAAAAAGGGTGGCGAGTTCTACAGTCCTCGCGAGGTCGAGCGTGTCATCATTCAAATATTGAAACCTCACCAAAAAGACCACATATATGACATGTGCGTGGGCTCAGGAGGTTTTCTTTTGGAGGCGTATCATTATCTCAAAGAAAAAGCTGGAGAAAAAATTGCGCAGTCGCTCTATTTATATGGACAAGAATTAAACATTGGAACCTATGCGATTTGCAAAATCAATATGTTCCTTCATGGGCTTGACAGTGCTGACATCAGAAGAGGCGACACAATTGCCAATCCGCAATTTTTGAATGAGCTTGGCGGGCTTCAACAGTTTTCAATCGCGGTTTCGAATCCGCCCTACTCGATTAAAGATTACGAATACGAAACTTTTAGAGGTGATAGATATGGCAGAATTGAAGGTTATGAGATGCCACCTGAAAAAAATGCTGATTTCGCATTTGTCTTGCACATGCTCAAATCAATTGCGCCAAATGGAAGGGCTGGCATTGTGCTTCCGCACGGTGTGTTGTTTCGTGGTGGTGCAGAAGGACGACTCAGGGAGCAGATCATCAAAAATGATTTGATTGAGGCAGTGATTGCGATGCCAGCAAAACTTTTTTATGGCACTGGCATCCCAGTGGCTGTAATTATATTTAACAAAAATAAGCCAAAAGAAAGGAAAGGCAAAATTCTCATTATTGATGCTGAAAAAGAATTTCAAGAAGGAAAAAATCAAAACACACTCAGAAACCAAGACATTGAAAAAATTGTCAGCTCATATGACACATATCAAGATGTTGAAAAATATGCTCGCGTGGTTGATGAGACTGAGATTGCAGAAAATGACTACAGCTTGAATGTGCGCAGATACATTGATTCAAGTGAAGAAGAGATTCAAATCGATGTGAAAAAAGTTTACACTGAACTGAAAGAATTGGAAAAACAACGAATGGAAGCTGACAAAAAAGTGGAGGGATTTTTGAAGGAGTTGAAATACTAACTAAAATAAAAATATGAATGAACTTATAAATATAAAAGTAATCCAAAAAGATTTCAATGGGGATAAGAAGCGATTTGTAAATGCCAGGGAGTTGCACTCATGGTTGAATGTTGGTAGGGACTTTTCTACATGGATAAAAGACAGAATTAAGAAGTATGATTTTGTGGAAAATTTGGATTATTTTACATCCATTCCTGCATCCATCACCAAATCGGGGGATGGAAAAATTGCCTCAAATAAAGCAAAAGCTAAAGACCCAAAAACCGGAAAAGTTGTTGCTAAAGACTATATTATTTCCGTGGACATGGCCAAGGAGCTTGCGATGATTGAAAATAGTGAGATAGGTAAAAAAGTCAGAAAATATTTCATCAGAGTTGAAAGTGATTTCAAAAAGGTCATGCAGATCGCAACCATGGATCCGAAATTCATCAATCAACTTGCTAGTCAATTTTTTGAAACCAGAGAAGAAACAAAGGAATACCGCAGAGATTTTACTGATTGCATAAAAGATTTCGTAGCCGTAAAAATTTATGGAACATACACCGACATGTTGTATAATTTTTTGTTCCTGGAAAGAGCCAAAGAATATCGAAAGCTTTTGAATCTTGTCAAAAAAGATTTGACCAGAAATTCAATGTATGAGGAGATCGTTTTGATTATTGGAGCATTTGAAACTGGCTTGGCAGGGGAAGTTGAAAAAGAATTCAAAAAATTGGGCAGAATGTTGACACAGAGGGAGTTTGAAAAAATATTTGAAGAATTTTCATCTCAAAGAAATTGGTTGGTCTATCAAAAAAGAGCAAGAAATATCATGGCAACATATGATGAAGAGCTCAGAAAAATCAAACATCCAAAGTTGATTGATTATAGAAAGGAATTTAGTCAGGAAGATATTCAAAAATTATTATCATAAAAAAATCAACTAGTGCAAAAAATGCACAAGTTTAAATTAAGAAAGAAAAGCGTGAAAAAGATTAAGGCTAAAAAATAGCAAGTAATAACTAAAAATTTATGAGTGAAAATGAAAAAAGATTAAAGCACCTTGAATTAATTCAGGGAGTGATCACCAGAATGAGTGGTAATTTATTCACATTGCGCGGCTGGATGATTACACTTGTAGTTGGTCTCTCGGTTGCATTCTTGGAAGTTGGCCGCAATGAGTTGCAGGTAATATTGGTGCTCGTTGTTTTGATATTTTGGATTCATGACGCTTACTTTTTGTCTTTGGAGCGCAGTTACAGATGCTTATATGATAAAGTTAGAAAGTTAAAAGAAGATGATATTGATTTTTCAATGAATACGGACGAGTTTAATAGTCTACGAAAAACATCGATTTGCTATTGTATGTTTTCTAATACATTGGCATATTTTTATATCCCGACATTGATAATAATATTTCTAATTAGCATATTTTAATCATGGATACTTCAAGAAAAATTTTTGTAAGTTATAAGTATAAAGATTCAAATGTTTTTCCTTTGAGTGAATACACTCCGTCAGCAGATACTGGATATCTTCATACGCCCAGGCATTATGTGGACAAAATAATTGATGTTGTTGGCAGCAATCATATATACAAGGGAGAGCTGGGCGATGAGGCTATGGATGATTTGTCAGATGATACAATAGACTCAAAGTTGAAACAGAAAATTTTTGATAGCTCTGTCACAATAGTTTTAATTTCTCCAAATATGCGGGATAGATTAAAATTAGAGAAAGAACAATGGATTCCTAGGGAGGTCGTATATTCTTTGCGCAATAAAACGAGGGGTGACAGGATTAGTAGGACAAACGCGATGCTTGCTGTTGTTTTGCCGGATATGAGTGGCAGCTATGAATATGCTGTTGCGCATAAAAATTGCGTAACAAATTGGCAAACACATACATATTTTTCGATTTTGAATAAAAATATGTTTAATAGAAAAAATAAAAATCAGAAAAAATGTGATTCATGTGGTGGACATCATCATTATGGAGAAGATCATTCGTATGTGCATCCTGTTAAGTGGGCAGACTTCATTGGCAATCATGACTTTTATATAAATCATGCATTGTCTCTCAGAGAAAATTTGGAAGAATTTGAAATTACAAGAGTCCACAATTAAATTTTATGGAAATCAATAAATTACAAAAAAATAATTCAGAAGAAGAAATTTTTGAATTCGAGGACATATCCTTGGGAATGGACAGATGCTTTCAGATAGAAATGGGTGAGATGATAACTAAGGGATTTGTAAAAACTGGTATTAGCAAAAATTTAATGGTCTTTGTTCGCTCCGGAGATCATAATCCACCACATTTTCACATCATTTCAAATCAACGAAATATTGATCAAAAGTTTAGCATTGAAAGTTTGGAAAATATTTCTACTATTAAAAATCATAAATACGATGCATATATTAAGAAATATTTTGAAATGAAGATTAATGACTTATCGAAAATAAAAAATAAATTTTTTGAATTAAACCCCTTACTAAATTAGAATTTTTAATAATGAAAAATAATAAATTACAAAAAAATATTCCAGAGGGATGGGAGGAAGTGGAATTGCAAGATTTCGCTGATTTGATTATGGGTCAGTCTCCTTCTTCAGCGAGTTATAATCAGAATGGCGAAGGTCTGCCATTTCTTCAAGGAAATGCAGACTTTATAAAAGGAAATAAATATCCGAGAGTTAGACAATGGACTACTGCGCCAACAAAAATTTCAGAAAATGGTAGCATTTTGTTTTCAGTGCGAGCGCCAGTTGGGGATGTATTTTTGAATAATACTAAGGCATGTATTGGGAGAGGATTGGCAAGTTTTAATATTAAAAAGGGAAATTCGCAAGAGTTCTTATATTATTGTTTGCAAAATCTAAAAGATGAATTTAATAAATTATCTCAAGGATCGACATTTACAGCTATTAATTCCGATAGTCTAAGAAAAATAAAAACAGTAAAACCAAAATCACTTGAAGAACAAAATAAAATTGCTGGGATTTTGGGTGGTGCAGATGCTGAAATTGAAAGAGTTGATGAGGTGATCAAAAAGACAGAAGAATTGAAAAAAGGATTAATGCAAGAACTTTTCACAAAAGGCATTGGACACACGAAATTCAAAAAAACTAAACTAGGGATGATTCCGTATGAGTGGGATATTGTAGGGTTGTCTAATATTATCCAAATAAAACACGGTTATGCATTTAAGGGAGTTTATTTTACTGATGTAAAAACATCATACATATTATTAACACCTGGAAATTTCAAAATTGGTGGCGGTTTCAATGACAGTAAATTCAAATATTATTTAGGAGGCAAAGGTGAATTGCCACGAGAATACATTCTGGATGCTGGACAAATGTTATTAACGATGACTGATTTAAGTAAAGCTGGAGATACTCTTGGATATCCTGCCTTGGCGCCAAACAGTCCAGAAAATACTTTCTTGCATAATCAACGATTGGGGAAAGTGTCTTTTTTGAATGAGCAAATTTATAAGGAGTTTTTATATTGGAGGTTAAGAGCTAGCGATTATAGGGACATGATTCTTTCTACTGCAGCAGGCACTACAGTTAGGCATACATCTCCTCAAAAAATTGGAAGATTTATTTTTGCTATGCCTTCTGTCGCAGAACAAATCAAGATTGCAGAAATTCTTTCGAATATTGATGAAAAAATTTCAATAAATAAGCAAATAAAAGAAAAACTCACTGAACTCAAAAAAGGTCTTATGCGAGATCTCTTGAGTGGGAAAGTGAGAGTAAGTAGCTAAACTTATGGAAGGATTTTTTATACAGAATGCCCAAATAATTTTAGGAGTATTGCTATCATTAGTGTCTAGTATTGCAACCTTGGTCGTCAGTGAAGTATTTACCTCAAGGAGGTTTGATAAGGAGCGCAAATTTTTATATAAGAAAGAGAAATATTTAGAGTTGCAGAAATCAACAAGATTAATTTTTAATTCTCTCGAATCGTATAAAATGATTGTTGGGAATATACAAATATCTTTAAATAATGGTTTGTATGATTTAACAGAATTTGATCCTAAAACTAATAAAGAAAAATATGGGAGTCATCAACAAAACTTATTTAACGAAACCATTGTGTGGTTTCCTAGCTTAGAGGGGGATTATAACGATATAGCAAAAAGTTTTATTAATATAAGTAATAAGTTTTTCCCCTTAACTAAGGGACAATATACGCAACCACTTGAATTTGAGGGAATGAGATGTTTTCCAATAACAATAAGTGATCATGATAAAGGTGAAATAGCAGCGAGTATCACAGAATTTAGTAAAAAAATAGATATTTTCGCAAGGAAGGTATCTGATATTCTTAAAACAGTGGGTGAAGATTTGGAACAAAATTAAATTAAAGAAATCATTATGAAATTTAACGAACAGTACACGGTTGAAAATCACATCATTAAATTCATCCAAGAAAAACTTGGATATAAATATATTAAGCCAGAAGAATTTTCAAAGCTGCGGGAATTTGAGAGTGAATTTTTGATTGTGCCACTTTTGGCTGAGGCGATCAAAAAAATCAACAAGTTTGATGATGACATGCAAGTTCAAAATATCATTCGTGAAATTAAAAAGGTTGATACCAATGAGGGATTTTTGAATGTTCTTCGCGATGGTGTGAATCTGAAAGATCCTGAAACAGGAAAAATGCAAGACTATTTGATTGTTGATTTTGATAACTTTGAAAACAATCAATTTGTCGTCACGAACCAATTCTATTTTGAAGGCAGCTCCGAAAACATTCGTCCTGATGTGCTGATTTTTCTCAATGGAGTTCCTGTGGTGGACATTGAGGCCAAAAGCCCAACAGCTTCAAGCAGTGTGAGCTATGAAAATGCGATCGGCCAGATCAAGCGATATGAAAAAAATGCTCAGCGACTGTTTTTGCCAAACTGTTTCAATATCGTGACTGATGGACTCAAGACCATGTATGGTGCAACTTATGCATCGAAGCAATATTTCTTGCAATGGCGAGATGAGGAATTGGAAAAAGAACTTGGCGGAGAGTTGGAAATGACATTGACCGCACTTCTGAGCAAGAAGAATATTCTAGATGTGATTGAGAATTTCATCTTGTTTGAAAATGAAAAAGATTCTGATGGCATCGTGAGAACAATAAAGAAAATTTGTCGCTATCAGCAAATGCGCGCGACCAACAAAATTCTTGAGCGTGTGAAAAAAGGAGAAGAAAAAAGGGGGTTGATCTGGCACACACAAGGAAGCGGCAAAAGTTTGACAATGTTTTTCACTGCTTGGAAATTGCGCTTTGAAAAAACATTGAACAATCCAAAAATCTTCATCTTGGTTGATCGCATTGATTTGGATGATCAGATTTATAACACTTTCATAAATTGCGGAGGAAAAAATGTTGAGCGAATCACATCGCGAAGAGAGCTTGAAAAGAAAATAAAATCATCCGAGCGTGGAATTTACATTTCTACAATCCAAAAGTTTTCCGAATTGGGCAGTGCAATCGAAAACCTGGATGAAAATGTGATCGTGCTTTCTGATGAAGCTCACCGCGATAATGAAGGTGTTTCCGCAATAAATTTGAGAAGTGCCATGAAAAACGCCTTCTTCTTTGGCTTCACGGGAACACCGATTGATAAAAATCCTACCAACACTCACAGAAATTTCGGACAAGACGGCGAACGATATCTTGATTACTATTCCATCAAGCAAGCAATCGATGACGGTGCGACACTGCCAGTAACCTATGAAGCTCGTTTGTCTAAGTTTTTCATTGATGAGACCGCAATTGAGGCTCAATTCGACGCTTTAACGGTTGGGCTGACAGAAGAAGAAAAAAATAAATTGATCAAAAAATATGGTAAAAAAGAAGCTTTAATTAAGCTTGATAGTCGCATGGAAGCAGTGGCTCAAGACATTATTGAACATTACAGGTTGTATGTTGAGCCAAATGGATTCAAGGCACAAGTTGTTTGCTATGATCGCATGGCAGCTGCAAAGTATAAAGAATTTTTTGACAAACTTGTGCCATCCGAATGGTCTGAAGTTGTTTTTTCTCCCGGTGATCCAAACAGCGACGCGGATGATTTGAAAAAATACAACACCAACAAAGCAGAGCGCGAAAATATTATTGCTCGTTTCAAGGATCCAAATGATCCATTAAAATTTTTGATTGTGTGTGACATGCTCCTAACTGGCTTTGACGCTCCATTGGAACAGGTGATGTACCTGGACAAGCCACTTCGTGATCACAATCTTTTGCAGGCAATTGCCAGAACAAACAGGGTTTATCAAAACAAAGGTTGTGGAAAAATTATTGATTATTATGGAGTTACCAGAAATCTTTATGAAGCCTTGAATTTCGATGAGAGCGTGGTGGAGAGCGCCATGATTGATATTGAAAAAGTGAAAAAAGAATTCACATCCTTGCTAAATGATATCATGCAAATTTTTAATGGCGTGAATATTGAGGATCCGACAATAATCAATTTGAGAAAGTGTCTTGGAATTTTTGCTGGCAAGGAGGAATTGCAACAGAAATTTTCAGAAAAATATGGACGCTTGAAATTGTTGTTTGAAATTCTTTCTCCGGATCCTTTTTTGAAACAATATTTGAGAAAATTTGAATGGATCACGAGTTTCTATTTGGCATTTTCCAAGGAGTTCAAATCCCAAGATGATGACATGAGTGTGCTGGCTGAATATGGAGAAAAGGTAAAAAAACTTATCCAGGAAAAAATTGACTACGAAGGAATCACGAAAAATTTCCGAGAGTTGACCATTCATGATTTGGCGACTTTGGATAATCAATATTTTTCCAGTGATGAAGAAAAAGCGCGCGCTTTGGAAAAATTATTAAAAAGAGAAATTTCAATAAATCTGGATCTTAATCCAATTTTTCAAAAATTCAGCGAAAGACTGGCAGCCATCAGGAGTGAATTTGAAAAAAGCCAAATTGAACTTGCAGAAAGAATCAAGAAATATTATGAACTTCTCAAAGAGATAAAAGCAAAAAACTCAGAGGCTGGCGAGTTGGGATATAATTTAAGAGAATATGGCGTGTTTGTTATTTCTCAGGAATTTGTTACCGGCAACGATGAAAATTTGAAAGAGTTCGTTATTGATCTGACATCAAAAATTGAAGCAGTAACCTCTCTTTATGGTTTTAATTGGCAGAGCACCACTCGCAGGGAAGAAATTCTCAAGGAAGTTAAAAAGGAAGTTCAAAAAATTGTTTTGAGTGAATACAGGGAAAAAATTTCAGTGTCTGATTTTTCAAAATATCTTAATCGCATTGTGGATATTGTGATTAAAAAATTCTAACAATGAAAAAGAAAATAACCCTACAAAATAAGGTGGTTGAATACGAAATCAAAAAAAGCAAGCGTGCAAAAAGGATGCGCTTGGCTGTTTATTGTGAAGGAACTTTTGTGGTTACATTGCCACATCAAATGAATGAAAGTTTCGCTCAAAAATTAATCAAGGAAAAAGCTGTTTGGATTTTGGACAAAGTTGCCTATTTCAAAAGTATCAAAAATAAAATATTTCTAAAAAGAAGTGAATCTGACTATAAAAAATATAAAGATGACGCGCTGAAATTTGCCGAAAAAAGAGTGGCACATTTTAACCAGGTTTATAAATATGAGATAAATAAAATTTCAATCAAGAATCAAAAAACCAGATGGGGAAGTTGCTCTCGAAAAGGAAATTTGAATTTCAATTATAAAATTATCTTGTTGCCCAAAAAAATTGCTGATTATGTTATTGTGCATGAGCTGTGTCACCTGAAAGAGTTTAATCATTCTCGAAAATTCTGGAACTTGGTAGAAAGGGGAATACCACAATACAGGGAAATTATTAAAGAAATTAATAGTTTATAGTTAATTATTAAAGTTTAATAATATGGAAAAATGTTCGAAATGTGGTAGCAAGAATATTGGTGGAGTAGAATATAATTATACAAGTCCAGAACGCTACGATGGAATTAGTGAATGGGTCTGCCTTGACTGTGGCTTCAGAGTTGGAAGATGGTCAGGAAAAGAATTAAAAGATGGAGAAATTGAAAAGCGTTATGGTGGTGAAAAATAATTAAAATAAAAAAATATGAAAAAAAAAGAAGAACTTGTTCGCAAGGTAACTCGCCAAGGAAAACGAAGTCTTTCAATCACAATCCCATCTGAGATTGTTCAGGAGCTCGGCATCCGCGAACGCCAAAAAATGGTTTTCAAGGTTGAAAGAAAGAAAATAATAATTTCAGATTGGAAATAAATATGGGAGAATTGAAAATATTTGACAATTCAATCTCTGGCAACGGTGAAGAGAAAATGAAAGATTCTGTTGAAATTGGAAGCGAGCAAGAAAAGACACCTGCGATTCACGAATTGTATCGTGGCGTCTGGGCGAACAGGCTTGATGCCGGGCAGATGCTTCCAGTGGGAGGATCTATTTTTAATGAAAAAATGGACACTTTTTTGGAGCTTGATTTTGATGCTTTTGAAAAGGATCTTTCGACATTGAGCCCGCAAAGACTTCAAGAGGTGCTTGAGATAACTGGCAAAGATAGCATTATCGAATATCTTGATAAGTTGAAATCCGACATTGACCCACTTTTATTTTTTGCTTGTTTGCAAACTCAAAAGAAAATGGCAGGGATCTTGAAAACGGCTGATGCGGAGCCCGGAGCTTCTTTTGAAAGAATGAAAAAGTATGGCGGAGAAACAGCGCCCAAATTGTCTGAATTGGTTGGCAAGACCGAATGTGCGGAGCGCGCTGCAATGGGTCAATATATTTTGCAAAAAATAGGCATCCAATCCAGCTATATGAGTGGCATCGTCATGAATAATGTGGAAGACAATGAAGAATTTCCTGAAAGTCATAGCTTTTTGGTGGTGAATGATGAAAATGGAAAACAATATGCTTTTGATATTGCTCGTCCGCACAACAATGAGATGCCCAAAATTTATTCCTTGCAACAGGAAATCAATGAGGAAACCTTCAAAGGCAAAGAAGACCTTTTGATTGAAGGAGATGAAATCTCCACACACGCCAAGCTTTGGTTGGGTGTCGGCGATCCTGTTGCTGGTCATCATTCAAAAATGGCTGAATTGGCAAGAAGAGATCGAAACCGTAAAGGACTGGTTGGAGGCGGTAAAACAGTTTGACGGGGAACTTCATCGAAAGTATATTGATTGGGTCAGAACTGAATGGCTCAGTGATGAACTTGGCGAATAGTGAGATAATAATTTCAGATTGCAATATAAGCACTTCGTGCTTGAAATTGCGTCACTCGACACAAATGAAAAATCATCTTCATTTGCTGACTCATTAGCAATTGTAAAAATATGATAAAAGCTATATTATTTGATGTGGATGGAGTGTTGGTTGATTCCTTCGAGGCGAACCATGGATATTTCAAGGATATATTTGAGGAGTCTGGATATGTGGCTCCAACGCGTGACGAGTATCGTCATATGTTTCACATTTCTCTCGACGACATGATTAGACTTGTTGCGAAAAATCCAGGGGAGAGGGAATTTCAAAGAATAAGGGAAATCAGCAACGGTATAAAATATCCAATTGAAAAAATGAAACCGACAGAAGGATCGGTGGAAACGATCAAGAAACTTTCGAAAAAATATCACCTGGGAATCGTGACAGGGCGGCACGAAAATGGAACGGAGAGTTATCTCGAGCATTCCACATTGAAAGAATGTTTCAAAGAAGTTGTCCATTATGGGCATTATGAGAATCCTAAACCTCATCCTGAACCTCTCTTGGTCGCTTTGGAAAAACTTGGAATTTCCCCTGGGGAGGCTGTGTATATCGGTGACCAAAAGACTGATCTTGAATCGGCCGAAGCTGCTGGTATTCCGTTCATTCTTTATTCTGAATATGATTACGGTCTGGATGACATCAAATGGAAAGCGGAAAAATTCAGTGACATTATCGGATTGATTGAAGAAATAAAGATTGGAAAATAATCCTGGTTGAATAGTGAGGAGTACCTCAATTTTAACTGGATAAATAATTTCAGATTGGAAATAATTATAAACAAAAAAATATGAAAAAAACATTAATTTGGCAGTCATTGGTTACGGCTGTTTGCGAAGTTTCCTATGTGGGCTTGGTGGTTTTGGTTATGAACAATGCTGAGAGATTGTTTGGTGACAAACCTGAAATCTTGAAGGGCATCGCGTTTCTCACGATGTTTGTCATTTCCGCCGCCGTGTCAGCAGCTTTGATTTTTGGCAGGCCCGTTCTTTTGTATCTTGAAGGCAAGAAAAAAGATAGCATTACCTTTTTCTCTTTGATGATCGGTTGGCTTGTGCTTATCTTTCTTTTGCTCTTAACTATATTGGTAGTGTGATAATTTAAACTGAAAAAAGATTATGGGGTCATATAATTTCACAAAACAAAGAAAGAAGGTTTATCAACTTCACGCGGAGGGGAAGTTTTTTCGCGATATTGCAAAAGAGATGAAAATTTCCGCCACGCGGGCTCATCAGATTGTCAGAAGAATTGAGGAAAATGTTCCCAAGGAGGAATTGGACAAAATCAAGGCCAGTGTTTCCAAGCGAAAATAGATTTATGTCCATGGAACTCAAAATGCGAAGAAAAGTCCAATTGTATGAAGGCAAGAAGATTGTCTGGCATATGATTTTTCTCCCCAAGGGTCTTTCGCGGGATTTGAAAAAATTCTTCCAGGATTTGACTGGTGGATTCGGTTCACTTCCTGTTCAAGTTTCAATTGGCAAAACAACTTGGAGAACCTCACTTTTTCCAGAAGGCAAAGACGGCCCATTTTTGCTTTTGCTCAAAGCTGAAGTGCGCAGAAAAGAAAACATCAAAGCTGGCGACATGGTTTCACTTACTATTGATATCTTGATTTAAAATTTCATCTATGAAGATTAACAAAAAATTGGTAAGTCCGGTGCTGATGTGGGCAATAATCCTGGCAGGCTTGTTCGTTGTCTTCCAGCTTGTGCCTGCAAGGTTGGTGTGGCCAAGAAATGTGCTGACCTCATTTTTGATTGTTCCAGCCTTGGGTTGGTGGCTGTATTTTTTTCTTGGCGCAATCAGTGTTCATCGCAAAGCGCCACTTAGCGCGGACAAAATTGATCGGCTTGTTGTCGAGGGTGTTTATGGTAAAGTTCGCCATCCAATATATTCAGCGGACATTGTGCTGGGTTGGTCACTTTTCTTTTTCTATCCCGATGTTAGGTTCTTGATTGGCGCGCATCTTGCGATGTTTGTGTTTTTGTTTTGGATAAGATTGGAGGAAAAAGCTTTGATTGAAAAATTTGGAGATGAGTATTCGGAATACAAACGAAAGGTGCCAAAATTGTTTCCAAAAATTAAATCTAAATAGTTTTTTTGTTACGCAGCATGCTGCGTAACAAGCATAAATCTGTTAGGGGTATTTTTTTGTTGAACCTTTACAATTAATATTTTGCTGTGTATGATGGAAAACTACCTTAACAAAAAAATGATGCAATAAATAGATTGCAAAAAAAAAGGGGGGGTCTTATGCTTGATTTGGCGGAAGCTTCTGAGGAAGTTGCAATAAAAAGAGAGCAGGAAAAGATTTTGAAACTCGTGGAGAAGTATCCTGAATTTTTTGCTCAGCAGGAAGATTTTGCTGGCGCACCATCTTTCCCAGGATTAAGGGAATATTTCATCTGGCTTTGCAAAAAGATGGAAGAATGTCCCAATGGGGAAAGTGATCTTTTCAAAAGCATGCAGGAACATGTGAATCTGAACAAAGGCTTTTTCAGGGTTGAGGGGATTCAGTCAATTGGGACATCCCTTATGACGGTAACAAAATTTCTCGAGCATGAAATTTTATTGACACTTAAAGGTGGTGGTGAATGCAGACAAGTTTTTCTTTGTGTCAGATATGCCGGTAATCAGGAGATTTGTCGATATTATGAAGATGACAAAACGCCTGAGTATCGTTGCAAGTTTTTCGACAAAGAAACAGATGCCTGCACAAATGCACGGGCCATCGATGAGACCATTAAAAAGGCTGAAGAGTGAGTTTTTTGGACATCGCGGGCCAAAAGGG
>AMFJ01007796.1_pt1 | contig 44699 bp, 37 predicted proteins | sample 427208 | NCBI WGS metagenome assembly AMFJ01 (sample SAMN02954298, study PRJNA114691) | groundwater metagenome | biome: aquatic; feature: subsurface aquifer; material: sediment; isolation source: subsurface aquifer sediment | place: USA: Rifle, CO | collected 2008-08 | reverse complement strand
AAACGACTGTGTCGCCAAAAGAAAAAACGAACCAAGAAGGTTCGTACTGTCTGGAATTAAGAATAGCTGGAAGTATGAAAAAGATTACTATTATAAAACCAAATATAAAACTTACTCACAATTCACTACCTGGATATAAAAAGATTAAACACCTTACTAATTTCCCGTAAAGGGTATACTGTTATAGAATCCCGTATGCTTAGTGATGGTGTGAAATTATATGATTTTTATTATTAAAAAATCTTGTAATAGAAGTATATTCATATAATAACTCCAATCTTAACAATCATTTTGTCCCTACCATGAAAAACCTTTTTAAATAAAACATGTTAAAAATTTTATATTTTCTTAACATCTTAAGGTTCCACATGGGTTGACAAAATAATCATTTTGATAAATACTAAGGATGTGATTAAAAAGTGTAATAAGAACACTATTTAAAACGAGGCAAAAAAGAAGAGATCATGTTAGTAAAAAAAATAAATCCCAATACCATACTTTCTAAAGAGGCTAAAAAAGTAAATGCAGTTAGACCTCAGTCTGAACATAAAGTAGCTTTTGAAGGTTATCGCTCAAATATAGATGCAGTGTCATTAATAAATGCAGATAAATATGCAAGAGATAGTTTTATAAAAGCTAGTGAAAGTTTAGGAAACGATTATGTTCAGGGTGAAAGATCTATCCTTCCTTTCTTGATGGATACTATAAGAAGAACTGTAAACGCAATGTCCAGTCATAAACTATCAGCAGAAGCAAGAAAAGTTAGAGAAGGTTTAGACATAATTGCATAAAACTCAAGCAAGAGATCATGAGACAGAATAGACCCATAAAATGACAACCCCCTTTAATTCTCTAAATATCAAGTAAAGCAGTGTAGCCCTTACACTGCTTTTATTATGTAAATAATTAGTTTAATTTAGTATGCCAGCTATAGTTGCAGACATATAAGATGCCATAGTACCGCATATAAGAGCTTTAACTCCTAGTCTGGCAAGGTCTTTCTTTCTGTTTGGCGCTAATTCTCCAATACCACCAATTTGTATAGCAATTGAGCTAAAGTTTGCAAATCCGCAAAGAGCAAAACTTGCTATTACTACAGCTTTAGGAGAAAGAGCCTGTTCTTTAATCAAAGGAATAAGATCACTATAAGCTACAAACTCATTTATAACCATTTTAGTTCCCATCAACGATCCTACGGTATGTGCTTCACCCCAGGGAACCCCCATTAGCCATGCAAATATGGAAAATACGGTTCCAAAGATATCTTTAATTCCTAAATGATGTAAATCAAGGCCAATGAAGCCAAGTGAAAGTCCGACACTTGCGAGATTTTTTCCTATAAATCCGGTGAAAGCATCAAGCATTGCAATTAACGCAATAAAACCTATTAACATTGCAACTACGTTTATTGAAATTTTCATCCCGTCACTTGCGCCATGGGAAGCTGCATCAATTATGTTTACACTGGTTTTTTTAACTTCCAGACTAATATTGCCTTTTGTTTCTGATTCTTCAGTTTCGGGATAAACCATTTTGGAAATTACAAGCGCACCAGGTGCAGCCATGATGCTTGCAGCAAGTAAATATTCAGCAGGAACTCCCATAGAGATATAAACAGCCATTACCCCGCCTGCAATACAGGCCATACTTCCTGCCATAGAAGCAAGTAGTTCTGACATTGTCATTCCGGAAACATAGGGTTTAATCATAATTTGTGCTTCTACCTGTCCAACAAACGCACTTGCTGCATTTGACAGGGCTTCACTTCCACTTACACCCATTAATTTATGTACAATTTTAGCTACAACAGAAACGACTCTTTGCATTAAACCTATATGATAAGTAATACTTACTAGAACAGCGATAAAAATTACTGAAATCGCCAATTGGAATACAAACAAATATCCTTGTCCCGCACCAAAAGCTTGTTCAACTAAAGGAACATTAACTAAAGGGCCAAAAACAAAAGCGCCGCCTTCCAAAGCATAATCAAGGAGTTTTTTTACTCCGTATCCAAGTAAAGCAAAGATTTTTTGTCCAAGAGGAACTTTAAGGATAAAGACAGCAAGAGATATTTGAATTAATAACCCTGATATTACCAGTCTCCAGTTAATAGCTTTTTTATTGTTAGATAAAAGATAAGCCAGTCCTAATATTGTAAGAATCCCGAAAATTCCAAAAAATCTGTCCACACCAAACCCCTAGTCTTTAATTTTATTAATTTAATTACATTGTACAGAAAATGAGCTGAAAATTTATAAATTAATGTAAATATATTTCTTTTTAATTATTTCAAAAATTGCTAAATAATTTTTGACGTCATGCTGAAGCATTAAACAGTGCAATAAGTTATAATCTTGTGTGTTTAGCATCTTACCAATTTACACCTTTGTACTAATAGTTATCCGAAAAGATCCTGAACATCCACGATTAATGTTATAGTTTCCTGCTTAATGCTTCAGGATGACAATGCGGGACATTATTGGAATGATCGATGACTTAAATATGTGACCGAGTCACTGCCCGCTTGCAACTTTAACCGCAGTGATAGGGTGCACAATTGTGGACCTTTAACCTATAATGCCTCTGAGACGGGTTCTCTGTTTATGCATTCCATTGCAATAGAAGCTGTTTGAGCTACTTGTTTTGGGACGTTAGGCATGTTTGCCAGTTGTCTTAGAAGATCAATTGTTCGTTTGAAAGTTCTCACGAGATCTCCCTCTCCCATTTCAAGTCCTTTAATTAATTCTTCCCATTCCCCGCCGTTTGTCCAGAATTCAACTAACGGTGAGTAATGAGGGTTTAGAAGTATTGGAGTATTTACATCATATTTTTTCTGGACTTTCCAGACTTTTCTTACTACTTCTCTTCCTTCTATAATTGCTTTCCTGGCTTTTGCACCTAGCTGGAATCTTGAATAAAACTGACTTCTTGGTTCTTCTGTAGCAACTGCACAAACAACAGCTGCTAATTCTGCGGGTGATAAGCCATCCATTATTCCGCTTAAAATTAATTCTGCAAAGAATAATTCATTTTCTGATCTGATAGAAGCAGTCATTACACCTTTTTCTGTAGGATATTTGTCAATAAGGTATTCCAGATCTTCTAAAACAGCCATTAAATTGACAAATTGTCTCCAGTAAATATCTTTTTCGTTTTCTATCTGTTCGGTTACTTTTTTGCTACGGCGTTCAAATCTTTCTGAAATATCAAGATTTTTAATGTGCCTTTTATATTGTTTACATTGATCACATTTGGATCTTTCCAGTTGTCTTAAAATATCTTTAGTTTTATTTTCGTACTCGATAACTTCAGGAGAACGCTGTCTGCCTGCTTGTTTTGCCTGTTTTCTAAGAATATTTGTAAGTTTTCTATATTCTATATAAGTATTTTTGAGTTTATTATATTTTATTAAATCCTCTTGCGTTAAGCGATAGGGGCATTTGATATTATTTAGCTCGTCTATTGTTTCATTAATTCTTTCTTGTTCTCTGATCAGAAGCTTCATTTTTTCTGTCGAACTATAGTAACCAAAGCTTTTAAGAATTAATTCTCTGGCATCTTCTACGGTAAATCTTTGAAGAAGGTTTAAGACCATAGAATAGCTTGGGGTAAATTTACTTTCAAGAGGATCTGATGCTGATGAAGCTAGAATACCTACTTCTTCAGGAGATTGAAAAGGTGTCCCAACAACAGTAACATAACCAACTTCATCCATGCCGCGCCTTCCGGCTCTTCCTGACATTTGCAAAAATTCACTTGCCGTTAGCACTCTATGGCCATCATCGGTTCTTTTGCTTATAGAGCTTATTACTGTACTTCTTGCCGGCATGTTTATTCCGGCTGCCAGTGTTTCTGTTGCAAATACGGCTTTAATCAGGCCATGTTGAAACAATTTTTCTATTAAAACTTTCCATCCCGGCAATAATCCGGCATGATGACTCGCTACACCTGAATAAATATATTCCAGATATTTATGTTTACCTAAATACGGATAATCAAGAATGTATTCATCTATAATTTGTAAGAGTCTTTTCTCTTCAAATTTATTCAAAAGCCTTAATCTTGAACATTCAATCATATTATCATCGCATTTTTTTCTGCTAAAGGTGAAATAAATAGCAGGCAGCATGTCTTTTTTATGTAAAATTTCAACTAATTCTGAGACAGAAGCTTCTCTTACTTTTCTGGCGAACTTTGGTTTAGGGCTTTCAGCTCTTATTTTTGAGTTTAGTCTACCGCCAGGAGCAAAAAGAGGTAGAATTTCGTTTGGTTTTGATGGTGAATAGTAAAAATGCTTTAATGGGACAGGCCTAAAATCACTGTTTACAAGCGCTGTATCTCCATGAACCGTATTAATCCATTCTGTAAGTTTATCTGCGTTTGCAATAGTAGCAGATAATGCTATTAACTGAATATTATTAGGACTGTAAATTATACTTTCTTCCCAAACGGTTCCCCTTTGTTCATCGTTCATATAGTGAACTTCATCCAATACAACATATTGAACGTTTCTGAGGTTTTCTTCAATACGTCCCAGATTTGTGCCATAGAGCATATTTCTGAATACTTCTGTTGTCATTACAACTATCTGTGCATCTCTATTGATGGAAGTATCGCCTGTCAGCAATCCAACTTTATTTTCGCCATAGCTTTTCTTAAAATCATTGAATTTTTGGTTGCTAAGGGCTTTAAGAGGGGTGGTATAAAAGATTCTTTTATCTGTTCCCAGAACTTTTTTTACGGCATATTCAGCAATGGCTGTCTTTCCTGCGCCTGTTGGGGCGCAAACTACAACGCTTTTTCCTGCATTTATATGTTCTATAGCTTCAATCTGAAAATCGTCCAGTTGAAAGCCAAAGTCTTTTTCTATCTGTTTTAATTCGTGTTCATTCATAATTACAATTTATAATCCAATACCGTATTACACTTTTAAAATCTGGAATAACGTTGTAAAGAAACCGATTGTCCAGTAAAAAGTTAAAAAACTTCCAAGGAAAGGAACTAGAATTAGGGTCAGGGTTTTCCCGAAGGATAGTTGATATGTTTTGATGATAGCTTTAATAATTAAAACTACAACCCACAACCAAACAAATAACCCCAGAAATATGGCAAATATGTCTGCGACCAGTCCGGCGGTTTTAAATAATTCTATCGGACCAAGAAATATCCACGGAATCAGGGCAAAAGCTGAAAGAGTTAGGAATGTTTTAATTCTGCCTGATTGGCCAAAAATACTTGCTATTAAGTCAAGAAAAAAGGCGAAGAATAACCAGCTTAATACTCCAAAAAATATTGCCCCAAATATACTTAAACTCAGCCATACTAGTGTTATAGGCCCGTTAAAAACTTTAAAATTCAATAAAGGCCCTAATATACTGATAAACAGAACTAGTAAAAATCCCTGAAATAGAGGTGGAGTTTCGCGTAATCTGGCAAAAGCTTTATCTGGAGAGAATAAAACCTCATAAAAATTGTCTAAAAAGTTATTCATGGTTTTTACTCCCACATAAATAAAGGCTGACGAGGGAATTTTGTGCTTAAAGGAACTAGTGATGAGGCTATATCTTTTTTAGGAAATACAGACTCGGTAATTCCAAAAAGCATTCCACCAAGACCTGAAGGCATATTATATTGCACAAGTGGAATTTCACCGCGCAATCCTTTGAATTTTGATTTTGCCATTATAGTTATAGCTTCATGAGAATCATATAGCCCGCCTAATTGATCAGCAAAACCATACGTTACAGCCTGCTCCCCTGTAAAGATCCTTCCATCTGCGTATTTTTTTAATGTAGCAATAGTAAGATCAGTTCTTTTTACGTTATATTTATCTGTTCTTTTCACTCTGCCTTCGATAATGGCATTTACAAACTGTTGATAGGTAGAGTTAATAATGTTTTGAAGTAAATCTCTTTCATCAGGAGAGATAGCTCTGTAAGGAGAGGCTAAATCTTTATATTTGCCGCTTTTAATGACATTTGCTTTGATTCCAAGTTTTTGATTTAAAAGCTCCTGAACATTAAAAGTATTTATAATAACACCAATACTGCCTGTCAAAGTTCCAGGTTCTGCAAAAATCCTGTCAGCGGCGCTGGAAATGTAATATCCGCCACTTGCGGCTAAATCTACCATTGAAACTACAACGGGTTTTTCTTTTCTTAGTCTAAGTATAGTATCATAAAGTTCCTGAGACATAGCTACAGTTCCACCGGGGCTATCGACTCTGAGGAGGACTCCTTTTACTGAATCATCCTTTAATGCCTTTCTTAAGGATTTTAGAACGCTCTCTGCTGAAGTGATTTCTCCCAGTATTCCCCCTGAACTCTCATAAGAAATAGGGCCCTGTAATGTTATCAGTGCAATTTTATTGCCGCTTGAAACTCCAAAGAAATTAGAGCTTTCCCTGGTTGTTTCAACTTTTTCTTTTTTAGGAGTAACTATTGTGTTAACTGTTCCCACAAGAATACTGAACAGGCATAAGCCAATTATTATAAATGCAATAATTCTGGTGTTCATATATTGTCCCTTCTCCTCAGTTTATTAGGCATATATTTCTTCAAATTTTGATAATTGTGAGCTTGTTCCTAAAGTAATTAAGTAATCGCCCGCTTTTATCATGGTATCAGGCGTTGGATTGGTAATAAATTCCCCATCTCTTCTTATTGCAACAACAATAACACCTGATTTTTGTCTCAACTCTGATGAAAGAATAGTTTGTTCTTCTAAGGGAGAACCTTCTTCTATTCTGAATTGTTCCAGTTTTAGTTCTAGCTCTTGTCCTTTAGTATGCATTACCACGTCTAAAAAATCAACAACCTGAGGCTTAACTACTGAGGAAACCATTCTTCTTGCACTAATTTCGTAAGGGAGAATTATAGTTGTTGCTCCGGCCTTTTTGAATTTATGTTCATTAGAAGCTTTAATACATCTTGATACTATAGATAATTTAGGATTTAAGCTTTTTGCGGATACTGTTAAATATAAATTATCAACATCATCGCTTAAAGCACAGAATAAACCTTTTGCTTTTTCTATCTCAGCTTTCTCCAGAATACTATCTTCGGTTGCATCTCCAGCTACATATGGAATATTAAGGCTTTGAGCCGTTGATTCAAAGTCAGGGTCTTTGTCAATAACTATAAATTCAAGTTTATTGTTCTTTAATTGTTTGGTTATTTCTGATCCTGTTCTTCCATAACCGCAAACTATGTAGTGATTTTTCATTTTTTTAAGTCTTGTTTCCATTTTTTTCTTACTCAATACTTTTCCAAAATTAACAAAGAGAATGTATTCTGCAAATTCAGCAACAATATATAAGAATAACATTACTCCAAATAATATGTATATTATAGTAAATATCTTACCTGTTGCAGAAAGTGGTGCTATAAGTCCAAAGCCAACAGTAGTAAGGGTTTCAACACTCATAAAAAGGGAGTCTAAAAATTCCCATCCCTCTATTTTCATATAACTGACAGTTCCAAGGATAATTAGAGTCAATAAAATCCCTATAGGCCGTAAAACCAGGGAAGCTAATGATATATTATGATTATTATTTCGTGGATTCATAAATTACCTATCTGTTATGATATGCCGGCTTTTAGTTTTTTCAGGCTTTCTTCGAGGATTTTTAACATTGTGTTTTGGTAGTTATTGCAGTTTTCTTGAGTTGAACCTTCGAATCTCAGGGTGAAAGTAGGCTCTGTATTACTCTGTCTGATTAAAGCAAAACCACCGTTAAATACCAGTCTTAAACCATCTATTGTTATGATTTTCTCAATTTTTGAGCCAAATAGATCAGGATTAGTATTTATTTTATTCTCCAAATCCTTAAGAATCTCTATTTTTAGCTCATTAGGGCAGGCAATACGTACTTCCCTTGATGTATATGCTTTAGGTAAATTATCGATCAAGTCAGACACTTTAAAGGCAGGATTTTTAGCCTTATATTTAGCTGCTATTTCAATAAATCTGCATCCTGCATAAACAGCATCATCATGCCCGAAGAAACGGTCTTTAAAGAAAATATGGCCGCTCATTTCACCTGCAAGAATAGCTTTTTCCTCTTTCATTTTGGATTTAATATAGGCATGGCCTGTTTTCCACATTATAGACTGACCGTTATTTCTGTTTATTTCATCAAACAAGATTTGTGAGCATTTAACTTCCGAGATGAATACAGGCTTTTTATCTGTTGGTTTGGTATCTTTAAGAATATCAAGAGCGAATATAAGCAATAATTGATCCCCAGGTAAGCTGTAACCTGTATTATCAATTATTCCGACTCTGTCAGAATCTCCATCAAGAGCTATTCCAAAATCTGCTCCAGTTTCAGCAATTTTTTCCTTTAGCAAAACAAGGTTTTTTTCATTCGATGGGTCTGGATGGTGATTTGGGAAATTTCCATCGGGTTCTGAGTAAATATCGATGACTTCACAGCCCATTTTTCTGTATAATTCAGGAGCAACAACACCGCCTGTGCCATTACCGCTGTCTACTACAACTTTTACCCCTTTTCCGGCTTCGCTAAAAGAGTTCATTATGAAGTTTATATAATCCGGAACGAGGTCATATTCTTTATAAATGCCTTTTTGAGCACTTTGTGAAAATTGGCCTTTCTTTGTTATTTCTTTTAATTCAATAATCTCTTCCTCGGATAAAGATTGTTTATTGCAAGTCATTTTAAGACCGTTATATTCAGGAGGATTGTGGCTTGCAGTTACTATAAGGGAGCCTTTTAATTCGGGAATTCCTTCTTTACTAAGATCATTGTATTCAGAAAAATAACCAAAAGGGGTTGGGGCTATTCCCATATCTAAAACATTTACACCACTTGATAATAAACCTTTTACCAGAGCATCTTTTAATTCCGGAGAATGATTCCTTGCATCCATTGCCATACTTACCCAGAAAGTTTCATTATTATCAAGTGAAAGTTTTGCTCTTACGTATTCAGCATAAGCCTTGCCGACAATCTCAAATAATTCAGGAGTGATAGTACTTCCAACCAATCCTCTTAGATCGTTTTTCCCAAAGCCTTCATAATTAAACTGCATATTCACTTTTTAAAACCCTTTTCTCAAAGTCGATTAATACTAATAATAAACAATAAAATATCAAAAATCCACTTTGGGTTTAACAATAAAAACACTTTCAAAATTGAAAGTGTTTTTATTAAGGGTTAAAAATCATTATTCTAATTAAGCATCTGCAACAAATTGAGCATCTATTCCTAAACTATCAAGTGTTCTGGTTAAACTTTTTTCTGTTTGTTCAGAATCACAGCTTATTTTAAACTTTTCAAAAATATCATCTTTTGGAAGAAATACCATTTTTTTAACTTTATCTTCAGCAATAAGTTTTCCAACTTGAAGCTGAAAGTTTCTTTTGGCATTAATATCGCTATCTAAATAAGATGCAAGAACACTGCCAAAAGCAACATTAGAATTAATTTTCATTATTATCTCCTTTTATTTTTAGTGATTCAGAATATCCTGTAATCATGAAAACAAAAAGAGAAAAAAATTGTTATTTAAAAAGAATTAAATTCACTAATAACAATATGAGATATATCTTTATTTTCACTAAGGATAACTTTATTTAGATCCTTATTTAAAGGGCCCCAGAGGTTTACGATATTTTGAAAAAACAAGGTTATAGAAGGTTTTTTTAAAGCATATGCAATGTGAGCCGGACCTGTATCAACGGTTATAAGAATTTTAAACCTGTCTATTAAAGCACCCAGTTGAGGAATATTTGTTTTACAGGTTAAATCAAGAAAATCACTTACTCCCATACTTTTAAGCTGTTGGGAAAATTTTTCTACATCCTTATTTCCAATAAGTGCAACTTTTTGGTTTGGGTTTTGATTTATATAATCAATAAATTTAGCAGCTTCATCTATTGTCCAGTCTTTTACCTCGTTTCTTGAACAGGGACATAGGCCTATCAAATCATAGTTTAAGCTGTTATTATTTTCTAAAAGATTTTCAATATAGTTTTTATCTTCTTCTGAGTAACTAAAGCTAAGCTTATAATCAGGATTACATAAATTCAATGGCCCTAAAATATTCATAAAATATTCGCTTCTGTGGCTATCAGCTTTGTAATCACGTGGTATTTTATGAGTCAGCAGAAAACCTCTCCCCTGACAATCTCGGCCAACACGTGTCTTTGCACCCATTAAGTAAGCAAGAGCAGCCCATCTAAAAGAATTAGCTATAATCACTGCTAGATCAATTTTTTCTTTTAATCTGATTGACAGGGCAAATTTGAAAAGTTTTAATCCTTTACATTCTGCTTTATCATAGGTAATAACCTCATCAACTTCAGGGATGCATTTAGCAGTCTGCATGCCTAAAGGATCAGTTATGAAAACAAGCTTTGAATCAGGATATTTATTTTTTAATTCTACACAAACCGGGCTGGCATTTATTACATCACCGATACTGGCTGGAAATACAATTGCTATAGTCTTCATATAAGTATTTTTTCTATTTTTAGATTACTATTTAGAAAAATTATATAATAATAATATAGCTATTTTTGGAATTTTAATTTAGAGAGTTGAAAAGATTTTTGTTGGAAGTAATTAAAAATAAAATATCTGAAATATTATCCAAAGATTTATTCTGGGCGTGGGTTTTTATCCTCCCGGCTTTGATAGGGACGTTAATTTTTATTATTATTCCTGTTTTTGGTTCTTTTGGAATTAGTTTAACCAAATGGAATCTTATCGGGAATCCTAAATTCGTCGGCTTAGATAATTATATTGAGTTATTTCAGGATAAAGTTTTTTATGAAGTTCTCTGGAATACTTTTTACTATGCGTTTGTAACTACAATATTCGGGATTATAATTCCTCTTATTATTGCAGTAGCTATTGATAGGAAAATAAAGGGTGCAGCTTTCTATAAAACAGCATATTTTCTGCCTTTTATTACACCTATGATAGTTGTTGCGATTGTATGGGCATGGATTTTTGATCCTAATTACGGAGTTTTAAACTGGGTTTTAGGAGTTGGAGATAAAATAGCATGGCTTTATGACAAGAATTTTGCTATGCCGGCTATCATTCTGGTTAGTATTTGGAAAAACATCGGGTATAATATGGTGATCTTCCTTGCAGGGTTGCAGGCAATTCCTGAATCTGTGAATGAAGCTGCTGAAATTGATGGGGCTGTTGGGGTAAAGAGGTTTTTTGCCATAACGTTGCCTATGTTAAGTCCGACAATATTCTTTGTCTCAATAATGACAACAATTTCTTCTTTCCAGGTATTTGATTTAATATACCTGATGACAGAAGGTGGGCCGCATAATTCAACTATGGTAATGGTTTACTGGTTGTACAAAAATGCGTTTGAATATTTCAAGCTGGGTTCGGCTTCAGCTATAGCATATATTTTGTTTATGATTATACTGGGCTTGACTTTACTTCAGTGGGTTACGAGAAAAAAATGGGTAATGAATGAGTAATATATAAAGTGTCATTCTGAAAGCTTTAGCCTGAAGAACCTTAACGTTATAAAGATCCTTCGCTCCGCTCAGGATGACATATGAGAATGACAAAATACAAAATAATAGGATAAAGAATGCTTGATAAACTAAAAAAACTTAATATAAAAGAAATTCTGGCGTATTTGATATTGACTGTTGGTGCAGTTTCTATGCTTGTGCCGTTTTTATGGATGGTGGCAACTTCTTTTATGGGACAAAAACAGATTTTTAGCTATCCGCCTGAATTAATACCAAACCCTGTTATGGCAATTAACTATTATAACGTTACAAAGGCAATCCCTGTTGCGCAATATTTTTTTAACAGTGCTTTTGTCTCTATCTTAACTACTATAGGGCAAATCATAATTGCTTCAATGGCAGCATATGCCTTTGCAAGGCTGAAGTTCAAAGGAAGAGAAGTTCTGTTTTTTGTGTTTCTGGCAACTATGATGATTCCTCCACAGGTTAATATTGTGCCGTTATTTTTTGTAATGAGAGAACTGCACTGGATAGACACTTATCAGGCTCTTATAATGCCGGGGTTATTTGGAGGGTTTGGAATTTTCCTATTAAGGCAATGGTTTAAAGGCCTGCCTGTTGATCTGGAAGATGCAGCAAAAATCGACGGGTGCAACCCTATTCAGACATACTGGAAAATTGCCATGCCATTAGCCCTGCCTGCTATTGCAACTCTTGGAATATTCACTTTTATTACTACATGGAATAGCTTTATGTGGCCTTTGATCGTAACTAATTCAGATACAATGAGAACTTTACCCGTTGGGCTGGCCGTGTTTAAAGGAAGTTTTAGAGAAACTACTGAATGGGGCCAATTAATGGCATGCGCGCTTATTGCTGTAATCCCTGTTGTTGGTGTATTTTTACTTGGTCAAAAATACTTTATTAAAGGTATTATGATGGGCGGAGTTAAGGAATAGTGTTTTGTAGTATTAAGTTTTGGTGTGTATGTTTTCTCCGTCGGTGGCTAAGCCACATTCTTCCTGTCATTGATCTTGGTGAATATACATAGATTATTGACTATAATGCTGCAGCTTTGCTGCCTTCGCATTTCAAAGGCTCCTCCGAAAACATACACACCAATAATAACCATTATAATTTCTGGAATAGAGAATAAAATTTAAGTTTGCATTGTATATTATTTATTTTGTACTAATAGCTGTTTCCAGTCTTTGAGAAACCGTTTGCCAGTCAACATTTCTAAAGAAAGCGTCAATATATTTATCTCTATTAATTCCATAATCAATCATATAAGCATGTTCCCAAACATCCATAACAAGAAGAGGCCGTACATGAACAGGAACGTGCAGGTCATGTGAATCAATTATATAATTATGAATTTTGCCGTCTCTACAATTATAAGCTGTTATTACCCATCCTCGTGAGATTTCGGCATTTTTTCTCAGGTTAGCTATATATTTTTGATATGAGCCAAAATCTCTGTTTATCAAAGTAGTAAAAGTCTGAGATGGCTGGGTTTGTCTTGGAGTAAGGTTTGAGAAATATAATTCATGAAGAATCATCCCATTATTATTAAAAGACTTTTCAACCATTAAACCTCTAAACTCAATATCCTCTGTTACATCTTTTTCTGTTTCAGTTTCTTCTATTTCTTCCTTTATCTCTTCATTTATTGCATTTATTCTGTTTATATAGCCTGTATACAAAGTATAATGCTGCCTTAACTGGTTTTCACTAAGACCGTTCAAAGTCCCGAATAAATGGCTGTAATCTTTTGCCTGATATCTTTCTATAGGCTGAAGAGCACATTCAAGATCAGCAGCGGATGCCGGTGTTGAGGTAAAAATAAAACTCTGCAGGACTAAACATATCAACATGAATAAGAAAAATCTTATTTTTTTCATCCCAAATCTCCCAATTTCCTGATACAAGCATACTTTTATTCAAAAAGTACGTTCTTGTTATTGGCCAATTATAGAGTATAAGTGTTCTGATTTATTAATTTTAAGGTTATAGATATTGAACTTAAATTTCCCCCTATCTTTATTTAATAATAAAAAACTTATACAATAGAAATATTATTGTAATTATTTGGAAAGTGATTATGTATAGAAAAAAATTAAAAGCAGTTAGTTTTGCTGAAATTATAATAGCTGTGGTGATACTTGCTGTTGTTGCCGGTTTTACAATTCCTACTGTTATTCAGGATTTGCAATTAGCACACTATAAAGCTTTATGGAAAAATTTTTATACAGACTTTACTACTGTTCATGCCAAGTTAGCAGCAAGTAATAGAGGAACTGTAAAAAATCTTTTTACGAATAGTACACAGATGGTTAATTTGTACGGAAATCATTTAAATTATTTAACAAAATGTATAGGTACTTCCGAGTGTTGGCATGCCAGTAATACTTACTATGGTTTAAATGGAAGTCCTGATCCTAGTGCATGGTTTTATGGTTTTGTTCTTAATAATGGCATATTAATAGCTATGACCATACCTTCTACGGACTGTTCAAACACCCCATTCGGAATTCCTTCTTGCTTTGAGATGCTTGTAGATGTAAATGGTTTTAAGGGTCCTAATACTTATGGAAAAGATATATTTATAATTTATGTACAGGAACATAATATTAAACCAGCTGGATGTGTCGGTAGTAATAGTTCTCATGCAGATACATGTAGTCCTGATAAGTCAGGTGTTTCTTGCTCTACTGAATATCTTAAGCAATAAACTACCTAAACCCCCCTGCCTTTACTACAGAAGCTCTATTTGGATGGAGATATTTTTTTGCTGCTTCGTTTACATCTTCTTTTGTAATGGCATCAATTATGGATGTATATTCATTTAAATAATTATCACCAAGCTCATAAAATTCATTTATCAATAAAGCCCTTGCTATTCCGCTATTATTGGAAAATCTCAATGGGTATGAGCCTATTAGGCAGGACTTGGCAAGATCAAGTTCAGCGTCTGTAGCGCCATCTTCGATGAATTTTTCTAGTTCTTTTCTTAACTCTTCAATAGCAATATCTGCATAATTAGTATCTACGCCAAATCTCACTGACCATGATCCGGGAATAATAAGAGAGTTGAATCCTGAAGAAATACTATAAACAAGACCCAGATCTTCTCTGATTCTCTTGCCTATCCTGCTGGATAAAGAGCCGCTGCCACCGAGAATAAAATTCATCACCGTGGCTTTATGATAATCAGGATCTTTTCTTGCCAGATTTCCGAAATGACCAAAAAGAACCTCTGCTTCAGTTTTACCTTCTACATATATTTCTTCTTCTTTATATTTTTTCTGTAAAGATACATTTTTAACCTGAGGCTCAGGCAATTCTTTGGGTTGCCAGCTGCCAAAATTCTCTTCTACCAGCCTAAAGACCTCATCATATTCTACATTGCCTGATATCCCCAGAATCAGGGTAGATGGAGAATAAAAAGTTTCATAAAAATTTCTGACATTATCAAGTGTAATTTCTTTAATCTGCTTTTTTTGTGTTCTGAAGCTGTAAGAATAAAGCACATGATGCCTTGGGTATACCATTTGGCTAAATGCCAGCCTTGCAAGGTAAGCGGGATTAAACTTCTTTTGTTTTAATCCGGCTATAGAAAGATGCTGGTATTTTAAAAATTCATCTTCAGGAAAAGTTGGTTCCTGCAAGATTTTTGCCAGAATATTCAGAATAAAAGGAAAATCTTTAACAGTAGAGGATAAAGAGAAATTAACAGCTTCGCCAATATTACTGATACCGACAGAAGCTCCTCTTCCTTCGACTTCGTTTGCTATTTCGATTTTAGACATTCCTTTTGAGCCTCTGTTTAGCATTCCACCGCAAACAGAAGGTAAAGCCGGATTAACTATTGAGGAAAACATATTTCCTGCATTTATAGTTCCGTACAATTTAATGGTATCGCTGGTTTTATTTTGTGTAAAAAGTACTTTTGAACCGTTATTTAGAACTTTTTTATAAAAGCTTATAGGTGCCGCGCTGATTTTTTCTTTTATCAGTATTGGCGGTGTTTTATATATATGATGTACAGTTTCATGAGGAGTATAATCATATGTAGGGACATACTTTTTAGCCTCGGCGTTAGCCGGGATAAAGTCTGCTATTGTTGCATTTGATAAATTAAGATATTTTTTAACACTGTTTCTAATGTCATCTATGGTTACTTTATTAATATTATCGACATAATCATCAACAAATTTATAGCTATCAACGGTATCATAGTATCCTAACATGTATGCCAGTTTATAAGTCCCATCTCTGTTGAACTCAAAGCCTGAGGTGATACGTCTTTTAGTTTTTTCAAGTTCTTCTTTTGTTGGCGGCTTATCACCCGCAATTGCATTTATTTCTTCTATAATTTTTTCTTCTGCTTTTTTGTGGCTCATTCCGGGAAATAATGTAGTAATTATAGTAAATAAGCCCGGATCTTTTGATACTTCAGCACTAACACTTACATCTATAGCTATTTCTGTTTCTACCAGAGACTGATATATCCTGCTGCTGACTCCCAGATTTAACATCTCACTAAGCACAATAAGAGGAAATATATCTTTATTGCTGGCTGGCGGAATGTGATAAGCAAGTTTAATTATAGGACTGCTTCCCGGTTTTCTTATTGTTGTTCTTCTTAAATCCCTTTGGGGTTTTTCTTTTGCAATTTCTACTTCTATTTCCTTTGGAGGGATGGAACCAAAATAGGTCTTGATTAAATCAAGAGTCTGTTTTTGATCAAAATTTCCTACAACTACAATAGTAGCGTTATTTGGAGCATAAAATTTATTATAATAATCGTTTAAATCATCAAGTGTAATGGATTTTATATCTTTTTCCCAACCTATAACCGGATTTCTGTACGGATGACTGAGATATGCTTCTTCTCTTATTCCTGTTTCCAGTGTGTTATAAGGATTATCAAGATTTTTTTCAAGCTCAGATAAAATTACTCCTAGTTCTTTTTCTCTGTCATCTTCTTGCAAAACCAGACTATTCATTCTTTGAGATTCAATAATCATTGCAAGTTCAAGCTTGTCTGTGGCAAATGATTCGTAATAACTGGTGAAATCCCTTGAAGTATAAGCATTAAAAACCCCGCCATTTCTGGTTATTTCAGCTACAACCTGACCATTTTCAAAATAATCAGTTTTCTTAAAGCTTAAATGCTCTAAAAAATGAGATATCCCTGTTTTACCCGGTTTCTCATTTCGGGATCCAACTTTATACCACACCATAAAAGTAGCTGATGGCGAACATAGATGGTTTTGAAATAATATTTTCAAGCCATTATCCAGTTTATATTCAGTTGTTTTATGATTTAATACCATTGTGAACACCGTTTTTTAAAATGTCATGTTAGTTTTTTATCTTTTACTATCTGTTTTCCCTGTATATAAACACTATCTGGATTTTCTTTATTTATAAAATCTAAATATGTTTCATTATCATTGAGTTTAAAAACTAAAAAATCTGCCTCTTTGCCTTTTTCAAGGCTGCCTATTTTATTATCCAGCCTCAATATTTTGGCTGCATTTATTGTTAGCATATCAAGTAGTTTTAATAAATCCAAACCTGTACTATTTTTAATGAATTTAGCTTCATTAATTATATTTAAATCATAATTGCTAAACTTACTATCAGTCCCGATGCCAATTCTATCGGTTAAATTATATAAACTTTGAATTTTATTAATATCAATTGTTTTATTGTGCAAAATCATATTACTTCTGGGACAGTGAACTATATTAACGTTGTATTTTGCCAATTTTTCAAATGCACTTTCTTGAAGCTGATTGAGATGGGTTAAAATTAAGTTATTACCTAATATTTCGATTACTCCCAGTTCTTCAAGATATTCAACAGGGTTAAGACCTGTTTTAACAGGAGTTACTTTATCCCAGCCAACGAATTTATGTATTAAATCAATATCAGAATACCCTTTTTCAAGCCATCTTATTTCCGCCTTTGATTCAGCTAGATGTGTCTGAACTAAAAGATTATTTTCTTTTGCAAATTCAGCGATTTTTTTCCATAAAGCAGGGTGAACATTATAAATAGAATGAGGAGAAATACCAATATTAACTAATTCAGACTCGTTTTGCTGAATTATATTGATTTTTTCTTTTAAATTCTCAAATTCCAGCTCACTGGTTTGTTCATTATTTGAAAACGTTTCAAGAAATAAAAATGTTCTAATCTTGCTGGAATTAAATATGTCAAAGAGTTCTTTTGATACCTGCCCAATACAGGTCGTACCTGATAAAAGGGCTTCGTCTATTCCGTTTTTAACAGAGTTTTCTTTTTGAGACACATCTAATTGTGAATACAGACTCATCAACTCTTTTATCCAATTTATAAAATCAATCGGGGATTGATGTTGTCTATTATTTTGATTTAAATCAGTAAATTGCAAGTGTGCATGCAGGTTGATAAATCCCGGTGTAATAACAGATTTTCCGTAATTTATAATTTCACAACTCTCAAAATCTTTTAACTCTTCCTGGCTTAAAACCTCAAAAATCATGCCGTCTTTAACTAAAACCGCACCTTTTTCAACTATTTGCCCGTTCGCAGGTAAAATCCATTCAGCCTTATAAATCTTAAACATACTTTTTATAATCTTTTTTAAAATAACTATCTAATATATCATATATTAAGTACTTCGTACTGTCACAAGTCATTAATTATTCCAATAATACAATGTATTATGATGCTAAAACCAAAAATACAGGTTAATATTATGAAAAACTCAATAAAAACCAAAATAATAGCAACTATAGGACCTGCTACCAATACAGAGGAAAAAATCACTGAACTTGTTAAGGCAGGTGCAAAAATATTTAGAATAAACTCTTCTCACGGCACAAAAGAAGAGCATGCCAAAAATATTGGAATTATCAGGAAAGTTGCAAAAGCCTTGAATGAATATCTAACGGTTATTCTTGATCTTCAAGGACCAAAAATAAGGGTGGGTAATTTAAAAGAACCTCTTGATTTAAAAATTTCTCAGGAAATAACTATTATCCCATCAATGGAAACTGATAAATCTGACACAATTCCTGTTGATTATCCGGGAATAATAAATGATGTAAAAAAAGGTGACAGAATTCTGTTGGACGATGGAAAAATCCATCTAAAAATCCTCTCTGTTACTGAAGATTCTATAAAAGCAGAAGTTATTCATGGCGGAAAATTAACTTCCAGAAAAGGTGTAAATATCCCTGAAGAAATAACAAGCCTTCCTGCCATCACCGATAAAGACATTGATTATATGAAATTTGGTATAGAACACGATATTGACTATTTTGCTCTATCTTTTGTCAGAACAAAAGAGGATATTACCAGAGCAAAAGAATATATTAGCAGGTTTAATGGTGATATTCCCGTTATTGCAAAAATAGAAAAACCTCAGGCACTTGATAACATTAAATCAATAATTATGGCATCAGACGGTATTATGGTGGCAAGGGGAGACTTGGGAATAGAAATCTCTCCTGAATATGTACCTTTAGTTCAAAAGAAATTAATATGCAAAGCAAATTGCAGAAGAAAAGCAGTAATTACAGCAACTCAAATGCTTGAATCGATGATGCATGAACTTACCCCAACAAGAGCAGAAGCAAGTGACGTTGCAAATGCAATTCTGGATGGCTCAGATGCCATTATGCTCTCAGGAGAGACAGCTATAGGAGAATATCCTGTAGAAACAGTAAATATGATGCATCTAATAGCAAAAGATACAGAAAAAAGTCATCTGTATAAACATAATGTTTCTCTCTGGGGGCATGGTGAAGTATATGAGATTGAATCTCAAGCTATTGCAACAGCAGTTGTCAGAATGTTATCAGAAATAGAAATTAGTGCAATTATTGCATTTACAAGATCAGGTTTTACAGGAAGACTTTTATCAAAAGAAAAACCATCTGTTCCAATAATTGCTATATCTGACAATGAGAAAATTTGCAGAAGATTAAATCTATTCTGGGATGTTTTCCCTTATAAAATGGATTTTGGGCGTAGTTTTACCGAGGAAATGCTTAAGGATCTGGATGAAATTCTAATAAAAGAGACTTTTTTAGAAGCAGGAGACAAGGTTATTATCACAGGAGGATTGCCATATCTGGCTGCCGGTAAAACTAACTTTTTAAGATTATACCAAATCGGCTCCGCTGGTATTATATGTTAATCTAATTTTTCAGCATTTGGTAAAGTAAACCAGAATCTAGAGCCTACGCCTTCTTCAGATTCGAAGTAAATATTGCCTTCTTGTATTTCAATAAGCTTTTTGGTCAAGGCTAAACCTAGCCCGGTTCCGTCTTGTTTTCTGTTATAAGAGGAATCAAGCTGTATGAATTCTTTAAAAATTTTGTCAAAATCTTTCTTTGCTATACCTATTCCGGTATCTTTAATTTCTACTCTTAAAATATCATCTTCAATAGTTGTAAGAACACTGATTTTTCCATCATTAAGAGTGAATTTAACAGAATTGCTAAGAAGGTTGTACATTATTTGCCTAAATTTACCTATATCAGCATTTATAACAATTTTTTCCAGTTGTAAATCAATAGTAATATTTTTCTTTACAGCTAAACTGTTCAGTGTAAGCACTACCTCACTTATTACATAACCTGAATTAAATTTTTCGTAGACTATATTAGTATTACCGGATTCAATCTTGGAAAGATCGAGAATATTATTGACCAGCAGTAATAGATGTTTTCCACTTATTGCTATATTTTTTAGATATTCTGATCCTTTATCAGACAGATGACCATAATACCCCTTTAATATCATCTCTGAAAAGCCGATAATAGCATTAAGAGGAGTTCTGAATTCATGGGACATATTTGCAACAAATTCACTTTTTAATCTGGTCGCCTGCTGGATTTTACTAAATAAATCCGCCTGACTGATAGCAACATATATTTGATTGGCAATGGTTTCAAGAAGTCTGATTTCTTCTTGAGTCCAGTGCCTGAAATAATCATACTCAGTTAAACTTATTATCCCCCATACTTCCTCGCCCTGTTTAATAGGTGTGAATATCATTGATTTTGCTTCAATTGATTTATAAAAATCTTTAAAGAAAGAAGGGGAGTCATATTCATCAATATTATCAATGGCTAATGTTGTCCCCTCTTTACTGAATAAAATGTTAGCAAAATAATCGCCAAGCTGCTGATCGTATTCAAAGGTTTGAATTCCTCTGGTACCTTCTTGAGCTTTATATTCTCGCATTAACAGGAAATCCTGATAATTATTTTTATTAGGATATTTATATATGCTAACCCTGCTAACGTTGAATAACTCGGCTACTTCCTGACATACGATTTCCAGGGTTTCATCAATATTGAGGCTTTTTCTGATTTTACTTATAAGAGCTCTGAGAAGTCTTTCTTTTTCAGCGTTTTGTTTCTCTTTTTCAGCCTGTTTTTTGGTTAATGAATATAATTCAGCCTGTTTTATTGCAATAGAAATGTTATCAGCAATTATTGCCAGAAGATTTATCTCATCTTGAGTCCATTCTCTGTGGTATTCACTTTGTAAAAGGCCGATTGCCCCCCATTTTTGATCATCTTTTTTAATAGGAATAGCTAAAAGAGACTTTATTTTTATTCTTTTATATATTTCTCTTAAACACTCAGGATGCTGAGAATCATCCATATTCTTTATTACAATATTTTCATCTTGATCAAAAACACATTTTGCAAAATAAGAGCTTGTTCTAGGGGTAGGTTGTGTATCTCCCAGCATTGGCAAAGTCGGATCAGTCTGGTGTTCTACCAGAAATGTCCATACAGGAATCCCGTCTGATTCTGAATATCTTGATAATGCAACTTTATCAACTTTAAATAGATTAAATAATTCTGAACAAATATTATTCAACACTTCATCTATATCCAGAGAACTTCTGATAGTATTAGTTATTTTTCTCAAAAGAGCTTCTCTTTCAGCTTGTTTTTGAGTAGTTGAATATAATTCAGCCTGTTTTATTGCCATAAATATTTGATCAGAAATATCTTCAATAATATCCATATCTTCCTGAGACCATTGTTTATAATGATCGTGTACAAATAAACCAATAGTTCCCCAGACATTTCCATCTTTTTTTATAGGAATTCCCATAATGGATTTAACACCAAGATTTTCATACTCCTGTTTAAAATAATCAGGAGCATTGGATTTCGATAAGTTATTGATAACAATAGGAATTTTTTGCTCAATTTCTACTTCAGCCCAATATTCTCCAATCTTCTTATTGGCATTTATATGAGAGAATCCTTTTATGTTTTCATTGATTTTATATTCTCCTAAGCTTTTCCATTTTTGATCGTTTTCTTTATTTAAATATTCAATTATTGCTACTCGTTCAACTCCAAGTAAACCGGCTATTTCTTCACATATAACGTTTAAAGTCTTATTGATATCTGGAGAATTTCTGATTGTAGTTGCTATTTTTCTTAATAATTTTTCCTTCTCAGCCTGTTTTTTAATACTCAGATATAATTCTGCTTGTTTTATAGCAATAGCAACCTGATTGCCAATATCTGTTAATAACTCAATATTGCTTGATTCCCATTTTCTGGAATCTTTAACCTGATGAACTGAGAAAGCTGCTAATATTTCTCCTTTATGAACAACAGGGACTATAATGGCAGATTTGGATTTATGTAGTTTATAAAACTGTGCTGCTACGGGATTGATGGAATCTAAGCAGGTCTCGTTAAATATAATTGGAATCTGACCTTTAACAAGATTATCATAGTATTCTGTAGAACTATTTATAAGTAATTCGTTGCCAAGAACTTCAGGAATCTCTTCGTTAATTCGATATTCATTTTTGGCTTCAAATTTACCTGTTTCTTTATTAAATAATGCTATTAAGCATCTGTCTACCTTAAGGAGTTTTCCAACCTCTTCAACGGTAGTCTGCAAAACATTATTTAAATCCAGAGATTCCCTTATGCTATCAACAATCCATCTGGTAATTCTTTCTCTTTCAAGGTATTCAACAACATAAGTAATATTCTCTAAGAAATTGGGATTCATAGAGAATTCATCGTGATTTATTGAAGATAATGGCTCATTATCCGTAAAGTTTTCTTTGTTATTAGATAAAAATTCAAGAAATTTTTTTATTAATATCTGTGTTTCCAATTTTTTATCCTACAAATTATCTGTATCAGTGAATACTTATAATAAAAATTTATAAACAAATTATGCTGATAATACCAAATACATTGGAACAATAAATCAATGAAAAGGTGTAAACTCAAAATTTTGAAAATAATAGCTGAGAAAACTTATAAAATTGTTATTCCCATTTTTTTGAATTTTAATACATAAGTTTAAAATATTATTATTTAGAGAAATTGAGATTAATAAAAAATTAGCTTAAAAAGCAGCAGGAAAATAGGATTAAGTATTTTAGATTTATAATATCAAGTATTCGTTGCGTTTCAGGGTTAAATTGTCTAAAAAGATAATAAATATTTATATTTTAAGCAAAAAGTTTAATAAGTAATATGTGAATTTGTTTAATGTAAGACAATTTATAATCATTTAGAATGTACTTATAAACTAAATTTACATAGTTAAAAGGAGATGTGGAGATATGGGAGGATTAAGAAAGAGATTATACGATATCCTGAATGATTCAGCTCGGAAAGAAAGTATAGTGAAAACAAGAAAAGAAACAAAAAGCACGGCATATGGTACAAGTGGAGCATATGGCGCTACCGCAATAGCTCAGGCATTTAAAGGAGCTGACTTCCCAATGACAAAAGATGATATCATGCAAAAATATGGTGATCGTGAAATAGAATATCATAAGGGAAGAAAAGAAAAGGTACATGATATACTGGAAAACATTCCTGATGAAAAGTTTAATTCAACAGTAGAGCTTGAACAAGCTTTTCATGAAACATTAAAGAAGCGTAAATAACTGAACTAAAAGAATAAAGTCCCCCTATTTAAGGGGGACTTTATTCTTTTAAAACAAAAACAAACATAAGCCGAAATATCAAAGAAGTTTCTTCACTTTATTAAAATAAAAGAGCCAGCAAGGAGGATCGAACTCCTGGCCTGCGGTTTACGAAACCGCTGCTCTACCGACTGAGCTATGCTGGCGATTTATAATTTTTATATTGTAATGAATTTTATTATATTTCATCAAGAATTAATTGTAATAGAAAATACATTATTTTGACTAAATATAACAGATTTTAATTGTTTGATTTTTTAGAATTTTATTAACTTATAAAACAAAAAACTTTGTAAATAGGCAATTTCCATGAAAATTATGTTTTAATATATATATATATAGTATATACACACTAAGAAGAGGGGTAAACATGAATTATTATAATTATAATATTGATGAAATTGAAAATACCGGTGATACCATAAGAAGAAAAAATAAAATTAAATCTAAAAATTTAATGAATGTAGCTGTTAGTTTTAATGATGAAGAAACTTTAAAGAAAATACAGAATGTATTATTAAGCTTATCTCCTGAAGAAATGATGATGTTTAAGGAATATCTTAATGATAGAAAATTTTTAAAAAGATCAAATCATAAATTAGATGAACAAAAAGTCATCAATAAAATAGTAGGTATAGCAGTATCATCTGTTCCAAAAGATAAATATTTAAAGGAAATATATGAAGAATACACCAATAACTTAAATATTATCGATAAAATAAAGATAAAAACAACACAAACAACCGATTGTAGAGAATTAAATATGCTTATAGAAAAATTGGATGAATTTAATAATAGAAATGTTGAACTATTAAATATGATAAACAATAGAGAAGATGAAAAGAATTAAATAGATCAATAATATAAAGAAATCCTCCTTTTTAAGGGAGGATTTCTTTATATCTATATTTCAATAAACATGCAAATGTAAAGAATTATAACAAAAACAGGCAAATCCATGAAAACATTGCAATTTTCATGGATTCCCTGTTTTTATAAACATGTAAGATATATACTTTTTATATACAAAATATTTAAAGATAATAAATAAGGAGAAAAGAAAGATGTCACAAATAGAAATGTTGATGAACGAGTTAAACCTGAAACCAGACACAATAGAAAATACATTAAGTAAAATAAATAAAATTTGCAAAGATTATCAGAGTCCAACTAGTTTCTATTTTATAAAACTAAATGCAAATGGTAACGGAGACGGTGATAACTAAAAATAATTATAAAGAGAATTAAGAGGTTAGATAAATAAAAAGGGGGTACACATGATTAACGCTTTAGGATCAAATTCATTTGACAGATTAGAACAGATTAAAGACCAGGCAGCTTTAAAATCAAAAATTAGTCAATTAATGACTCAATTAGAATTGGCATCAACAAAAGAAGCAAAAGCTGCTCTAGCAGATCAGTTACAATCATTAGCACAGAATTCAGGACAAACACTAAGCCAGTTAGGTTTTTCTTCACCAAACATGGGATCTATCTTCTCACAACAGGGTAAAATGGCAGTAGTAGCCACCCCAACAGGTACAACTCCAACAGCTAGCGTTCCGGTTGGTAATGTAACAGCAGGAGCAGCTGGTAAGATAGATGTATCAGGTCTTTCAGAATTTCGTAAAGATAATGACGGCGTTGATGGAGATGCAAAAAATAAAGTTGCAGGAAGAAGTGCAACAGATTCAGAACGTGACTGGAGTGTAATTTCTGATCTGAGAAAAGAACTTGGAATTGGTAGTCATTCATATGATGGTGAATGGATTGAAAAGGCTAAATTAGGTGATAGAGTTACTGTTTATGATAAAGATGGAAACTTAAAAACTGATTTTGGTACTGCAATAGATGAAAGATCAGGATTAGCCAGATTCAGATCCGGTGATATAATAGAAGTTAAATCAGAAAAATACGGCATAGTAAGAATACAATCCGGTGGAGATGGTAACTTAAACGGTAGAGATGACAGAATTATCTCCATAGGTAATGAAGTAGCAGCAAATGGAATAACAAACGGATTAAATAACATTAATCAAGGTTTAGCTGCAACTCCACAAGTAGCAGAAGCAGCAAAAGCACAAGAATTAGCTAAATTACAAGTGGCAGCAAATCCACAGTTAAATAGTTTAGCAAATCAAAATCCATATCAATTATCAGATGCGGATATTAAAAACTTACTGGCTGCTATATTACAACTTGTTAATCAAGCTAGCAAATAATCATTCTAAGTTAATAAAAAGAGCCTGAGATGAATTTCTCAGGCTCTTTTTGTAATATTAATAATTGCTGGTTCCGTGATAAGCACCTTTAAGCATTATTTCCATCTCGGCAGGAGAGTCAGAGGTTTCTATCGCTGCTTGTTCACTAATTAAACCTGTTTGTACAAGTCTTAACAGAGACATATTCATACTCATCATTCCGTTATAATCGCCTGCTTTTACAAGTTCATAAATTTTTTCTATTTCATCTCTGGCAATATAATCTCTTGCGGCAGGTGTAACAACCAGAATTTCCGTTGCAGGAATTCTTCCTTTATTATCTGCCCGTTTTACAAGTTTTTGAGCAATTGTTCCCTGTAAAGTTGCTGCTATTTGCAATCTTATTGATTCTCGTTCGTGGGGTTCAAATGCGTTAATGATTCTGTTTATTGTTTGAACAGAGTCGGTTGTGTGAAGAGTAGCAAATACAAGGTGGCCTGTTTCAGCTGCTTTTAAGGCACTTGATATTGTTTCTCTGTCTCTCATCTCACCTATTAATATAACATCAGGATCTTGTCTGAGGGCATATTTTAATCCGTTTGGAAAACTGTCTGTATCCACACCTAACTGTCTTTGAGTAAATATACATTTTTTATTTGTGTGAATGAATTCTATAGGGTCTTCAAGAGAAATTATATGTTTTTGTTGTGTTTGGTTTAAATGATCGAGCATAGAAGCAAGGGTTGTACTTTTACCACTACCGGTAGGGCCTGTTACAAGCACAAGGCCATTATTTAATCCTGTAAATCCTTTTATTACAGGTGGCAGTGATAAAGCTTCTACGGTAGGAACGCTAAAAGGGACAACCCTTAATACCATGCCAATTTTTCCTAAGTCATGAAGAATATTTGCCCTGAACCTTGAAACTCCAGGCATTTCTACTGAAAAATCCAGATCATAACTTGAATTTATTTTAGCCCGTACTTCCTGCGGGACAATTCTTTCAATTACCTGATTCATATCTTCAATTGATAATGGGGCCAGTTTGGTTTTCATCATAATGCCATCTTTTCTGACCATAGGTGGTGCATTAATTCTAAGATGCACATCAGAAATTCCCTGACTTACAGATAATTGCAAAAATGCTTCAATATCAAACGGTTGAGCAACAGCGTTTTCCTGTTCTCTCATTTCGGGTTCCATATTCATAAAATTTTCTCCAGACAGTTTTTATATGAGGCTCTAGAAAATATATTACATTATTTTTCAGATTTACTGAAGACACCTTTTCGATAATCGAAAATAAGTTATACCATTGAATTTATTTTCTTGAATTTTGCAACTGATTTGCACCTGTTTTGACCTTCTTTGATAGGTGCTTTTGAGCTACCTGTGTGGGTATTGATGTTTTTTGATTTTGGGTTAATTTCTTGCAAAAGCTTGTGTGAATTGGGTTTTAATATCCATTATTTTGATGCAGATTGCTAAAAATGTTGAAAATAAAGGATTTATTAAAAGCAGATTTCAAAATAATTTTTTAGCTGCTCTTAACATTAAATTATCAAGGTTCTAGTTTTATCAGTATACAGTATTATTTCCCGTCCATGTGGCCACAATTTTTAATGGCGCACAATTGTGTACTCTATAACTGCCTTATCGGTACGCGGTGCGCACCCTACCTGCTATGCCAATTCCAAACTGGAGTTTGATTTTAAATCAACTTCTGATATATTTTGAAGAGAGATTAGAGAAATTTTTCTAATCTCTCTTCAAAATTAAGGTTTACACAAAACTTGTTACGGAATCATATCAACAAAATTTTGCTTTTGCTTCTTGACTTTTAACATACAATCTATCTGGCTAAACAGCAGAATTAGTTAAATATAAAGAGGATTGTTTTTGGCAAGTAGGAAATCTAGCGTTCGGAATTTAATTTTCTAGCACCCTTACAAAAAATTTTAACAATTAATAGATGAGTGCTTTAGCCTGTAGCTAGACCCGTTAAACATTAATAGATGACTATGATGTATTATCCTGTCAATAATTGCACTGGTTAATTTCTCATCATAAAAGATATTGTTCCATTTGCTAAATTCCAGATTGGTTGTGACAATTAAACTCCTTGCTAGACTTTCATTTTGCCAAAAACAAAGGCGCAAAACAGGTGCAAAAGGGTTGCAAAAATAGACTAATAAATATATGTTTTATTAGGAATGAAAGATAATCTGTGATAGTGGCTTAGCCACAAAAAATAAAGGAGGTTTTATTGAACAAAAACGCTCAAATCGTGTTACTCTCTCAATTTATTACCTAAATCAACTTTTTTAGTTGGATAGTGAGAGCCAAGCCAGTCGTTAAAGCCGTCTTTATAAAGAGTTATATGCTTAAATCCTTCTTCTTCAAGCTGATTTACAGCTTTTTGACCCATTTTTTCATCTTCACCATAGACTACCAATTTTTTTTCAGGATTGTAACGTTTTTGAGCTTCTACCTGTAAATCATCCAAAGGAATATTTTCTGCTCCGCGAATATGGGCATGCTGATACTCATCAGAATTTCTCACGTCAATTAGGGTAATGTCTAATATTTCATTTTTCAATTCATCCTTGGAGATAATTGTAGCCATATAATGTTCTCCTTATTATTAAAATTAGTTAACAATTCACTTTATACTCAAATTTATTTTTTATATTAATCATATAAACGTGTATATCAGATAATAGTTTATTAATTTTATAAAACAATAATAAATTATTAATCCCATATTTTGATAAATTTTATTGAAATATAGTTTAATAATAGGGATAATTGTTTTAGGAGTGTATTTTTACATTTAAGACTTGGATGGAGAGATAATGAAAAATAGAAAGTTTATGCTTTTATTCATCATTGGTCTAGTAGCTGCAAGTATAGTTATTATACTTACAAAACCTACTAAACTAGGCCTTGATTTGATTGGGGGGTCGAGACTTGTTCTTCAGGCTCAAAAACCTGCAAATGTTAGTAAAATTACTGATGAAATGATGAACAGTCTTCAGTTTGCTATTGAAAATAGGGTTAATAAACTGGGCGTTGCTGAAACAGTAGTTCAAAGAATTGGGGAAGACAGATTAATTGTTGAAATCCCAAGTATTAACGATCCTCAAAAAGCAAAAGAGTATTTAGGTGAAACGGCTGAACTTGAATTTAAAGAACAAAAAGTTGGCTTTAATGGCGAAACCACATGGGTTGGTACAGGCTTATCAGGTAAGGATGTGAGTAAAGCCTCCGTTGGAACAGATGCTGTTGGCCGTTGGGTTGTCTTGTTACAATTTAATGATAAAGGAACTAAAAAATTTGGTGATTTAACTAAAAGATTAGTTGGAAAACCAATGGCTATAGTATTCAATGGTGAAGTACAATCCACACCTGTGATCCAAGAGCCTATTCTTGCTGGTAGTGCCCAAATTAGCGGCGGACAAGAAGGATTTGCTGTTGAAGAAGTAAGAAAAACCGTTGACCTTTTAAACGCAGGTGCATTACCTATTCCTGCTAAAATTATTGAGGAAAACTCCGTAGGACCAACTCTGGGACAGGAGTCTATTGAAAAAAGTAAAATTGCCGGAATTGTAGGGCTTGCTCTGGTTATGTTGTTTATGATCGGCTACTATAGAGTTCCCGGTATTATTGCAAATATAGCTTTAATAATTTACGGGCTTATCATATTTGCGATATTTAAAACAGTACCTGTTACCCTAACACTGGCGGGTATTGCAGGATTCATCCTGAGTATCGGCATGGCAGTTGATGCCAATATCCTAATATTTGAAAGAACAAAAGAAGAATTAAAAGCTGGAAGAACCCTATTTACAGCTATTAATGCAGGTTTTGACAGAGCATTTGCAAGTATTTTTGATAGCAATATGACTACAATCATTACCTGTGTGATACTTTATATGTTAGGAACCAGCATTATTAAAGGCTTTGCCTTAACCCTTGCAATAGGTGTTCTGGTTAGCATGTTCACTGCTATTACAGTTACCAAGAACTTTATGCATCTTTTCTTCGGAACAGGACAGCTTAAAAATCCGGGTTGGTTTGGCTTGAAGAAAGAACATATTAAAAGAATGTTTGAAGCTGAGGATACTGATCCAAGGAAAGCTAAGTTAGGTGTTCTTGACTAGAGTTTTAGTAAAACTAATAGCAGGTAAAAAAGGAGATTAAAAGTGAGTAATCCGTTTTTCAGAGATAAAAATATAATAGATGTGGTTAAATACAAATGGCTATGGCTTGGTATTTCAGCAATACTCGTTATTCCTGGTCTTATAGCCATGATATATTCCACTGTGGTTTTTCATTCACCGATGAAATTAGGAATAGATTTTACAGGCGGAACCATGCTTCAGTATGGATTTAAAAAGGAATTATCTGGCTCTGATATTGGAGCAATTAGAGAAAACCTTGCAAAAATAGGGATTGAGAACCCGGTAATTCAGCTTGAGCAGTCTGATGATATGATGAATATTAAGGTTGACGCAACAAAAGCCAGCGTAATTGAAAAAATTCCTCAACCTAAAAAAGCAAATATTAACTCAATTGTTTCAATTAGAACAGGCTTTTTAGACAGTGATAAATCCGATAACAAGATTGTTGAAATTAATCAGGTTTTAAAAGACAAATTTGGGGACGCTGAGCTGCTTCAAACAAACTCTATTGGACCAACACTTGGAAAAGAATTGTTTAAAAATGCTGTATTTGCTTTATTATTAGCATTCATAGCTATTGTTGGATATTTAGCTTTCAGATTTAAAGCTGACTATGCTATGTTTGCTCTTGTGGCTCTTTTCCACGACGCACTGTTTGTTTGCGGGATATTCGCTATATTGGGTCTATTCTTTAACGTCGAGGTAGATGGTTTGTTTATAACAGCTATCCTGACAGTAATAGGTTTTAGCGTACACGATACTATCGTTGTGTTTGATAGAATCAGAGAAAACTCAAGATTCCTGGCTAAAAAGATGTCATTTAACGATATAGTTAATGCCAGCGTTAATCAAACCCTTGCAAGAAGCATCAATACTTCATTAACAACCCTTATAACACTGTTTGCATTATACTTTCTCGGTGGAAGCACAACCAAGAACTTTGTATTAGCAATGATCTTAGGTATTGCAATTGGAACATATTCAAGTATCTTCAATGCAAGTACACTACTTGCTATGTGGAGAGACAGAAATACAACCGGTAAGAAAAAACCGGCAATAGCTTAAAAACCTAAACATAGTGAAAGATACGGGATTAATCCCGTATCTTTCTTATTAATTTTGATCTTTTATTATTTGACCTCACCTGTTTCAGTATTAAAAGGTTTTTTAGCTTCATTGAAGCCTTGTACTACCTGATTTGATACATTAATTGCATCTTTTCCAACTAATTTACTCATTAATTTTTTCCAATTTTCTGGATATTTATCTAAACCCATAACTTTCTGGGTATGCTCAAAAGTCTTTGTATTCAATTCTCCATTTAATAATAATGATTCAATGGAATCCATAAAATTATTTGCTACTTTTTTAAATTCTTGAAAAACCGGATATGCTTTTTGGAATTCTTCTACATCTTTTCCTGTAATAACAACTCTATCTTCTTCATTATTCCAAATTTTTTGATAAAATTTATCTTTTTTAAACGGTTCAGGATGAAGTGTATAAAAGTCAGTTGGAACATTATTTTTGTTATTTTCTTTCTTGATTTTTCCATAAACTTTTTCAACTAAAATTTTATCACCTTGAAGATGGTATATTCCTTTGAAATTAATGGATTCTTTCATTTTTTTACTTCCTTTCTAATCAAACTGTATTTTATTGTACTATTTTGCCCTCTACTGTGTCGAATTTTCCTTCTTTTATTGCATTTTCCGCTTCTTCTGCACTAAATAAGTTTTCGATAAAAGAACCATGTTTAGTTGCAAACTCTATCCATTTTTTTGCATTCTTCTCCATGCATTTAGTCATCTCTTTTATTTTCTCTTCTGTCGGGTTTTTAAATAAATTCACTTCACATTTTTCTTTTGCTTCATTATAATTTTTAGCAGCTTGTTTAAGTTCGAAAATATCACTGTTTCCTGTTGCTATAACAGTAGAATCAATAACAATATTTTGAGCTTTTATTCTTTCAAGTACTTCTGAGTGAGTTGGGATAGCTTTTTTCGCATTTTCTTCTGAAATTGTTTTGATAACCCTCTGTACATCATTAGAAATACCCGCCAGTATATAAGCGCCTTTAAAATTTATCTGCCCCATTTGAAACTCCTCTTCTATTGAATTTATTGAAATTATTTCTTTAACTATGCATTAACCTTCAAAGTATTTTTTAGAACATCTTTAGCACTATAAGCAGGGGTGTTTTTATCTTCTGTAACAACAAGACCCTCTACATAATCAAGAACTCTTGTTTTATCAAGTGTTTTAAGAAAATGTGTCGGGGTTCCTTTTTTTGTATTTTCGACCTGAAGTTTATTAACTGCTTCTTTAACATCACCCTGGGTTCCATAAATTTTGAATTGTCCGTTAAAATTAACTGGATTAAACATTTTTATTTCCTTTCCTGAATTTAATTAGAAATTAAGTGTTATATATACATTTAAAAATGCTAATAATTTTTCATGCTATATTTAAATAAAATTGTAAAAACTTGTTACATTTTTAACATCAAAAGTATATGGTATACTATAATCGCTTATTTAATACCACAAGTAATCTTGCGAGACAATACGACTATTGGAAAATATAAAAAATAAAAAAAGTGCTGCCTTGTTATCAGTGTTTTCAAACTCTTTTCTTATTATTGCTAAACTTTTTGTAGGAATAATATCTGGAAGCGTTAGTATAATTTCTGAAGCTGTTCACTCTTTTATTGATCTTCTGGCAGCTATATTAGCATTCTTTTCCGTCAAAATTTCTGCTGAGCCTGCTGATACAGAACATCAATATGGACATGAGAAATTTGAAGACCTGTCAGGCGGAATAGAGGGTCTATTAATTTTTGCTGCTGCCGCTTATATTATTTATGAAGCACTGGAAAAGATAAAAACAGGCTCTTTCGAACACTTAGACACAACTGCCGGTATTATAGTTATGCTGGCTTCAGTAATTATTAATACACTTGTTAGTGCTCATTTGATTAAAGTAGCTAAAATTACGGATTCTATTGCATTATTAGCGGATGCGCAACATTTAAGAGCTGATGTTTATACTTCTTTAGGAGTTTTAGCTGGTTTATTAATAATAAAATTTACAGGATTAGTGATACTCGATCCATTAATAGCCATAATTATTGCTGTATTTATTATAAAAACTGGTTATGATCTAACTAAAACCGCTATTAAAAACCTTCTGGATACTTCATTACCTGAAAATGAAAGAAAACTTATTCAAAATATTATTAAATCTTATATTCCTAAAGATATCATTGAATTTCAGGATTTGAAAACAAGAAAAGCCGGTGCAAAAAGATTAATTGAATTTACTCTTACAGTTCCAACAAGTATGACTATTAAAGAAGGGCATGATCTCTGCGATAAAATCGAAGAAGATCTTGAAAAGAATGTTAAAAATGCTGATGTAACAATACATCTTGAGCCTTGTAACGGAACATGTGATGAATGTATTCTATATCATAAGGATTCTTTAGCCTGTCATAAATTAAAATTTATGAATAGATAAATCTGGTTTGATAGGCAAATATATTATTGCTCAGTAATTATTGTTTAACGGCTCGGTTGATGCTGTAATACTAACTAAAAGAACCAGCCTGTAAAGACTGGTTCTTTTTATGCCTATTTAACTCCTATGATGAGTATAAAGGTTGTAAATTTGGTTCATGCTGAGGAATTCTACCTTCTTGAATCGGTGTATAAACTCTATAATCAATTTTTGTAAATGCATTATCTATTGATTCAAGTGATTTTAGATATTCTTCATCAATATTATTGTTTTCAATCATAGTGACAAGACGCTCAAAGTTTTCCTGGTGCTTTCTGAATCTTTCTACAGCATAATCCCTTGCTTGCCATGTGGTTACAAGAAATGGCCAGTCACTGCTTTGAACTAAAAGATTTTCTCTTGCTGCTTGATTTAATGCTCTGAGTAAAACTTCATTTTGTGGAATTACAGGATATTTAGCTGCAAGGCTTTGCATTCTTTTTTCACAGGCATGGATAATTGGCCACATCCACTCTGTTTGGTGATTTCTCCACACCCAGAAATGTCCGCCTTGTCCCCATGAGCTTTCTGGTAATGAAATAGCTGCTGATGGCGGATATTTATCAAGGTATTCACTTGCTGTTTGTCTGTTTACACCTTCCATATATTTATGGAATTTTCTAATAACCTGTTTAATGAACTCAACACCTTCAAACCACCAGTGGCCAAATAACTCTGTATCAAAGGATACCATTATCAGACCTTCTTTACCTGTAGCTTTTTTGTAGTCATTAAGCATATGATAAACAAGATTTGTATAGTGATCAGAATTTTCATTAATTCTTGACATTGCTAATACTGGATCATACAACATTTTGTCGCCTAAATCAGTACTTGGGCTTGTGATTCTCCAGTAATGCATACCTGAATTGTCATCTTTTTTATGGAATTCTCTAAAGCATCCATCACCAGGATAACCATCTGCTGCTGACCATACCTGGAATCCGGCTCTGTCATTTCTTCCCATTACAGCTACTTGAGCTTCCGGTAACCAGTAAGCTTCATAAGTTGATAAGCCTGTAGCTGGTCTTGCAGGTAATGGAATGTATTCGATATTTCCATACACACCTATTGATCTTCTACTGCCAACTGAAACTCCACCTTCAATTTGGTGTGATTCTACGAAGAAATATTCTATGCCATTATTCTGCATAGCTACTTCAACTGCTGGTCTCCAGTATTCTTTACCTTCTGGTGTTTTTGCTTCATAGCCAGGCCTGTAAGCACATTCTGGAAGCCATGCGCCTCTTGCTTTACGACCAAACATTCCTTTATATGCATCAGCTCCAACCTTAAACTGTGCATTTAAGTTTGAATCTGTTTCTAATAATGGTGAGAATCCATGGGTTGCACCTGATGTAGTAATTTCAATACAACCTAGATCCTGATATTTTTTAAAATTGCCTATTAAATCTTTTTTATATCTATTTAAGAAACTGTCTTTAATGCTTGTATACCAGTCAAAATAATATTTTGCTAAATATTTTAAATGCTGTGAATGAGCAACACTGTCATTTGGATAACGGGTTAAATCTTCTGATACAGCTTCAATTCTTGAATCCAAATATTTAATAAAACCCTCTTTAAGGTGGTCATCATTAAGTTGTTCTGCAAGAATAGGAGTTATACCTACTGTTAATTTTGCTTTTATACCTTCTTCATAAAGATCGCCGATCACATTGAGAAGTGGTATGTAGGTTTCAGACATACATTCGTAGAGATTTTCCTCTCCAAAAGGCCACATTCCAGCTTTTCTATAATACGGGAGGTGGCTATGCAACATAAATACAAAAGAACCGATCGACATTTTTTTTCCTCCAAGTTGTTTGGATTTTTTCAGACTTCATTTGGGTTGCTATTTTTTACTTATAAATAGAATTTACCACAAAAATAAAACCATGAGTATCTAAAAGTATATTTTTGTTGTGTTTTTTAGATATAAACTGAAATTTAGTTTTTACAAAGCAAAATTATACGTATAATTTATCACTCTAAACTATTGTTTGCCTCATAATTTTGTTTTATAAAGAGAATGTCTACTAAATTATTAGTTTAATATCTCTTTTCAGATAAAATCTGATAGTTTAAGAAAACCAAAAACATAAGAAAAAAGCAATATTTGCATGTTTATAATCAAGAAATCTTAACTCAAATATAAATTTCAGAGATTAAAAATGAATGAAATTATTAGTAAAATTGACAAAAAAATTATTGTGTCATGTCAAGCCAGCGCAGGAGAACCTTTTTCTGAAAATAATTGCTTAATGGCAATGGTAAAGTCTGTTATCTCGGGAGGTTCTGCAGGGCTTAGGCTTGCAGGGGCTAATGACATTAAAGAAGCAAAAAAAATAACAAGCTTGCCTATTATTGGGATAACCAAGCCTGATCCTTTACCAGAAAACTGGAAAGATATTGTTTATATTACAGTAGATTTTGATGATGCGACTTCTCTGGCCAAAGCAGGTGCGGATATAATAGCTTTAGACGGGACTTCCAGACATAGACCTAAAGAAAATCTTGCAGAATTAATATGTAGAATCAAAACTGAGTTAAATTGTTTAGCAATGGCTGATATTTCTACCCTTGAAGAAGGTATAATGTGTAAACTATTTGGAGTTGATATTATTTCTACAACCCTATCGGGCTACACAACTTATACTTTAGATAAAAATAACAATGAACCAGATTTTGAATTGTTAAAAAACTTGGTAAAGACAGTTGATTGTCCTATAATTTTGGAAGGGAGGGTATGGACTCCTGAACAAGTTAAAACTGCTTTTAATCTGGGAGCTCATGCTGTTGTAATAGGTTCAGCAATAACCAGGCCTCATTTAATAACAGAGAGATTTATTAAGTTAAGCAAATAAGTGATATCTTATAAAGAGAGATTTATCACTTTTATGAGATCCTTCACTACGCTCAGGATGACATTTTACAATTAAAATAATAGATATCAAAAAAAGGAGAGTTGGAAGATGGACAATAAAGGATTTTTTTCAATAGGTATAGATATTGGCGGCACAAAAATCAGTGCTGCTGCTGTTCAAAATGGACGGATAATTAGTGAAGTTTTAGCTTTTGGGACTCCTGATACTTCTGAAGAAATTTTAAATACTGTTCTTGAAGCTGTGGAAACACTGAAAAGTCAGTTTGATGCTAAATTTGTCGGTATTGCTACAGCTGGAACAGTTGATTTAGACAATTCAAAAGTTACAGGCTCAACAGGAAACCTTCCTACAGGATATAATAAACTTGAATTTAAAAGAATAATTGAAGAAAAATATGGGCTTAAAACTCTTATTGAGAATGATGCAAATGCTGCCGGGTATGCAGAATATAAAATAGGTAATGCACAAGGTGATAATAATACTGTTATTCTTACACTTGGAACTGGTATTGGTGGAGGAATTATAGTTGATGGTAAACTTTTAAAAGGCAAATCTGGCGGAGCAGCAGAATGTGGACATATTCCCATTATCTGGGGTAAGAAAAGACCTTGTACCTGTGGTGGTTGGGATTGCTGGGAAGCTTATGCATCCGGTACAGGATATGCAAAAAATGCTCAGGAAATGGCTCAGGAACTTCCACTTGAACAAAGAACAGGTATACTAACAAATAAAAACCCTGAAGATTTAACTACTTATGATATCATTGAAGGCTTAAGTATAGGTGATCCTTTTGCTAAAAGAGTTCACGACCACTGGGAAGAGCTGATTGTTTTAGGTTTGGTAGCTTATGCCAATATATTTGATCCTGATAGTATAGTTCTTAGTGGTGGCATGGCTAAATTTGTGACTTTTGAAAAAATTGAAAAAGAATTAAATGAGAGAATTGTGGTTCCTTATGTGAAAGTTCTTCATGCTAAAGCTGAAAATTATGCAGGTATAATAGGTGCAGCTATTTTAGCTGCAGAAAAGTTTGGTTCTTAGATAATCAATTGGCAATTATACCTATCCTGCTGAGATCCTTCGCTTCACTCAGGATGACAATGCTATGATTTTAAGACTATTTATGTGCTCAATGTGAAATTATTGGAATAATTATTAGGGTAAATAAGATATTTTTATTCTCTCAGGTATTTTCCTGAACAGGTTATTCCTGAATTAATACCTGTTTCTGATTCGCAAGTTTGGCTATCTGGCACATAAGTCATTTTGTCTTCATTTACTATAATAACCTGAAATATATCCTTGCCTACTGTATTAGGCTTTTTAAAACCGTTTATATCCATGTATATAGTTCCGCATTGATTCCCTGAAACTGTGCAGGTAACATTAACTGAATCATAAAGTACCAGCATGCCATTATTTAGAACAGAGGCTGATCCTGTTGTAGTCCTGTTTGTTCCAGATAAAGATTGCCATTGATTATCGGCATGCCAGCAAATTCCTGTATTTGCGGAAGAACAGTTTTGTACAGCATCAAAATAATTGTTAAAAAGACTTCTCATAGTATCTGTGTTAGTAAAAATTCCTGTTAAAAACCCACTCTGGTCTGATCTTAGTCGTGCTGCTGCTTTAGCTATATCTCTATGACCTGTTTTCCATAGAGTTTTTCTATTATTATCTTCCATAGTCATCAAAAGTGTTGGAATAGTTAGTGTTACAACTACTGCCAGTATTGTCAAAGTATAAAACACTTCTGCCAGTGACATACCTCTTTTGAGTTTTTTATTTTTTTTATAGTTTTTCATTTTTATACCTGTTTTATATTACTCTTTTAAATATTTTCCTGAACATCCTATTCCAGCAGTAGTTCCTGTCTCTGTTTCACAACTGTTATTGCTATTTAAAAAAACAATGGAAGCATTTAATCTTTGAGTAATACTTGCAAAATAAATATCTTTTCCTAATGTATTTGGCTGTTTAAACCCGTTCACATCAATATATATCTCTCCACACACGTTTTGAGTTCCACCTGCACATGTAGTAGAAGTATTGAGAAATATCATTAACATTTTATTATTTAAAATAAGACCAGGAGAGTTTGAGGTTAATAGGGTTCCATCTATTGACTTCCACTGATTATCGACATGCCAGCATCCCTCTGTATCAGCCACATCACAGCTTCTAATTTGATTTAGTTCTGCAGCATAAAGATTCCTCATTACCGTAGCATTAGAAAACACATTTAATAAAGAAAAACCGCTTCTTGAAGTATCATATTTTATATTTTTTGTTGCTGCATCTATATCTCTATAAACTTTTTTCCAGGATGATCGTAAGCTCGCAACTTCTATATTATGCACAACACTTGTAGTTGTTACTATTGCTATTACTGCACAAATAGCAACTACTAATAATAATTCCGCTATTGAAACACCTTTTTTTATTTTTTTATTCATATATTCAACTCTTAGCTATTATTTGGCTTTAATTATAAAAACGCTTCTTCATATATTTTATAATATCATTTTTTAATAACTTTAAAAGCCATGTAGCTGTTGGATTTATTTTTATTTGATTTGGATTTAAAGGAATTTATTGAGATCCTTCGCTTTGCTCGGATGACATTACACAATTTTGAAAACGCAAAATATTATCTGCTATACTGCTGTTAAAATTATTCCGTAGCTTGCTTTTAAGTCAGCTGGCTGTATTGTTATACCTCTACCGTAATTTATATAATCTTTATTCGATATTGGATCTTTCCAGCTGGTTTTATCCTCAAATGGTAAGCCTGATATATCTATATTTATGTCATTACTTAGTCCATTTCTTGTAATCAGGATAATTGCACAGTTATTATTATCTATATATCTTGCATAAGCATATATTTTATTTTCATTATCCGTTACTAATGTCAAAACAGGAGCATCAATAAGATAAGAATTGTTATTTCGTAAATTTATCAGTTTTTTATAAAAATTAAAAATTGATGCTTCTTCAGGATGGTGTAATAGATTTTCAAAGATATTCCACTTCATAGGGGCTCTGTTTTCAGGATCATCACCACCATTCATGCCAAATTCATCACCGTAATATATTGTTGGAGACCCAGGGAGTGTAAATTGCATAATTAATGCGGCTTTTAATTTCCTGTCATCCTTTAATACGGTTCTTAATCTTCTTGTATCATGGCTTGAAAATACGTTAAATTGTACCTGATTAGTTCCCCAGGATGCATATTCGATATTTTTATGAAGGCTTTTATCCAGTTCTGATACTGATATTTCTCCCCGGCATTGTATAGCATCTGAGGCTCTGCATAAAATTTCTCCTGAATAGAAATTTAAGACGTTTTCTCTTATTGGATAATTCATAAGAGCATCAAATCTAATGGGGTTTCCTTTTGTATCTCCGTACAAGTAAGTAGAGCCAAGTATTCCTCCTGACCATATTTCTCCAACTATGTAAATATCTTCAGGATTTTTGCCTGTTTGTTTTGCTTCTGCCATAAGTTCGTGTCTGAATTCTTTCCAGAATTGATACGGGTCTGCTATTACATCAGGCACATCCAGTCTGAATCCATCTATACCAAGGTTAAACCATTTTCTAGCCGCATTGAACAGGTGTTTTTTAAGATCGGAGTCTTTTGTATTTAATTCAGGCAGCTCAAACAAGCCAGCCCAGCATTTGTAATTTGGATCATTGTAAATAGGAACAAGCTTATAGTATGGCTGATTATTTAAAATTTCTTCTGTCGTTGCATCTTTAAACTTTTCTGGTTCAACTATCGGGAATTTATACTTTCCTGACCAGACATTTATATAACTTTCCTTTGTCGGATCAAAGTTTTCACTTCTTGGATCATTCTCAATAGTAATGTTTTGAGGTTTATCGTCAAGATATTTTTCTAAAACGGGTATTTCTATTTTCTCCCCCGGAATATGAGCTAGTTTTCTATACCAATGGAAATATTCTGATTCTTTTCCTTTTCTTAAAACATCAACAAAAGCATAATGATTTAATCCTGTATGATTATAGACTAAATCAAGTATTATCTTTGCCTTTTCATTATGTAAAGCATCTATTAACTCTTTTAAATCCTCCTCTGTTCCATATTGAGGATCAATTGTCTCAAAATCTTCCGGCCAGTATTTGTGATTTGAGGCAATTGATCTATGAACAGGATTTAAATATATGGCTTTGTTTTCCAATGAGCCAAATAAATTCTTGAAATAAGGGATTTTTTCCTTAATTCCTTTTAGATCTCCGCCATAGTTATTGAAAAAATCAGGTGGGGCATCCCATGGAATCATATTAGGAGGAATTATTGATTTATCTCCATTATAGAATCTATCTGTCATTATTTGATACCAGATGGTTTTTTTAACCCAATCCGGTGTTGTAACAGTAGAATAAGACAACAGCTCCATATCAGGGACATATGTATTCTTGTTTATAAGGAATTTATAGAAGCCTTTGCCTTTAGGAACATCAAATATTCCAATCCATTTGTTTGTTTTATCCTTTATTAACTTATATCTTCCCAATTGTTGAATGTTTTTTCCCCACTCATTAAATTCTCCGGCAAGATAAACTTCTTCTATCCAATCAGAATTACATCCAAATTCTTCTGGATAAAAATAAAATATTTCTTTTTCTAACTCTATCTGGGTCATCATCTGTCCTTTATCATTAACTCTCATATAAAAATTATATTTATCTATTCTATAAAAAATTGGGTCTAATATAAAGGATCAACTATTTTATCAATAAAAGCTGATAAAAAAACCTCCTTGCGGAGGTTTAACTTACTAGGAGTGGAAATTAGTTGGACTGAAGAGTTAATTTACTATCCTCAATTAATTAACAAGATTTTGAATAAATTAAATCGTCAGTAGGAGAGATATTCCCTATCCAAAAGGGTTATTATGTGTGCTAAGTTTTTTTATACAAAATTTAATGAGAGATTTTAATTATTTTCTAATTGAGATTCTTTGCGGAGTTTATCCTGAACGAAGTGAATAGGCTCAGAATGATTGATGGCTTATAAATGTGATTTTGTCACTCTCCTAAGAAAGTTCCTGTTTTAACGAAATTCTTTATGTAAAAAGGGGTCCAGAACTTACCCATTAATCCATATAACTCAATGTTTTTAAGTAATATTGCCTTATCAGGGTCCAATGTTGAAACTAAAAGACTGTTTTTTCTTTTCATCAGGATTTTTCCCGGTTCGTATCTTCTTGGATTATCAAGCTTGATTATTTTACTTGTATCAGTCATAAAAAACTGGTTTCCATAGCTGGTATAGCTTTTCATCCAGGGATTCAGAGCTCGAATTTGATCATATATTAATTGTGCAGGTGAATTCCAGTTTATTCTTGCATCTTCATCATTTAACCTTGGAAAATAACTTGCTTGAGTTTCATTTTGTTTTTGAGGTAAATATTGGGCGTTTTCAAGGCCGTCTAGAAGTTCTTTTACAGCTTCTCTGGCTACATATGAGCATTTTATTCTAAGGCTGCCTCCTGTATCATCATTGGAGATATTAACTTCTTTTTGCAGAAGAATAGGGCCTGCATCGAGTTTTTCATTTACAAGATGAAAAGTAACCCCTGTTTTAGTTTCACCCTGTATTATTGTTGATACATAGGGATTACTTCCTCGATGCTTCGGTAGTAATGATGGATGGCAGTTTACACAGGCTACTTTGGGTAAAATTATTGTGTTTTTCTTTATAATCTCTCCCCATGAGCCTATAATTATTACATCCGGCTGTAACTTTAAAGCTTCTCGTATGAATTTTTTACTATTTATGCTTTCTGCTTTAATTTCAGGTATTTTATAAGCTTTTATTAATGAACTGAAATGATCTGGCCAGATATTTTTTAAAAGATTAAGAAATTTATTGGTTCTGGTTTTTTCCCACCTTAAAATCCCAACTACTTTATGTTTGGATTCAACTATTCCCAACATAAGAGATGATGCAAGTTCACCATAACCAACTAAAATAACTCTTAGCATTATAATTATCCATGAATTACTATATAATTTTTATTTTACAACTCAATTAGAAAAATTTAAAATTTTACGGATACTTTAATATACTCAAGTTGCTACCTATAAAAAATATGGAAAATGCCCAAATCGTCATGCCGAACTTGTTTCGGCATCTTTCCAGTTATCAGCGCCAAACCAATCTTTACTTAAATCAGGTTATAGCATACGGTTGTTTGTAGGATAGACCCTGAAACAAGTTCAGGGTGACGTTATTATTATCATGCTTAATAGGTAGCAACTTGGGTTTTAATATATTAAAAAATTTATCAGTTCAAATCAGTAGTTGAGGTATTGTCATTCTGAGGCGAAGCCGAAGAATCTTACGGAGTTGACTAGTTGAGATCCTTCGCTACACTCAGGATGACCTTTATCCGTCATTCTAAGGGGTTTAGTCCGAAGAATCTCTGCCATGTTCTTGAGATCCTTCGCTGCGCTCAGAATGACGTGGAGAAGCACTCAGGATGACGGGAAGGAGTATTCCTTATATATTGTGTGCGCAAATAATTAAATAAATAAATCATAAACTCCTGACACACCGTGCTGAAAACGCATACGTAGTACTGAAGCTGTTGGGACCGTCCCAATTACTATTGTGGAGGCTGTAGCGATAGTAACTGCTTCCATTAGGCTCTGCTGACCACATGCGGTACGGGTAGCAGTAGCTACCGTTGGAGCCGCTACAACCACTATAGTAATCACAATATGGCGAATAACTACTGGAGTAGTCGCAAAGATCCATAGCTGTTTTCACATCAGCAATGATAGCGCTATTGATGTCGTAAGTTACCCTCCATTGTTGCATTTCATCTCTGGCGGGAAGTCTCCATCCTTTTTCTCCATAATCAACTCCACCATTTAACGCAATACATGCCTGCTCTGCACCAGTCCAATTGCATACAGGTCTGCTGCATCCTGTACCGGAACAGTCAGTGTTTAATCCTTCCCAGCATCCTGCTCCACCCGGATCTACATTATTTGCTACAAGATTGTAGGTATTATTACATTTTGATACCCTGATTGATCCTATATCTTCAGCTCCACATGCCGGATCAGGTGGCAGAGGACATTCACCAGTTCCTTTAACAGCACAGGCTGTTTTGTCACCACAATTGGGACATTCTGTATTAACTGCATTGACAAAAGTAGTCATATTCCAACTGTAATAATCAGTTCCTTTGGTTTGGATATATGCTCTGCCTGTATTTACTATATTGGTAAGCAGGTTTAAATAATAACGCAACGTATATTTTACATCAGGACTGGAACAGTTAGTCTCATTTCCTATACATCTGGTTAAGAAATAATCACATGCAGTATTTCCACCTTTATCACAGCTTGCCCTTAATATTTTAAGAGCTGTTAATTGTTGATTGGCAGTACCCTGTCCATCTGCATAAAACTTTAATGTATTGCAATAATTATCTTTATCTACCTGACAACCAAAATATGCTGCATAACAGCTCCCTGATTCAGGATAGGTTGTAATATCTCCGTTCTCATCAAAAACAATATCTGTAGCATTGCTAAGGATACAATCTATCACATTTCTTTCTACACCGGGAGGGGTTCTGGAAGTAATAACAGGCACCGATACTGCTAAGGCTATGCTTACCAATAAAAGGATAACCAGAGCCTCGGCCATGCTGAATCCCTTTGTTTTAGAATTAGTTTTGATTCTAATAAACACTCTTACTCCTTTTTTATAAAAAAGGCATAATTATCCACTCAAGCCTTTATATACCAATGGCTTGGCGATAAAATATTACTTAAATCACATTTATAATAATGAAAATCATTATATCATATTACCTAAATCATGTTAATACATGTATTTTCATGATTTGAACAATGATAATCCATGCCCTTCATGGATTTATGATTTTTAATTTCATGTAACTCAAGATTTACAAGTAGATTTGTTTTTTAAAATTTGATAAGCCTTACGTCAACTAGTTTAATGGTTATCAGGATTTAAACCATGTTATTTCATGCTGTTATTGAATTGCACATGTATAAAATTGCTGTATTCATGATGTTTCCATGAATACAAGATATTATTTTGTTATTTTGATTTATATATAGTGTTAAACAACGATTTTTAAAAAATTTACATAGAAAAATCAAGGGTAATTAAATATTCACTAAAACTGTGGTCAGACAGACACTAAAACACATGCTATATAGGTAAGATGCTATGCGAAGCAGGGACTAGGCTGTCCATTTCTGACACACTAGATTATAACTTATTGCATTATTTAATGCTTCAGCATGACATTAAAAAATTATTTAGCAATTCGAGTTAATTAACTCGAATTGCTAGTTATTTGAAATTTTGATA
>AMFJ01021660.1_pt1 | contig 44836 bp, 35 predicted proteins | sample 427208 | NCBI WGS metagenome assembly AMFJ01 (sample SAMN02954298, study PRJNA114691) | groundwater metagenome | biome: aquatic; feature: subsurface aquifer; material: sediment; isolation source: subsurface aquifer sediment | place: USA: Rifle, CO | collected 2008-08 | reverse complement strand
ACCCATTCGACTCCACTTCGTTTCGCTCAGGGTGACGAAACTTGTAGTTTTCGTTTCGCTCAGGGTGACGATGAACTATACTTCTTCGTCATTCTGAGTTCCTTTCCTTTGTCATCCTGAGCGTAGTCGAAGGATCTTTTAAATTAATTCCTTCATTTAAAGGCGTTAATAAGTGTAATTTCGTCGGCGTATTCTATGTAACCGGAATTTGGGAGTCATTTTGAGAGGCGAGTTATTTTTATATTTTTATCATTTATATTTTCTTTTATATACATTGTCGTGGCTTCTCATTCTATATTTGGATTTGTGGCGATGATGATTTCTCAAAATTTTTCATTTTTGATTTTTTCAAATAATTCTCCAAATTTTAGATCACTAGCTAGAACTCAATTAATTGGTGAAATAGAACCACCAAGAATATGATATTTTCATTTAAAAATATGAAGTTTTTCAATGCTTATCATATCTAAATAATCTTCTACAACACAGAGAATTGAATTGTCTCTCATAGTGGATGAGCATATTTCACACTCATCACTATCTTTGTCTGTATATCCAAAACAAATTTTACATTCCTTAATTTCACTTTGAATTTTATCTAGGCTAGTTCAGAAATTTTTCAGGTAATTTGGATTAGATTTTAATAAAAAAAAGGCTAGTTTTGTAGCGGATTTTTCTCATATTCACGGCAAAAACGAGATTATATCTATAAGGCGTTTTAGTGTTTCTGGCATAAGACAAATTATTTTTTATGATTTTCAGGATTATACTAAAAACTCCAAAAAAACAAATTAATATTTGACTTTAAAATTTAAAAATTAAAATGCATGTTATTGTCATTCCCGCGAAGGCGGGAATCTACATTATATTAATTTTATTTTTATGTGCAGTGAAACAAGTGCCCTTGGGGCAAAAAAATTTATTTGATTAATTTTAATTTTTCTTTTCTCTGTTTCTCACGCAAACAATGACAACTTTATAAATAAAATAAATTTATCTAATAATAAGGTAAGTTATATTTACAATAAAATTGCTGATAAATTAGATAAAAATATTACCTTAAATAAAGATAATTTTAAAGAAGATGATTTAAATATTTTAAAGCAAGAAATCAATATATTTAATGAAAATTTTAAAAATCTTCAAGAAAATGTAGAAGATAAAGATAGAACTAATTGAAAAATAAATATTGAAAATATTAAAGCCTCAATTAATAAAATAAATTCTTTAATTACAGAAAAAAAACCAAAATTCAAGACTATAAAAAATAAATTAGATAAAATTGAAATTCAAAAAAATAATAAGGAATTAAAATGAAAATATTGAGAGTTAATGTATTATAATGACAGTTTTGAGGGAAAACATACTTCTGCTTGAAATATTTTTTCTCAAGAATTTTTCTCAGCTGCAAAATGTGGCACTCCACTCAATACTTTAACTCAAGTAATTTTAAATCAAAAAAGTCTTTTAATTAAAGTAAATGATAGACCAAGTTGTTCTCGCTTTCCGAATTTAATTGATTTATCTACAAATGCTTTTGACCCGCTTTACAGACGTTATGCCGGAAAACAAAAATGAGAATATATTGAGCTTCAAGCCATAGGTAAGGATTATTACAAAAGATATATTCCAGTGAATTTTTTCAAAAATGCCGGAATTTCAGTTTCTCTAAAAACTCCAAATTCATTTATTTGAAATGAGACTTTTAATTTAATTTGAAATAGTCCTAAAACTCTATCTTATCTTAATTTAACTCTTATTTCCCCAAAATCTGAAAAAACAATTTACTCAAAAAAAGATCTAAAATGAGGTTTTTTATTTTCAATTCCACTTAACCAAATTTGAACTTATAGAATTAGTTTTAGTTCTCCATTTTGAACTTCTCCTGAATTTGAGATTTATAATTTTTCTCCATTAATTCTTAATTGAAAAAAACTTTTTCCAAATACTGACAATATATCTTTATTAAGCGAAATCCAAATACTAAATGAGCCCGCAGAAACCGAGAAAAATAGACTGAGATTTGTTATCTGAAATAACAATGTAAATTCAATTCATTTCTCTCAAGACTCAAAAAATCTAGATTTTTATTCTGTCTGAGATATAGTAATTTTTGAGGATTCTCTAAATATTTTTGACTCAAGCAAACCCATAAAAATCCAAGCCTTTTCCTCAAAAACCCTCACAAATTTTTCACTTGATTCTTACTCTTTACCAGTTAAAATTTTTTCTGGAGAGTTTGTGAGATAAATTTGATTTTTTTGGAAAAAAGATAGAATATAGATATTGATAATTTATTAATCATCTTAAATATGCAAGTAGCTATAAAACAAGATAAAATAGTAGAAAAATATACGAGTGATACTTTAACTTTTGAAGAATTACAAGAACTACAAAAAATCAAAAAAGATATTTTATCTTGAGATTTTTATACTTTTAATGAAGTTTTTGATGAAGTATAATATTATTTTTAGTAAAAACTTTAAGAAAAAGTTAAACTCATTTGATTGAGGATATAAAGAAAAAATAAAAAAGAATTTTTATTTAATGAGTTTATGACTATTTCAAGAATTAGACATTAAAGAATTATCACCAAAATGAAATAACTTATATAGATTAAGAGTATGAAAATATAGAATAATATATGAAAAACAAGATTTAAATTTAATAATATTAGTTCTAGATATTTGAAGTAGATGAGATATATACAAATAATTCTAAAATCACCCAATTTCAAATCCATAAATCCACCGCAAGGTGGATTTTTTTCTTCTCAACATTTCCCTCCAAAAAAACTCCAATAAATAGTTGCAAACTTGGAGAAATATGATATATTGGGAGTAATAAAAAAATTTTAAAAAAATGGTGAAGAAATTTAAGTATTATAAGTATTCAAGACTACAAAGATTAGTATCTTATTTTTTGATATTTTCCTTGTTATTTTTAAACACTTTTCATTTTGATTTCTTATCTACTACAAAGGCAGAGGCTACTTCAAATTTTTGAATTGTATCAATTGTAGTGGATGAGGATACTTACAGTAGTCTAGGGAATTTAATTTCAAATAAAATAGATAGATATGCTGCAGATATTCAGGGCAAATTAAAGGATTACAAGGTTATAATTATTAAAATTAAAAGAGATGAAAGTCCTTATAAAATAGCTAAATTAAATGAGAAGTTATATTATGAGGGAAGTGATGGATTATCACAACTCGCTTGAACTATTTTGGTTTGAAAAGTGCCAATTCCTGTAATTCATAAGGATTCTAAGACTTTTTTGAGTGTTTATCCATACATTGATTTTAATGAAAAAAATTTTGTATATGACACAACAAAGGGCTATTATGAGGCTACACAAAGCAATATTACAGACCCAAATCCAGAAATTTGGCATTCTATAATTTCTCCAAATACTGGGAATGAGTCAGATGATATTTCTAAATTAAAAGATTTTTTTGATAAGGATCACGATTTTTATTTAAGTCAGTGAGCTTTCAGTGCCTCACTTTCTGAACCGTATGTTTTTTATTTTGATTCTCTTAGAGATAATTTAACTTTTCAAGATTCTAATTGGAAAGCCTATTTAAACTACTTAAATAATCTAGAGGATATTTCCTATAACAGATTTACAAAATATTTAGCGAAGCAAATCCAAAATTCTGCGATGCTTTTATCAAAAGGTGAAATAACATGAGCACTCAGTGGTTCTCTAAATCCTGAGTTAGCAGCTAGTTTAGCGAGTTCTGATTCTTTGATGGATTTTGATAGTGTTCCAGATTCTCAGGCAAAAAATATTATTAATGGTGCTATAAAGCAGTTTTTTGCTATTTTTAATGAGAAATATATCGGAGATATCTTAAAATATGTCTATGACACTGGAAGATATTGAACTACAAATAATGTGAGAGTGGATACTCCTGCCATCCTGATAGCGAAAAGAGATAATTTTATGAAAAAAACTCTAAAAGATGTAAACAAAATTTTTGAGGATAAAATAGATAATCTGGTGAAAAATTGATTATCAAGAAATCTGGCACTTCCCACAAAAGTCCAAGAAAAATTAGTTGAATATCCGCCTCGTTGTGTGGATGAATTTTGAGAACCACTAACATCACAAGTATGAAAAATAGTTTCAGACCATACAATTGAAAATTATTTTTACGGTAAAATTGCAAGTAGTGTAACTTCTACCTCTGATTGTAGTATTTTTAGATGAACTAAAAGAGCGACTGATGATAAGTGAGTTCTAGCTGAATATAACAGAGCTTACAATATTAACAATATCCAAAAAGACATTGATTTTTTATGAGTTTCTCCAAATTCAATTGTAAAATGTATGTGAGGATGATCCCCAAAAACCCAGAATTGGTGAGGAAATACTCCACTTAATCTTGATATTGCTGGGAATTTAGCTAGTTCTTTTAATCTTAAGACAAATGATTATAGAAAATCATTAATTCCACTCTTTGATCTAGCCGGATGAAAACAAGTTTGATATAATAGCTCCACTGACAATCAAGACAACGTATTTGATGCAGCCTGAAAAGTAATTGAAACTCTTTCTCCAAAATCTTGTATTAATTTTAATTTTATTCAGACTTCTGGATTTAATACAATTGAATGATCTCACATAGATGATACTCCAGTTTATGATTGTATTACAGATAAGACAGTTTATTGAAATTGATCTACTTTTGAGAGTCTATTAAAAAAAGAATGAAGCGGGGCCGTATATTATAATAGTAGTTCTCTTCCACACAATATTTATGTAAACTTAGATTGAGTAGAAAAATTTACTAATTTAGATGCCCCATATTGTAAAACAAGAGTTGAATCTTATTATTCATTTAAAAAAATTCCATGATTTGTTGAGCATAAATCTCCAACTGATGCGGAGTATTGAGCGACACTCGGTAGTATGATGTCAATATCTTTAGCATCTGATAAGAATAGATATATTGATTTTATGAGTGCCAAGTGAAATTTATCTAAAATAGTTTATCCAAATTTTTATAGAATAAATATCGCAAATGAGCTGGATGTTAGTTATGACACAGTAAAAGCTAAAATAAAACAATTATTAGATACAAAAACCGCTGAAATAAATGCCTTAATAAACACTCAAAATCCAAGCTCGCTCTCTTGATCTGATAAAACTATTTATGATTTACTGAAAAATTGAACTTACCCAGCATCGATTGATTTATATAGTATTTTATCATCAAATGATGTGTTATTTGATGAATTAATTAAAAGTGTACTTTGGTATAATTTAAGAAGTCCAACTTCAAAATACAAATATATCCTAGAGCATTATCTTGATATTACTGGAAAATCTCTATCACTTGAACCAAATCATAAATCAGATTATGAAATTGCATATTTGTGATGAGTTTGAGATGCAAAAAATATGTATGTGAAACTTGAAACAAACAAAACTGTACCAAGCGATATTGATGCAATTAAACAAAAAGTTCAAAAATACAACAATACACTCACTTGAATGAAAGTGGTTAGTAAAGATGGAAGTGAGCCACTTTTTAAGTGTTGACCGGCCTGATGAGTTCCATTGTCAGAGTGGTTTTGAGCAATTCAGTGTTGGCTTAAATCTCTTGTACCACCAATTATTATTTCAAGCTGACAATGTAATACTTCAACTATTTGACTCGGAAATTGAGATGTACTAATGGATTCAAGTTATTTACAGGATTTAAATAAAAACTGAATTACAGATGCAGCTGAGTTAATTCAAGATTGAGAAATTTCTTTAACTTCTGATAAAAGTATTTACAACTATAATGCAACTGTAAATCTGGAGGCAAAACTAATTTCTTCAAAAGCACTTGGAAATAAATTAATTTGAGTTGATAATAGCTCTTTAGTGTCATTTGATATAATTAGAATTGATGATGTTTCTACAAAAACTAAAACTACAGTTTATAACAAAAATTCTAGTAATACATCATTATCTGATACTTCTAATATTGACTCATATATTTCATTTTCTTCACAGAAAATAAGAGTAAATTCCTGAGTTGCAAAATATGAGTTTAGGTCAAAACAGAAAAATGCAGATATATTAGTTAAGGCTTCTATATCTACTTTGGATAAGGATTGAAAAATAGTAGTTTCAAAGGAATCAAATATTTTATCAATAAAAATTAGATGAGATTATTTAGATATTGTTTCAAAAAAATGAGATGATACAACAAGTAGAATTGAGGCCGGAGACACTGTAATTTTTGAAATTTCTAAAAGAGATAAACTCTGAAGTGTAGTCACTTTGTCAAATAATATTTCTCTAAATGTATATGATAATCTTTCAAAAGAGCTTATCTATAACGAAGAGAAGATTAATTCTACAAAAGACGGAGACTCACTTAAATTTATTTTTAAAAATAATTTACTTAAAAAATCAGGAGTTTATAATTTCTCATTTACTGATAGCGAACAAATAATTTGAGAAACGGAATTGACTGTAGCATGAGCAAAATTAAAGACTATTAAGGCAATTCCTGCATCAAATATTTTCGTAAAATGAAATGAAAATACAATTTATGTAGAACTTTTAGATGAATTCTCTAATATTTTAAAATGAGATTTATATAATCTTAAAGCTGAGGTAACTAGCTGAAAATGATATTTTAGTTCTTGAGGAACAACTGAAGAAAAAAATATTTTAGAATGATTTTCATATTTTACGCTTAAATCAGATGAGGCCTCAAATATAAATATCAAAATTACCGCAAAAAATATAAACTCAACTCTGGAATATAACTTGCCTAATCCAATAAAAGTAATAAATAGTGCTACTGCAACTGTAGAAATGGATAACAGAAATAATTTAGTTGTTGGAACTGGATCTTATAATACAAAGATTATTGTTCGCGATGAAGCTTGAAATAAAATTAATGATTTTTCTGGAGTCGCATATCTTGATTTTCCAGCGGTTTCCTGAGTTTTTAGTTCTAATTCAGTCAAAATCACTAATTGAGAAAGTGAACTAGTCCAATTCAAACCAAATTTTGTAGCTTGAAAAAATCTAAAAATTTGAGTTACAATTCCGGGAATTCCTGAAGTAACTGGAAATATAATAAATATCCTACCAGATGTGCCGATGAGTGTGGAGCTATCTACCTCAAATGATAAAATAGAAGCAAAAATTTGAGAGAAAACTTCTGTAAAAGCAACTTTATACGATAGATATTCAAATGTTGTATATAACGCAGTTAGCCAAAAAATTAATTTTGAAATCAAGGAGGAATACAAAAATTATATTAATTTTTCTTGAAGTTATTTAAAAGAAGTTCCAGTAATTAATTGAGAAGCAACACAAGAAGTTAACTCTTCTTCAATTCCAGGTCAAGCTTACATTATCGCGACAGTTACACCAGATTTGAGTGCTAATAGTTTTACTTTTAATGATAAAAATTGAGCTTCAATAACACTTAACTGAATTTCACAAAATGCAGTACAAATTGATACTTACTATTTTTTCAACAAGGAAAAACTTGATAATATTAAATATAATTCACTCTACACTGTGCTTCTTGGGTCTTCTTATTGAGACGTTACAACGCAATGATATTTGTGAGGAGAAATTATTTTTAATAAGGATTCAAGATCTCTTGCTGTTACTTCTCTAATAAATGATCCAAGTTTAAAACAAGTAGTTTTTGGATTTACTCCAGGTTGAAAATATAGCGAAAATAGTGACTCAGATAACCTAGATTTTTCTCTAGAAAAAGATATTTGAAACTCAGGTGGTAAGACTTATATATCTTTTTATGATAGTGTTTATAAGGATATGATAGCCAAAATGTGGCTTAATTTTGACCAAAATACTGGGCTTTATAGTTGTAATAATTGAGATGGCGATATTTCATCTTGTGAAATTGGAACTTCTAATTCTTCAATATTACTGAAATGAACGAGCACTACTAATTCTATAAAAATATGAGAAGATTTATATTTAAAAAATGGCACAACAAATTTAATTAAAATAACTAAAACTGGAGTTATTGAAAAAGATCCAAGTGTTACTTTGGAGCTTGATAAAGCTACAGCTTGAAATTTACTCTGAATAAAAGTAATAAGTAACGATAAATTAATTTGATATATTTGAGCTAAATTTATCTCTAATAATATTAATTTATATAGCTGAAATTTCTCACAACCTTGACTATATTTAGAGATAGTTTCACCAAAATATTCTTTCTCAAATTCGTATCTTTGAGTTTCTACCGCTTGATCTAAATGAATTTCAGTTTATAAGAGAGATTTTGAAAATAATAAAATAGATTCAAATCTTGTGTGACCAAAAAAATGATTAGAATATTACACCGAAGAGTTAGGAATTGGATGGTGAAAAGAAAATAAAATTCTTCTAGAATTTGCCTGATGAAATACGGTCGGGTCTTCTACAAAATATTATCAAAGTTATTCTACGGTTAATTTATGAGACCCAGTTGTTAGCTTACCAGTCAAAAAAGATATAAATTCAGATTTTGATAAAGCTATTTGAACTCGTATTTTTGAGGAGAAATGAGAGAAAATGGAAACATACAAAAAGTTTGATTTTAATTGAGATTCTCTTGATGATATTGTTGTATTTTTTGAATCCGGTAAAATAGAACTTCTCGCAAATTACAATTGAAATTTTAAAGATTTATGATATTTAGCTTATATTGCTGATGCTTGAAAATGAAGAAAATGAGTTTGAGATTTCTCTGGAGATACTTTTGATGATATTGTAATGACGGACTCTAATTCTAAGCTAATCCTACTTGAGAATAAAAATTCCAAATTTGAAAGAAAGAAATTAAAAGTTATAGATGAATCTTGATCAGAAATTAATTTATGATGATCTATTGTTCAGCTAGAAGTTTTTGATATGGACCATGACGGCAAGGATGATATAGTTACAGTGGACGATAGCGGAGAACTCAATATTTTGTATTGAACAGTTAGGAATTGAGAGCTTGTATTTACAAAAAAATTAGTAGATGATAACCTCTGAATTAAACTAAATACTAGCGTCACAGCTAATTGATGAGCAATTTATTATACGTGATTACCTCAAATCAAACCAATAGACCAAACTGATTATTATAACCAATCTAAGAGTTTATTAAATGCAAATGGCGACACTCTACCTCAAGATACTCTTAAAGCTCAGCTAGACAGTCTTATTTATTATCAATATAACACTGGTCCAGATAGGCAGAATCTTACAAGTGCTAATAATAGTGAGCTAGATTTTTCAAATGTTAACTCTAACCCAATTTATAATACCAAGACATTCCTCAAATCTCAATATGCCACTGGAAAAAATATTACAATAGAAAAAAAATATAGTGATAATAATTGAGGAAATCTGCAAGCTGGAGATTTGATAAAAGTGAGTTTAAAGATAACAAATAATTCAAGCTCTACTCTTAGAAATGTCGAATATCTTGACTCAAATAAATGACTTCTAGAGACTGATAATGATGGTTGTATAATAAAAACTTTTAATGAAGAAAAGAAAGAAACTTTAAACAAATTAATTAACGGAGATTATAGCTATGTTTTTGATTCACTCAATATTCCAGCAAATCAAAGTGTCACAATTGAATATGAACTAAAAGCACCAACTGTTTCAATTTGAAAAATACAAGTTTGACTTCTTGAGACGGATGATGTTTATTGAGATATTTCACTAAATCCTAGTAAATCATGTTTATGATCTCAAATTCTCCGGAAATCAATTGCGGCTAGATCTTACCAGAAATGAAATAAAACCTTTACAGATAATTCAAAACTCCCATGAGATTTAGAAAAAAATAATATCGATGAAAATGGAAATTGAGTGCCTGATTATATTGATAAAATAATGAGTTGAGCTACTAATCCATCTACTAATTCAGCCCTAACTCAATATGCGGCAGAAGCTGCTGCTACCTTAAATAAAGATACTAATAATAATTGAATACCAGATAAAGATGAAGAGAGTTGAGATAGTTTATTTTCATATGATGCAACTTCTTGAGATATTTCAGAGAGCTGATTAAATGCAGCAAATATTGATGCAATTAATTCTTTTGCCGATACTGCACTCAAATGATTTTGATGTTGATTTGGATGAGGAACTTGTATGAGTATGCCGTTAAATTGGGCACCTCTTGCTCCTTGAAGTTCCGCAACTGCATTTTGAAATCCTGTGTCACCATCTCTAATGGCTCCATCTTCTTGATTACCAATATTTTCAGCTTTAACTTGAATATCTTGACCTTATTGTGTTCCTATTCCTTCTGTTTGGCCTATTTCTCCTTTTTCTTATCCAGGCTGATCTTGTTGATGAACTCTCTGAGCCTGAGGTTTATTATGAACTAATTCTCCTACAAATTTTTTCCGTTTGTATGTAACACCAACCCTTACTTGATGAGTTTGAGTGGCGGCATGTTTTTGATGACCATCTAGTGTAATGGGTAAAATACCAGCAAAATGAGCTTCGCCGATGATTCCTGGGTGAAATTGTGTGGTTGCAGCACAACCTTTGGTTTGATGTAAGAATGATTGAACAGATGGGAATATATCAAATATTTCATACACTTCAAGAACTTGAAATACTTTTATAAATGCTGCTTCTTGTAAACAAAGTAGCTCTCTGTCTTCTGAAATATCACCGGAAACCAGACAAAATATTATCAAATATGTTGGATGAGATAATTCTCAAGTTAATGGAATTATGCAAAATAAGGCTTTACAATCTTGAGGATTAAGTCTAAATGAATGACCTATGGTTCAAGTGGGATCTGGAGATCCAGCGGACGCTGAAGGTGCACTAGATGTATCAATTGATAGTGATGCGATGAATAATTTTGACGCCGGAAATATCGTAAAAGTGAATTTCAAGAGAGTTTCATCTTTCCCGGATTTTATAATGGATTGGGTATCAAGACAAACCGAGGAAATAGTCTGAAAGCTAACTTCTCTTCCAACTCTTCGTCTTATCCTTCCAGATTTTAAATGAATTCAAGATTCAAATTGGGTATGATTTACCGAAAAAATATGAGATGAATATGATAAGTGAGCAAAAAAACAACAAGAATTAATTGATAAAAATAAACAAAAACCTAGTGAAAATGGTAAAAGCTGGAAAATTATAGATGATGCAAAATCCTGAGCTGCACCTGCAATAAATACTGCTTCAAAAAATATTTCAGGAATTAAGCAAGCTTATAATTTTATGTCAAAATTACCGCTTCTGACTCTTGAGACTCAAAGAATTAATTTTGATATTCCATATGTTTCACCTCAAGATATTGAAAAATGGGTTACAAAAGCTAAATTAAAAAAAGCAGAACGGTGAGCTGAGATTGATAATTTCAAAAAATCTACTTGAGATCTTCCGGGTGATGTAACTTCAAAAGCAGCTGAGTGACTTGTAAAAGATTTAGATAAAAATATTAAAGTTCTAGAGACTTATAAGAATTTTCCAGATAAATTACTCAGATACCTAAAATGGAAAGAAAGATATACCGGTCAAATTATCTGTAATGTAGAGACAATTGAACAAATAATGTGATGATATATCAAGAAAAATTGACTAAGATTTAAGGCTTGGGTAGAGCTCTATATTCTAATTAAAGCCATACTTAAATCTTGGCAGGTAATTCCTACTTTATTTAAAACATACAATGATAATTGTTCTGGTTGTACAAACGAAAGAAACAATCTGCAGCATTTTATGATAAAATTAATTAGTGCTCTAATTCCAAGTATTCCAATTATTACTTTCCCAAAATGGCCAGATATTGTGCTTGACTTACATATGATTAGGGCAGGATTAAATATTTTAATGCCAGAATTTGACTACAAAGTTAAACCAATTGTTCTACCAGATTTACCAAATCTAAACCTGTGAGCAGGTGGCTCTCTCAATGTTTCACTGCCAAGATTACCTAATCTCCCAGATTTACCAGACTTACCAGATCTACCGAGCTTGCCAAGCCTAGACTTACCGGATTTACCACCACCACCTACAATTCCAAGTCTTTTTGGAGAGATAGCTGGAGTCCTTGAGATTCTGAAATTAGTCTCAAAAATAATGTGTATTTATAGAAATTGGTGAAAATATTTTACACCAGAATGGAAAGTTTGAGAATCAATAGCTGAGCTTACCGAGAGAAAATCAACTCTTCCACTTGATTTCTTATTTGTAGATACTCCTCAATTTGCATTTTCTTTTGTAGATGCTATTAAGGTTGCTAGTCAAGTAAATCTTGAATTTGACTCAAATTTTATCGTAGAAATGGCAAAAATTACATCAGAACCATTTAATAGATTTTCTGGAAATATTAGAGAAACTCCAAGTTTATTTAAGCTTCCTGATGCTGGACTTGACCTAAATGTTCCAAATACTAAAATTGGTCCAGATTGAGTAATTATGGATAAACCTTCTTCATATAATAGCTCACCAGATTACAAGAAAATATCATCTAGTATTGATAAAATGACAAAAATATTAGCTGTAAATTTCTTTAAATTGTATTCTTATATTGATACAAATAAAGATATTAAAGTGGATAATGATAATTTCAAGAAAATTCTAGATAAATCAGTTAAAGAATTTGCACTATCATCTAATCCAAAAGAGAAAGAAATTTATAAAACTATAACTTCAGCCACTAGCTATAATTTCAAAGAAGAAGATAAAATAATTAATGAATTACTTCACTTTAATAAAGAAAAATTTAATAGTGTAAAAGATTATGTAAAAATTGAAAAAACTAAAAATGCAGCTCTAATTTCTGAGCTAAATAATCTAATTAAAGAGAATAAATCAATTATAAATTTCTCACCACTTCAAAAATTACAAAATAAAAATCTTAAAGTTTCAGCTCCTGTTGAATTTAATAATACATTAGAATATAATAAGATTTTAGATAAATTTAACAATGAAACTAAGGCTTCTTATTCTGATTTAATGAATAATAAAGACTCTGATAATTCCATACTTGATGAGGGAAATAAACTGATAAATGAAGTTAAAACTTGAATTAATTCGTTTAAGACAGATTTTGCAAATAACGAGCAAGCTAATAAACTCGCATACAACGAAACTTATAATAAGCTACTAGCACTAGAAACTACTTCAACTTCAACAACTTCTGCCACTACTGCAACGGCTAAAACTCCACTTTATTCTTATGATTATAAATGAATTTATGTTGTAGATGAAGCCGGAAAACAATCTCGTCTTTTTGAATATATTGATGAAATTGACGGAAGTGAAGATATTTTGCAAATCGATAAGGCATGAGATAAATTTGATGTAGTTTATAAAATGTGAGACTGACTATATTTTAAAGCAAATAGAACAAAACAGGATAATAGAACTTCTACAAATGAAATACAAAAAATTTCAAACTTAGACAGTTATTTAAGTGAAAATAGTTGAAATAATGTTGCAGCTCCAAACTTTTTCAAAGAATCATTTAGCTCAAAAAATTCTGTAGAATTTACATTTTCTCCGGCTGATATTGAGAAAAATAATAGATTTAGATTAGAACATTATGATTATATAAATAGATTTGATATTACAAATAATTCATATCTCGCTAATATGTGAATTACCCCATTTGCGAGGCTTAATTATACGGATTTAATTCCAGATATTTCAAATGTTATTTGAGTTATTTCAGAATCAAATTCTGGTTATATTTTGAGGAATAATATCGCAAAAATAAATTACGGAGAGTGAGATGCAAAAGTAAAAATAAGAAATTACAAGAAATTATCAGAGTGACAAACTATTACTGTTCAAGCTGAAAAAGTAGTATATTCAGGAATTTCGTCCGTTAGAATAAAATACAGAGTAGGGGAGTGATCATATGCTCTTATGACTATTTGAAGTAACCAAAATGTGGAATTTAGTGAAAATGCTGAAGTCTCTGTAATTAGCGGAGAATTGTATCTTTTTGAAGATAGTTTCAAAGATGAAGTAATGGATTTAAGCGCTCTCAAATGATTACCACTATTGCCTGGTACAAAAATCGAACTCACAAATAGGTCCGCCAATTTTGAGATTTGATATTTTGATTGAGTATCGCTCAGAGTTAATTATTGATCTAGTTATGAATATTATGACCTATGAGAAAAATCGGATGAATATAGAGTAACTCTGGATAAAACTTATTGATTTTATTATGGTAAACTATATTCAGAAAATGGGATTTCAAGATGAAATATAACTACACTCTCTCTATTTTCTCCTCAACTTGAAGCAGACAAAGAAATCCCTCTAATTTCTCTTTGACAAAGTATAAAAGTACCAGTTTATAAGAGTGAGACTATAGATTTAAAAAAATATATAGATGATATTTCAGGAATATCTGAAATTTATGTTGATGGAGATTTGACTCAAGATAGTGATAAAGATTGAACTCCAGATAATGACAAAGATAGTTTAAATCCAGCTAATCCATATAAAATCGTTAAATGAAGCAATATTTATCAACTTCTTATTTGACCTTTTGATAATTTGCTGACAAAGACAATTAGAATTTATGTGAAAGATAACAATAATAATTTAACTTACAAAGATGTAGTTTTGGAAGTTTATTCTCCAACACCTCAAATAAATACTGTATCTTGATCTATTATCAATTGAATTATTAATGAAAAAATAAGCGGAGAACCAATCGATATTTATAGATATAGAGATTCAGTACTTTCTAAGGTAAATAAAAAACAAAACTCTATTACTGACTCAAATTGAAATTATCAATTTGAAGCTAGTAGTATGGAAAAATGACTTACTCTAAAAAATAGCTCCGGAGCGACAATTGCGATAATTGACGAGAGAACTTGAAAAATAGATCTAAAAAATGAGGATTATTTATTAAAAATTAAGAGTGCAAACGCAGGTAATAATTTAACTTTAGAAATTTATAATAAATCTAGTTCAAGCCCAGTTTATACTCAAAACTTTAATTTAACTGTAAATAGAACGCTTGAGCAAGTTGATGATTTTGCGGGTATTACAAATAATTGACTTTATTTTAAAACAAATAATGAGTCTTATAAATTAGTAAAAAATTCGACAAATGCACCGACGCTACCTAATTGATGATTTATAGTTGATTCCTTAAATAAGCCAATAGCGGGAATTTCTACAGCTTGAGATATTTATATAATTAATTCTAATTTTACTCTCGGTTATTCATATTTTGGTAATTATGTCGTTATTGATATTATGAACTCTTCTCAAGAAATAATCTGAAATCTTCTCTATAAAATAAGCTCTGAATTTTTAATTAATTAAAAATTTTACATTTCTTTCAAAGAAAAATTGATTTTTTAGTTAAATTTGTTATAAATAGCACTATTATTTATAATTTATAATTTTATGTACAGAACTCATACATGCGGCGCATTGAATAAATCAAATATTGGTCAGGAAATTACTTTATCGGGTTGGGTGGCAAATAGGCGTGATCACGGGGGTATTATTTTTATTGATTTACGCGATAAATACGGGATTACTCAGACAGTTTTTGATCCAGAAGATGATAAGGAAGCTTGGGAAATTGCAAATACTTTCCGTAGTGAATTTGTGGTAAAATTAACAGGAATTGTAAGAGCTCGTCCAGAAGGTCAGACTAATGATAAATTACCTACCTGAGAGATAGAAGTAATTATCAAAAAATCTGAAATTTTATCTAAATCTAAAACTCCTCCATTTGAAATAAATGATTTCTCTGAAGCAAATGAAGAAATAAGATTTAAACATAGATATTTAGATATTCGCAGAAAAAAAGTTCTTTCAACTATTGAATTTAGAGCCGCAATCAATCAATTTACTAGAAATTGGTTTATTGAGAATTGATTTCTCGAAGTTCAAACTCCTATATTTACTGCATCTAGCCCTGAGTGAGCAAGAGATTATTTGATTCCAAGCAGACTTCATCCAGGTAAATTTTATGCGCTTCCTCAAGCTCCACAACAATACAAACAACTTCTAATGGTTGGTTGAGTTGATAAATATTTCCAAATTGCGCCATGTTTTCGTGATGAAGACCCTAGAGCAGACCGCCATTCTTGTGAATTTTATCAAATAGATGCGGAACTTAGTTTTGTTGAACAAGAAGATATTTTCGCTATTTTGGAGTCTTATTACGCTGATGCGATTACAGCTCTATCTCCAGATAAAAAAATAAGAACAAAGAAATTCCCAAGATTAACTTATAGAGAAGCTGTAGATAAATACGGTTCAGATAAGCCAGATGTGAGATTTGATATGCATTTTGAGGATTTTAGCTCGGATTTTGCTGACTCTGGATTTTCAGTATTTAAAAGTGCAGTAGATTGAGGTGGAGTAGTGAAAGCTATGAAACTAGATCAAAAAATAATGACAAGGTCAGAAATAGATGAAATTACAGCAGTGGCACAAACTGCGGGAGCTAAATGACTAGCTTATATAATTTACGAACAAGAAGGACCAAGAAGTCCAATTTTGAAATTTTTCTCTGAAGCCGAAATAAAAGCACTCGAGGAAAAATTAAACCCAAAAGTATGAGATATGATATTTTTCGGAGCTGGAGATTACAAGACAGTTACAAAAGTACTTGGAACTGTAAGATCTACGCTTAGAGATAAATACGACTTAGTAGACAAAGATGAAATTTCATTTGCATTTATCACAGATTTCCCAATGTATTCAATGAATGATGAATGAAAACTAGACTTTGAACACAACCCATTCTCTATGCCATACGGCGGAGCCGAAGGACTTGCAAACCCAAACAAACTAGAAATATACTGAATGCAATATGATGTAGCCTGCAACTGATTCGAAGTAACCTCTGGTTCAATCCGTAATCACGACCCAGAACTTCTAGTAAAAGCATTTGAAATTATCTGAAAATGAGAAAAAGAAGTAAAAGAAAGATTCTGAGCAATCTACAATGCCCTCCAATATGGTGCGCCACCCCACGGAGGTTTCGCCATCTGAATTGACAGACTTATAATGATCCTAAAAAATGAAGAAAGCGTCCGCGAAGTGTTCGCCTTCCCAAAATCCGGTAAAGCCGAAGACACAATGATGAACGCCCCAAGCTACATCGACGAAGTTCAATTGAAGGAACTAGGAATTGATTTGAGAGAGGAAGTGAAGGAAGAGCTTGGACTGAACTAAACTTATAAACTCGAAACTTTTTTGTTTCGAGTTTTTTAATTTTTAAATAATTATTGAATTTATATGTTAGATAAATGAATTATATTTAAAGGCATATTATCAGAAATAATTTTAGATATTAAAAATATATATAAAGAATTATTTGATTTAAATAAATTAAACCTAAAGATAAAAATCTTTATTACATTATCTATTATGATATGAATTATTAACCAATATTTTATTTTATACAAATTAAATTTAATTAATTTATTTAACTGGTGACAAGTTTTCTCTGATGCATGTATTTATTGAATATTAATTTTATTTCCTTTATATATAATATATATTATAATTGCCTATTATACAAAAAAATTTATTATTATATACGAATTCTGAAAAGAATATTTTAAAAATTACTTAAAATTAATTAAGAAAAATAATAGATTTATAAAATTAAATAATGATATAAAAGAAATGTTTCTTAAATTAAAGGAAACATCAAATGATATATTAGAATTATCAAGAGATATAAATTTTAAAAATTGTATTATTAATTGTAAAAATAAAAAAAGATATTCATGTTTTTTGAAAAGAAGACTTGAAATAATTCAATTATTAATTAATAATATCTATTTTAAATTTATAAATTTTTATTTTAAAATTAAATTATCTTATTTACTATACAATAAAATTGTATTAAGTTATATAATTTCTTTTATTCTTATAATATTTATTGTATTTTATTATTGAAATATAATATTTAAACAAATTAATAGAATTTTTAATTTAGAAAATGCAAATATATGTTATGTAAATTTAGACCATGCCTTATATTATGATAATATTCAATATTATAATAATGATAAATGGATTATCTTCTGAAAAGATAATAATTTTTCTGCAATACCAACAAGTTCTATTTTATTTATTTCAAAAATAGAAAATGAAAAAAATTGTCATTCAAATAAAAATTTTTAACTAATAAACCTTATGTCCCAAGAAAAAATCATAACAATTGTATTAATCATAATCTCAATTTGAATAATTGGAAATCTTGTGGTATTATATAGGAATAACAGGAAGTAAAAAATCTTTTGACAAAGTGGGATAAAAGTATATATTTATACTACTTTTAGTTTATAATTTTTAAGATATATGAAGACCTCAAGCGTAAAATCATCAGTTACAATTAAATCTGATTTATTTGAAAGGCTAAAAAAATATGATAACAAATCAAAAATAATAAATGAGGCTTTGTTTATTTTCTTTCAGAGAAAGGATTATTTACAAAAATCAGAAGAAAATTTCTGGAATGAAAAAATTCAAGAGTGATTATATGATATAGAAAAATGAGATATTGTGACTATTAATCCAAAATGAGAAAAAATCAATAAAGATATTTTAAATAAAACTTTATGGAAATAAAAAAGACAACTATTTTTAAATTCACAAAAGTATTTAAAAATGAGGTTATTAAAATTTCTCAAAATAAACCAGCTTTAAAAGAAAAAATCAATAACTGTATTATTGATTTTCAAGAAAATTGATTTAATTCAAAATACTATAGAAAAAAATTAAAATGATTTAAACAAGAAATTCATGAACTTGAAATTTGATGAGATTATAGGATAATAATACAATTGTTAATTAAAGATAATATTTGTTATTTTCTTAATTTTTGAACACATTCTAGTCTGGAATTATCTAGTAATAAATCAGTAAAAATTAATATAATTAGAAATTAAGTTTTAATCTAAATTCTCTAGTGCATTTTTCGCAGCTTCTTTTTCGGCCTTCTTCTTGCTGGCTCCAGTTCATTCTCAGATTTTATTTTCTCAGATATATACTCACATAATGTAGGTTTTGTTGTGGTCCAGTCCAGATTCTTCGATAACTCTATAGACTGGGGTAATATTTTGTTTTGACTGGATGATTTCTTGGAGATTTGTTTTTGGGTCGATGTGGAGAGAATTTTCGATTATTTGAGATAGTGTAGAAGAAATATATTTATCTACAAATTTTTTTGAAAATGTAAATCATAGGTCAATGTAAATAGCTCATAAAAACGCCTCTAGCGTGTTTGCGAGAATATAAGGGTTCTCGTTTCACTTTGTAAGGGTTTCACCTTTTGAGAGTACTATATAATCCTGAAAATTAAGACTTGCAGAAATTGAAGCTAGATTTTTTCATCTAACAATTGCACTTCTTAAATCTGTGAGTTCTCATTCTCATTTTGTCGGAAATTTATTAAAAAGAAATTCTGTAATAAGAAGCTCTAAAATTGCATCTCAGAAAAATTCTAATCTCTCGTTACTTTCAGTAAAAGTTGAGATTTTTTCATTTAAAATTGATTTGTGAATAAAAGAATTTATGTAGTGAGTTATGTTTTTATAAGGAATTTGAAGATTTAGCAATAGATTTTTTACTCTCTCTTCAAATTCATCATAATCATACTTAAGACTTTTTTTGATCATAATTTTTAAAAAATAAGTTTTTATTAGTAATTTTACTTAGTTCTTTTTTAACTTCAGTCTTACTTTGTTTAAGCGAATTTAGCACTCAATTTATAAAAATTCTTCATTGTGGGTCTGAATAGAGCTTAACTAGTTCCAGTGCTTCATTTATAGATACATTTTCAGGAACACTATCACATTTTAAATAAAGCATTTCATAAGATGCAATGAATGCTGGAATAATATTTATAACTGACATTGATGATATATCAAATTTTGGTGCAAACTTCTCGATTATATAGACTAGCTTCCCTTCATTCTCGATAATTCAAGCAAACATTTCTTCAAAATAAACTTGATCTAAAAAACCTAAATTTCATTCATAAAAATTATCCAGAAAAGACTCTTGTAAAAAAGAGTCTTGCAGATTAATTTTTGAATATAAAGCCTGAAATAAGCAATCTCTTGTTTTATGTCTTGAGATTTTTTGCATAATTTTATTAAGCTTTTATTGTAGTTACTTTTTTAGTTTTTCAAACTTTGATAACTTTTCTTCATTTGTATTCTCCAGTTATAGGAGATGCAAAATGAGCTAATCCAGTAGCATTACCGTCTTTATCGTATTGTAAAGAAGTTTTGTCTAATAATTTTTTTGCTGTTAATTTTGTCCAGTTACTAGTTCTTCTAGAAGATCTAGATTTTGACATCTTTTTAGTAGGAGAAAAAGTCATAAATTGTATAATTAATAATAATCTAAAATAAAACGAGAAGATTGTATTTAAAAAATCTAAAAAATCAAAATTTTTTTGAAAAAAGTATTAATTATGAATTTATTCAATTAATTGTTATTTCAAAAACTTACTGTCATTTCGAACGAAGTGAGAAATCCCTTTCTATATAATCTTATTTGCAATAATAAATTTAAGTTTAACTTTTCTTTTAATTTTAGTCTCAAAAGATTTGATTTAAAGGGATTTCTCGTTATTACTCGAAATGACAGAACAAGGCATTAAGTTATAGAGATGGAATTTAGTTGACATTATAGATATCAATAAACATTAAATTTTTATTTAAAACTGTCCATACACTTTGAATAACAATATCTATATTTTCAATCATAAAATATGGAAAATTAGAATCTTCTCATTTTTCATCAATCCATTCAAAAATATATTTAATTAATTTTTTATGATTTCACTCATCATTATCTGGAAAATTTAATTCATTTAAAATAAGTTTTTGTATCTTCCCTTCAAGATTTAGTTTTTCAAAAGGCAAATCCTTAATTCTAGTTCATTTTGGTAAATCAAAAGTTACATCATATAAAAAATTAGAAATATATAAAGCAACCTCAAAAAAACTTTCAGGCAATTCAGGAAATTTGAGTCACAACATATTTTCTTCTCCCATTAAAGACATTAAAGAACTAATCCAATTTTCTCTTTGTTCTAAATTAAGTAAACCCTCATTTCAAAATGCATTTTCATATCATTTTATAACCCTTCATTTAGTCTTTCAAATCCCACTTATTTTAGAAGGTTTTCTTCTTTTTATTGAAGAAATTTGAACTATATTTGAAGTAGTTTTATTCATATTAGAATTACAAAAATACTAAAAGTCAAATTGACTATATTAAAATCATTAAATAAATCAAGTAGAAATTAAATTATTTGACTTTTTGTGATGAATAGATAATTTATAGGTGTTAATTAAATATTTTAAAATGAAAAAGAAATTTTTTGTCACAACACCTATTTATTATGCGAATTGAGTTCCTCATATTGGACACGCTTATTCTAGTCTTGTGGCTGATATTATCGCAAGATACAAGAGACTAAATTGATTTGAGGTAAAATTCTCAACAGGAGTAGATGAAAATAGTCAAAAGGTAGTAGAAAAGGCATGTGAAGCCTGAATGGAAGTAATGAAATTTCTTGATAAAATGGCTGAAACTCATAAAAATATCTGGGATTGACTCCATATTTCATATACTGATTTTATAAGAACAACCGAGCCTCGTCATCACAAATTTGTACAAAAAATTCTACAAAAATCTTACGAAAATTGAGATATTTATAAATGAACTTATGAGTGACTATATTGCGTCGGTTGTGAGGCATTTAAGATGGAAAAAGAACTGACTCCAGATGGACTTTGTCCAGATCATCTTACAAAACCAGATAAAATAAAAGAACAAAATTATTTTTTCAAACTCTCAAAATATCAGAAAAAATTAGAGGAATTTTATGCAAAAAATAAAGATTTTGTCATTCCAGAATATAGATTTAATGAAATGAAAAATTTCTTCAAAGAATGACTAGCTGATTTTTCTATTTCTCGCGAAACTAATAAATTCTGAATTCCACTTCCATTTGATAATAGTCAGGTTACTTATGTCTGGTATGATGCACTTTTGAATTATTTAACAGTGTGTCAGTGATGAGATGAGGATTTCTGGCCAGCAGATTTACATATTGTATGAAAAGAAATTTCAAGATTTCATATTCTTTATTGGCCAGCAATGCTAATTTCAGCCTGATATGAGCTACCAAAAAATATATTAGTGACTGGATTTCTAACTATTGACTGACAAAAAATATCAAAATCAATTTGAAATGTAATAGATCCAGTAGAATTTAGTCAAAAATATAGTCGTGATCTAATGCTTCTTTATCTAATTTCTACTTTTCCTATTGGGCAAGATGGGGATTTCTCAGAAGTTCAAGCTGTTACTATTTTTAATGCAAAACTCGCGAATAATATTGGGAATTTGTTAAATAGATTTCTCGTACTTTCTCTTAAAATTTGATGAAAAATTAACTGAATTACAGATGAAACTATAGAAAAAGAAAAACTAAAACTTATAGAAAAATACAAAATTTCAATGGATAAATATGACCTAAAAACTAGTCTAGAACTTATTTTTGAATTTGGTGATACCCTAAATAAATATCTAGATACCACAAAACCTTGGGAATTAAAAGATAACTCAGAGCTTGAAAAACTAGTTAATATTTTATTCACTCTCGGAGAATGACTCAGAACTATCGCAGTATTAATTCATCCATTTTTTTATGAAAAATCAGGAGAAATACTCGAGCGAATTAGTCAGAATAGTCAGGAATTAGTTGAAATTTGAATGGATAAATTTTTAGAGAAAAAAGCAGGATTTGAAGTGAAAGAAAAATGAGAAGCACTTTATATGAGAATTATTTAATTTTTTTCTTTACAAACTATTTAAATTTATTAAACTAACTAAAATTTTAAATTACTAATTATTTTTTATAATATGTGAAGAGGTCCAGTAATAGAGAGGAAAAGATCACTTACAAATGCACTTAAGTGAAAAGTTTTTACAATTCATGCGAAATTAATTGCGATGGCTGCTCAAAAATGATGAGATCCAGATAAAAATCCAACTCTTTTTGATGCGATAGAAAAGGCAAAAAAAGCTAATGTACCAAATGATAATATAGCAAGAGCTATAAAAAAATGAACAGGAGAAGATAAATCGTGAGCTCAAATCCAAGAAATATTTTATGAATGATATTGAGTGGGCTGAGTGGGTATTATAGCCAAAACTTTGACTGATAACAAAAATAGAACTACATCAAGTGTTCGACATATTTTTAATAAATATGGATGAAATTTATGAGAAACGTGAGCTGTTTCATCTTTTTGATTTAAATTTATGGGCGTTATTTTAGTTAATTTAAACTGAAAAAAATTAGAAGATATTGAGGAAATTATAATTGAGTCTGGAGCAGATGATTACTCTCTTGAAGATGAAAATCAAGTAAAAATTATTTCAGAAAAACAAAATATGTGAAATGTTTTAAAATTTCTAAAAGAATCTGGGCTTGAAATAGCTGAAAATTCTCTAGAGTTTATTCCACAGAATTTTATTTCTATAACTCTCTTTGACAAAGCGGCGAAAATTATTAAACTAATAGAAGATTTAGAAGAGGATGAAGATGTAGAAAAAGTATGGCACAATTACGATATACCTGATAACTTACAATTACAAGTTATAGAAGCTATGGAAAAAGCTCGTTTTAGAACCTAGAATATTTTTATTTATTTAATTTTTTATTATGACAACCGAAGAAAACAAAAATCAATTATTTCTTGATTTAGCTTCCGTTCATCCACTTACAGTTTTTGATGAGGTAGATTTTATTGATTTATTAGAACATTCTCTATCGCTAAATGTTTTTGAAAAAAAGAGAGTTATAGATTCAATTCCAAACCTTAGCCAATTTCAAATTGACGAGCTTGTAAAAGTTTTTGTGGATGAAAGAGAAGAATTTAAAAAACTACTTTCTACTGAAGCTGAAGCCATAAAAGAACTTGTAGTAAAACAAAAAGAATGATGGGAACAATTAAAAGATATGTACATCCAAGAAAATCTTAAAAAATCATCTGAGTGAGAAGATCAAGCCAAAATTGATGATTTAAAATCAAGTCTTTGATTATAAAAAAAATCGAACTTCTCCTCTTGTCATTTCGAGCTTGTCGAGAAATCTATTTACTTATAAAATACCTTTTAACTTCAATATTATGGGAAATTTAAAAATTATAACGGTTATATTTTCGTTATTTGCACTAACTTGAATAACTTATGCGACTGAACTGGATGATATAAAAAGTTCTTTTACTAATGTTCAAACCTTAATTCAAAAATATGAAGCTAATCTAAAAGCTCTTCAAACTGAGAATGAAACTTTGAAAAAAACTATTTCAGAGTTAGAAACGAGAATAAATTCTTTATCTAACCCTCACCCCAACACTCTCCCAAAGGGAGAGGGAGTAATATCTACTCAAACTTGAACAACTCAAAAAGCCTCATCAGTTGAGAAATATAATCAAATTATAGATAAGATTAATAATGACTCAGGTAATATTTTTTCAAATAATAATTTAAGTACTAATTCTACAATTTGATTGTTTGAGTTTATTGAGCCAGATGCGTTTTTTATATCAATTGATGATGGATTAAATCCTACTGGAGTTACTGCATTTAAGACAAAAATTTTGTATAATTATGATAAAAATCTAGTTTTAAAAGTAAGTTGAATTTTCTCTCTTGATTATAAATCTTGATATTATATTACAAAATTTGGAAAAAATCCTTATGCGAAATCAATTAGAATAAGAGTGAAAAATCCAAATTATAAATGAAAATTATTACAGGATTCTCAAGTTACTAATTCTTCAAGCACAACTACTACAACTCAAGTTCAACCTGCTCAACCTACAGTAACTGCAACAACTACAACTCAAACTGTAACTTTTGAAATGGTAAAAAATGCTTATGTTAACAACAAAATTCTTGATATGTTAAAATTATCAAATGAATATATTAAAACTGATTCTAATAATATTGATGTTCTTAGAATGAGATATAGGGGATTTCATATGCTCGGAAAATACGGTGATGCTCTTATTGAAATACAAAAAATTCAAGAAATTCAATGACCTAATATGAATAAAGTTGTAGCTTGTGATGGTAGTATTATTGCGAAATTAGCAAAAAATAATGATTTATCTAAAACTTATCAAGATATTTGTAAAGCAGCTCAATAATTAATTTCAAGGATAAAATACACAACGAATTCATCTGTTAATATCATTTACATTAGATCATTTCCAATCAAATAAATCAAGACTAAATATAGGGCGGCTAGCATTATAATCTTGATAGCGACTGGCTGTCCAAAAATAAGTTGCTCAAGTTCAAGCATATGCGCCATTCCATCATTGTGCTCAATCCAAATCACTAATATGTCATACTTCATAATCAGCTGGAATTCTCCAACCTGTTCAATAAGTTTCTTCACAAAATGAAGTTCCAGAATTATATGCTTGATGAGAAATATATTGAGTAAATCAAGTAGATGTTTTAGTTACATTATTTGGCTCAAATTGTTCCACTCAAGAATAGATTTGTGCTCAATTATAAGCAATTGCTCATGTATCTGTATTTCCTGCATATACTAATCTTGGGTCTAGGGTTATAGTATTTAAGGTCAAATCTGTGCTATCACAAGATCCAGTATAAGATGTATTTAGAAGTTGACAATAATTAAATGCTGGAGTATTTATGGGGCTTACAAATAGATTATTTGTCTGGTCTTTATTAAAATTAATTTCTGCTCAAGAATTTGTGATATAAGCTCAAGAATTTGCTGTTCACTCAATTATATTTTCTACATAAGTTGTAGTTTTATTTGGAGATAGTACTATTCCAGTAGACGTTTCCCACCATTTTTTAGTTGTATTCCATGATATAGTTATAGTGTCTATTTTACCTAAAATATTAGCATCTCTATTAATATACGCATCATTTCAATTCGCAAATGTTACTGGAATAGGTGTAACAGTTAGAGTTCTTGTATTATTAATATAACAGTCTCATCAAATAGGGGAGATACTTGTAGTTCAGGTTCAAACAGTCGTTATTCAAGTTCAACTTATAGTTGCTACTGCAGTATTAGAACTTACATAACTAGTTGGTGAGGTATTACAATTATCTGAGATTGCAACTGGGGTTCAAAGCTCTACTCAAGTAGCTGACAGAAAAAATGTTGTGTCAAAATTACATGTAATATATTCTAAAGCTCAAACACTATTTAATATTTGGTATTCACCAACTCACATACTTTTTCAGGCTTCATAAATTTCCTCACAACTTTTATAATCACTATTTGTACCTAGAATTACTCAGGGCTCAGTTATAATCCCTGTAAATCAAACAGATGTTCAATTTGTCTGAGGTAGTAAATCATCAAAATTATAAGGTAGGTTATAACTTCATCAATTTAATACAAAATATTGTCTATTAATACTTCCAGTCGATCAAGCAGTTATGATAGCATCATGTATTTCTGCACTTCAAGTATAATTTCAGGCTAAAATTAGAGATGGAAAAAGATATTTTGCTATTGGCTTATAATCTCAATCCACCAAAGAAGTCTGATTTTTATTTTCAGTAGACTCAAGCGTTAATCATATTTGAAAATTTTGTTTATTTCTCGTAACTGAATATGAATAATATTTATCAATTTTTGGGTCTTTAGGCATAGAGTTAATATCACTCACACTTATTTCATTATCAATAATTCATTGAAATACTTGTATATTTTCAGATCAAGAATTGATTATATTAAAATAAGAGGACGGCATTGGATAAGATCAATTTTTTTGTTTACTAGATTTTAATCAGGTTATAAGTCTTGAGATATCTGATAATCTCTGAGTATTTCTAGAACTAGTCAAATTATCGCTTAAACTCAGAAATGACACAGTTAAAAGAATAGCTACAATAGTGATAACTACAATAATCTCAATAAGGGTAAAACCTAAGCCAGATTTTACCCCATTATTTTTAAATTGAGCATCTTTATTCATAAAAAATAAGAAAATTACTTTTTATATAAATTATAATCCGAAATAACAGTAATTAGTTGTTCAATCTCAGAATTTTGAATCTGCATTATCAAATATACAATTCATTAAATTACATGCTGGAGCTGTCCAAACATTATTAAAGCTATATCAAGTTCAACAAGTTCAAGCTCAAGCTGTAGTAGCTCATTCTGTTAAAACTCATGCAGTACAAGTATAACTGAAATTTGCTGTAACTGTTCAGTTTGTTGGACTAGTTCAGAATGTTTTTGTTCATACTTTTGGTATTGTATTTCAATGTAATATCTCCAAAGGAGCTGGAATATTGTATGTTAATGTACTATATACATCAGTTGCTGGCATTGTACAGGCATCAGCTTCACATATTTTATCTGTATTATTCCAAGTATACCCTGTATTACATTTAAAATTACATGATGTAGTACTCGCAGTTTCATTATAAGCTCATACTAAAGTAGGCAACCAATCTATTCAATTCCATGTTTGAGTTATACCACTAGCAGTATTCCATGTACCGTAAGTATCAAGTCATATACAATTAGCTAATTGTGTATTGGCTTTACAAGTACTAGTTCCAGAGTCCCAAGAGTAGTTTGTTTTACATGTAAATGTACAAACATCTCAAGTTTCTTTATAATGCCAGGTTGATGATATTGATTGTGAAGTCGCATTTGACACAGAAGTATTTTCGTCAAATGTTCATAAACATACATCTGCTATACATGCACCATTTCAGTCTGGTAAAAATCAAGTATTACATGAAACATTAAGTGTTTCTGTTGCATTAGCAGTGTCAAGTGCTCAATTTAAACATTGAATAGTTAATACTTTAACTGTTGCATCTCAATTAGTTATAGGATTATTTTTTGTGAAACTTTTTTCTTCTTTATCTGCCATTTGAGAAATCACATATTCATTATATGTTGTTGCACTACATGGAAGAGTATTTGTTATAGCCTTGAATATTTCATCTTGTAGAACTGTTCATGTTGAAGTTGATTTTCATCATTCATATACATCTCATCAGAAATATGTAATAAATTCTGGAGCAGTTGAACTTAGAATATTTACTGCTCATGAAAGGGTTTCTTGAATTGGATTTTTATCTTTATCTGTTATGATTCATATCATATTACCTGTTACATATGTATATCTACTAGAATAATCTATATCATCAGCTAATACTTGTCCAAACATACTTGGAACTTGAGATATATAATTAATAGTTGATCAATTTTCTAGATATCACATAAGTTGTATTTTTTTCTTATCTTTATCAGTAGAATAAATATAGGAACTTCCGTCTTTTGGATCTTTTCATTTTCCAGAAAGTCAAATTATTCTAATAATAGAATCTCATGCATATCATTGGTATGAATATAAAATTGGATCAAGATCTCCAGCCACTATTTCTACATAATCATCTGGCATTGGAGTAGTTCAGGCTTTTACCATTTGTATAGTAAGTCATTCATGAATTGATTTTAAATCACTCACTCTTACGCTATCTCTAGCATTTCAGAAATGATTTTTAAAAGACATAAAAGCAATAGTACCTAGAATAGCAAGTATTGAAATTACTACTATAAGCTCAACTAATGTAAAACCATAACGAGCTTTTAAATTTTGTTTTGTTTTCATAATAAGAAATAAGAAATTAAAAATTCTCCCAAAGTTTATACTATTTTTTTTAGGAGTCAAGTTTTTTTTATTGCAAGATTTTTTGTATTGCATATAATGTAAAACAAAGTTTTGTTTTAAGATTTTAAAAACATAAATGAATGATAAATTAATTGAAATTTTGAGTAAATATAAAATAGAAGATATTATTGAATTAGAGAGAAAAGATAGACAATTTATTGCGATAAAAAGTTTATTTGAGAGTTTAGAAAATAAATCTTATTTTTTGTCTTTAATTGTCACAAATGCACTATTATCTTATCAATTAAGCTCGAGTGGGGAAGAGTATTGGGAGGAATTTTGCCAATTTGCATCAGAATATAAATTTTGAATTTGATTTAAAATAAATGTTTTAAAAGAATTTTTTGAGATTTTTTTAATACAATCAAAATGAAATAAAAGACTAGTTAATATGAAAAAAATTAGAATTAATAAAATACTTAAATTTATTGATAAATTTCATGATAATGAGGCTTTTTATTATGAAAATATGACAGTGTTTTTAAATGATTTATCAACTGCTATGGCTCAGAAAAAAACTGCAAAAACCTTGGTTTTTGCAGTTAAAATGTTTAGTTATGGCGCTCGTATTTATTTTGATAAATTTATTTTAGTTCCATATGAAGTTGCGATGCCAATGGATTCAAGAATTTCTAAAATCACAAAAATTTATAATAATTCAAATTTAAGTCCACTTGATTTTTGGTTTCAAATATCAGAAAAAGTTGGAATCCCCTGTATTCATCTTGATGCACTTTTATGGACAAAATGCGATGATTTTATCTGTTTTTAGGCTTTTAGACTCTGATTTTTGTAATTTTTTCTCAGTATTTAAGACATTTCTCAGTTATACATTTTCAAGTTATTCAGGCTAGAAGCGGTAAAATCGATAAAAGTGCAATCCAAAATCCGATATTTATCGGAGTCTTTTCCGAACTTTTTGTAATTTCTTCAAAATTAGTAGAGGTTTTATTTACTTCCGTTTGAGCTCCGGATTCTTTCATATTTATATTATTTCATACAAATATTAGTGCAATTCAAAAAATAATTTGTATAATTTTTACTATTTTTCTTTTTGCAAGACAAATCCCAGTTATTCCCATTAAAATAGGCACAATTCAAAGTATAAATAAACTGTATTTTACATATAATTCATTTGCTTTTAAGCTAGCTGGCAAATTAATTGTATAATCATTAAAATATATTCAAAGCAAAAGTATAATTATTAATCAAAAAATAATTCTTCAGTACAAAATAGTCTTATCACTTGGTCTTTTTCTAAAAAATTCTATTAATTTAAACATAATTTTAATTTAATTTATAAAAATAATAGTGAATTTATATCTAAAATTCAATAAAAAGCAAAAAATATTTTGAATTTAGAGACTTTTTTATATACTTTAATTATATTATTCCTGTAATTAAATTCTGTCATTCCAATATTTATTTCTGTCATTCCCGCGCAGGCGGGAATCTGCCAAATAAAAAAATTATGTATATTTTTATAGATACGATATCTCCAGATTGAATTCTTATTTTATTTGAAAATAATGAGATTGTTGACAGTTTATCTCTTGATATCAAATGAAAAGAATCAAATGAATTTCTGGCTAAATTAAGCGAAATATTAGATAAAAATAATATAGATTTTAAAGATTTATCCTGAATAGTTGTAATTAATTGACCAGGTAGTTTTACTTGAACTAGAGTGATTTCTTTAATTGTAAATACTATAAATTTTGTCCATCATACTCCATTATCTAGTATTTCTTATTTTGAATTTCTTGAATATATAGAAAATTCTTATCCAATGGCAATTAAGGCAAATAGGTGAGAATATTTAATTAAAAAATCTAAAGCCTCTAATCCTGAAATTATAGCTATTTCCGAGCTTCCTAAATGAAATTATTTTTGAATTTGAGATAATATTGATTTTGAAAAAAACGAAAGTCGAATACAATTAGAAAAAGATTATAAAAAATTTATAGGAAAGTTTGAATTTAATTGAAAAAACCAAAGAATAGAACCATTTTATATTAAAAAACCAAATATTACTTAATTTATTTTTATGAACAATGCAATAAATAGTATAAATGTTGATAATCTAAGAGCCTGAGAATCTCCAAGATTAGTTTTAAAAAGACATTGGATAGTTTTTATATATACATTTTTTTATATATTTTTTCTTGTATTTAGTTCGTTTGCACTATTATTTTTCTTTGAATCTATTTCTTTTATAATTCCGGGAAGTATTATTTATCTTCTTTTGGTAATGTATTTATCAATTTTTTCAATTTTTATTTACATTAATTGGATAAATAATGAACTTGATTTATTTATTATTACAAACAAGAGAATTATTTGAATTGAGCAACTTTCTTTTTTAAATAGAACGGTTTCTGAATGTAGTCTTGAGGATGTACAAGAGGTTAATGGTCTTACAAAATGACTACTTGCAAATTTAATGAATTTTGGGACTATTACAATTCATACAGCTTCTGAAAAATCAGATTTTAATATGAATATTGTACCAGAACCACTTGAAAACTCTAGGAATATCCTCAATATTATCGAGGAATGTAGAGCTACAAACAAAATAGAATTTGCAAAAATTGAAAAAAATATTCACAATAGTAATTAATTTAAAAAATATGTACGATTTAGCTATTATATGAGCTGGAAGTGCCGGACTTCCTGCCGGAATTTATGCGTCTCGCTATAAAATAAAAAATATTATAATTGGAGAACTTCTTGGGTGAGCCCTTACTCAAGCTCACCAAGTAGAGAATTATCCTGGGTTTGAGAAAATTGCCTGAGCGGAATTAATGGAGAAATTCCTATTTCATGCTAAAGCTTTTTGATCTGATATCTATCATGACAGAGTGAGTGAGGTTAGAAAGGAATGAGAAAAATTTGAGATAACTACGCAAAATTGAAAAAAAATATCATCAAAATTTATTTTGATTGCAATTTGAAATAAATACAGACAATTAAATATTCAATGAGAAAAAGAATTTATCTGAAAATGAGTAAGTTACTGTGCGACTTGCGATGGAATGTTTTACAGAAATAAAGAAGTTGCACTTGTTGGTGGATGAAATTCTGCGCTAACGGAAGCCCTATATTTAGCTGATATATGCGCAAAAGTATATCTAATTCACAGAAGATGAGAATTTAGATGAGACAAGGTACTTGTAGATAGAGCCGTAAATCACCCAAAAATTGAAATAGTATATAACGATGAAGTAAAAACTATTAATTGAGAAATGTTTGTAGAAGAAATTACTTTGAAATCAGGAAAAAACTTAAAAATTGATTGAATTTTTATAGCAATTTGAAATGAACCAGATACGAGTTTATTTGACAGTTTAGGCTTAAATAAGGATGAATTTGGATATATTGTAGTTGACTCAAGACAAAAAACCTCTGTTTCAGGAGTTTATGCGGCAGGCGATATCACAACCAATTCAAATAAATTTCAACAAACTTTAATCTCAGCGGCTGAGTGAGCACTCGCTGCAAATAGTATACACGAAGATATTTTAAGAAATAATTAAAAATAAATGAAAAAATTAGAATTTTTACTTCCAGCCGGAAATCTGGAAAAATTAAAATATGCCTTTGCCTATTGAGCTGATGCGGTTTATGCCGGAGTGCCAATGTTTTCGCTCCGTGCTCGCGAGAATCAATTTAGTTGGGATACTCTAGAAGAGTGAGTAAAATATGCTCATGATAGGTGAAAAAAAATATATTTCACAGCAAATATTTACGCTCACAATTTCAAAATTAAACCATTTATGGAAGCTTTCAAAAAAATGGAAGAATTAAAGCCAGATGCCTATATTATGTCAGATCCTGGTTTAATTTATTTAGTTAGAAAGCAGTTTCCAACTGCAGAAGTTCATTTATCTGTTCAGGCAAATAATACCAACTGGGCACAAGTGAAATTCTGGCAAGAAATAGGGATAAAACGTGTAATTCTTTCTCGTGAAATATCTCTTCGCGAAATAACTGAAATTCACAGGGAATGTCCAGAAATGGAGCTGGAATTTTTTGTTCATTGAGCCATTTGTATGGCATATTCAGGTAGGTGCCTACTTTCAAATTATATGGCTTGACGTGATCCAAATCAATGAACTTGCGCACATAGCTGCCGCTGGGAATACAAAGTTTACAAAAATGAAGTATCAAATGCCGATTTATACGATTCAACTGGACGTCCGACAAATTATTTGCCAATTGAGGGAGAATATTATTTAGAAGAAAAAGAGAGAAAATGAGATTTCTTGCCGGTGGATGAAGATGAATTCGGGACTTATATTATGAATTCTCGCGATTTATGTCTAATTGATTACATTAAGGAATTAAAAGAAGCTTGAATAATTAGCTTCAAAGTCGAATGAAGAAGTAAAACTATAAATTATCTAGCCGGAGTCGGTAGAGCTTATCGCAAAGCTATTGACGCAGTTGAGGCAGGAGAAGAATATGACGCGAGGCAGCTTTCAAAAGAGCTTTTTGCTATCTCAAATAGATGATATATTCCAGGATTTATCACATGAGATTTAAAAGAAAATAGCATATATTACGATAAAAATTCCGAGCTAAAAGAAGAGGATTTTGTCGGAATTATTAGAGATTATGATGAGGCTAAAAAAATGGCTCTAATTCAAGTAAAAAACAGAATTGATTTATGACAAACACTTAGACTAATTTCACCAATTCTAGACTACGAATTCAAACTCGAAAAAATTATAGATTCAGCATGAGAGCTAAAAACCGAAGCCCACGGCTGAAGCTTCGATGTCCGGATTAACCTAGACCAAAATCCAGGCGAGTATGCTATCTTGAGAAGGAGGATTTAATTCTACGAATTAGTATATTTTATCACAATTTTTGTTTTGGTTTCAACTTGAGAGTATAGAGCTTCTTGATAAAAACCCGGAACTCTGATACATCCATGAGACCTTTTTGTTCCGTCTACATTTGTTCAGTGATGAAGAAATACTCATCATGTAATTTGTAAAGCATAAGGCATAGGAGATCTTTTATGTTTAATTGATCTTTTATATTTAAGCCCATCATTTTTTTCAATATGAAAAGTTCATGTTGGGGAGTTTATTCAGCCTTCTTCTACTATTACAGTTTCCATTTTTCACTTCTCTTCATTATATACTTGTTTTGTTATATCTGGACTATACATTCCTGGTGATATATGAGTTGCGAGCGTTAATTTTCATTCTTTGTAATAAGCCATAACAAATTTTTTTTCTGAATTTTTTGTAATAACAATAACTGTCCTACCATCTTTTATATCTTTTTTAAATTCCTCATTTTTAGCCACAAATTCATCCAGACTTTCTGGGAATGTAGTTTTTAGGGAATCAAAAACTAGAGGAAAGGCTAGTTCATTTTGAGAATAAGTATTTTTATCATCAATAATATTTCATTTCTTGTCTTTTTTTACAACTTCTGGATTATATTTTTCAAAAATTAATTTATACTGATTTAATCAAAAAAACTGCTTAAGATTGTCTTTTTGTCAGATTCATTTCATATCAAGAGGAGTTTCTTTCATTTCTGAAATTTTCTTTTTAGCAAGTCATATATTTGGAATTTCTTGTTGAATTACTGGTTTTTCCTCTATTTTTACTGGACAAGTAGGATTATCCAGAACTTTTTCTACTGCATTTTTTGTTCAAATAGTAACTTCTTCGAGTGCATAATTTGGGGTAGTTATTGTAAGTATTCAAGCTAATCAAATCACATATGGTAAATGTTTCTTCACTGAATTTTTTAATTAAAAATAATATACTATATTTTGAATATATTGCAATTTTGAAATTTGTCAAAAAAATTAAAATATTTCTCTTGTATTTTTAAATTAATATATTACAATACCTATGATAAAATCATACCTCTCCCTATTTTAGGGGAGGTTAGGCGGGGTAATTAATTTATAATTTAATTTATTTTCTTATGATAGTATTATTAAAACAAATTATTAAAAAATTATGAAATTGAATAATAATCTGAATATGAATAATACTCAGTATTTGAATATTTTTTATAGCTTATGCTTCATTTACTTCTATGACTCCAGTTTGAAATGGCTCTCCACTTACATCAAGTGCTTGGAATCTTATGGTTTCAAATTTGGATGATCTAAATTGAAGATTAAACACTTTAAATACTACAGTTTCCGGATTATCTGCAACTCCTACCGGAGCAGTAATGGCCTTTAATCTAGCTTCTTGCCCTACAGGTTGGACAGCTCTAGCTTCCGCAGCTTGAAGAGTTATAGTCGGTAAAAGTGCTGAAACTGAATTTGATACCTTAGGTGAAACTTGATGAGCTAAAACTCATACCCTAACAATAGCTGAAATGCCAAGTCATAGTCATACCGTTGGTAGAGGTACAAGTACCTCTGCATTTACTAATGTTTTTTATGGTACTCAAACCGCATGAGGGACTGCACCTACAAGTTCGACTGGTGATTGATGAGCTCATAATAATCTTCAACCTTATCTTACACTTTTGTATTGTCAAAAAAATTAATAGATTTTATTAGCAATAATAACTAATTTATTATTTTTTACTTCAATTAGTGAGATATATTCTCAATTTTCATTTTTTATAAAATATTTTCCTCATTCAATTAGTGAGAATTTATTTTCGAGTATTATTCAAGATGAGATTTTTGAGATATTTTCTGGGTCTAGAATTATTTCTTTAAAATCTTGGAATAAGTGAGAATAGGGGATTGAATCGGTTTCTTTGAGATTTTCAATCTCTACAGATTTTGATTCATCTAGTTCTCAGATTTTGGATCTGTGGAGTGCGATGGTATAGGCATTTAATCATAATTCTTTTCAGATATCTTCTGCAATAGTGCGGATATAGGTTCAGGCAGATACGGTCATCTGAAGCGATATAGTAGGGAAGTTATAATCTAATAATTTATAGTCAAATATCTCAACAGTTCTTTCTGGGATTTGTACTTCTTTTCAATCTCTGGCTAGGCTATAGGCCCTTTTTCAATTTACTTTTATTGCGCTATATTTCGGTGGAATCTGGGATATTTTTCAGAGGAATTTAGACTCAATTAAATTTTGGATTTTCTCTTTTGTAATATTTTTTTGAGTTTCTTTTATTAGTTTCTTGTCTAGATAATGAACTTCTGTTCCAAGATCTCCGCTTTCGGTATATCAATCTAGATTAAAAGAAAAAACATAAGTTTTTCTAGCTTTATCAAGGTAGCTTATTAATTTTGTAGAATTACCAGTAGCCACCAATAAAAGACCCGAAGCTAGTGGGTCAAGAGTGCCAGTGTGACCTACTTTTTTGATATTAAGAATTTTTCTCAGTTTTGATATTGCGAAAAAACTCGAAATTCAAATAGGTTTGTTAATTAGATAAAACATAATTTTCTTCTTGAAGAAGTTCTATTAATAATTTATTTTTCTTTATTTTTATTTTATCTTTTCATCTAAAAGACAGGTGAACTACAGAATAAAATATCTCATATAAAGCAGAAAATGAGTCAGCAAATTTCACAATCCAAAAATCTTTTCCGCTAGATCTTTTCATTTTTTTAATTCCAGATGGATACATATGTGATTTAATAATCCCCAGTACTTTATCATCTACTCAAAACTTTTGAGCATTCTGGGCTGAAATTATTCAGTGCATATATGATTTAATTGTTGTAAAATGATAGTCGTGAAGTATTCATGCAAGAGTGCAAGCTTCAATGTCAGCTCTGAAAAATTTGGCTATTTTATAAGAAAGTCTAGAGACATTTATAAGATGCTCATATCTATTAAAAAACATATGTTGCTTAATAGATTTTAATTTTTGAAAATCAGAATCATTAATAATATCTCAGATAATTTCTAACATATTTTGATGAAATTTTTCTAATTTAGTTTTTCTTTTATTTCTAATTTTTGTAATTAGTACCATTTTTTGAAATTAAGTTTATAGTGAAATTATACTATAGTTTTTTGAAAAAGTAAAATTTATAATCATTCGTAAGTTGCATTTCTAGGAGTATCTAGAAATCTTGGCTTGTATACCCATTTTAAATCTCAAATTCTAAGAGTTCATTCTTGGAAAATATTAAAATATCAAAAGTCTAGAAATACTTTTCAAAGCACATCAGATTCTTTAATAAAATGAGTTGATGGTTGAATAGAACATGACATAAAACAAGACCTAGAATCAGACGAATTATTTCTATTATCTCACATTAGAAAATATTCTTTATCTGGCACTGTGAAAGTATCATCTTGCACATCAGAAGGCAAGAAAGTTCTTCATTTACTAAGCGCTGAAAGATAAGTTTCATCTAATTTTATAAAACTTCCTGTTCAACCTATATTTTTATTTATATAAACTTCTCAATCTTGGAATTTAATTTGTTCACCTGGAAGTGCTATTACTCTTTTTATATAAAATTCTTTTCCATTGCTAGCATGAGGTCTAAAAATAACAACATCTCATCTCGATGGAGTTCAAACTACTAAAGAAAATTTATCTACAATTATAAATTCTTTATCATGATAACTTGTCTCCATTGACTTACCGCTTATCTGAAAAGGAGCAGCTAAATAGGTTCTAATAGTCATTACAACCACAAAAATAATTATCAAATCTCTTATAAAAGAGATGAATTCTTGCATTCAAGTTTTTTCATCCTCTTTTAATTCTGTTATCTCAGATTTTTCTTCAATTAGCTCATCTGGATGAACTGAAACATTTTTCAATTCTTCCATTTTTTCTTCTGTTTCAGCTATATTATTATTTTCTATCATTATTTAGTATTTATAAAAAGTATAATTTAGGGTGAGGGATTATTTCCCATGACAATGTTTGTATTTTTTGCTACTTCCACAAGGGCAAGGTTCATTTCTTCAGGTTCATTTGTATTGTTGTGGTCAATTATTTTTAGCTTCATTTGCACTATATACTCTTATTCACTCGTTTTCTGTCTGACTCATTTTAAAATTTTTCTCGTAAGCATCAGAAAGTAGATTTTTCAGTCATCCTAAATCATCTAAACTATTTATTCATGCCATTCCAGTCTCATCAAAAACCACTTTTAAATTTTTATCATCTATTTCAACTTGTTCTATATTTTGGTTTGGATTTGCCGTAAGCATTCATTTTACTACCTTAAATCATAACTCACTTAATAAATTCATAAATTTATCGTATGATTTTTCTTTATAAACTATAAGTGGATTTTTTTGGGCATATCATTCAAAAGCAACCTCTTCTCTTAAGTGAGCCATATCATCAATGTGTCTCATCCACAGTTCATCAATTGATTGTAAAAATAATCTTTTTTCAAAATCAAAGAAATCTTCTTCCTTAATACTATTTTTTAAATCTTCTAATTTTTTTAAAAGATTTTCATTTAGATAATTTTTTAATTCTTGCTTATTTTTCTTTCTTAGAGTATTTATATTTATAATTTCAAAATTTGCAAAACTATTTATTTCTTCACTCATTTTTTCAATTTCTTCTGCTTCTAATCTATCATAATTATCATCTAATATGGTACTCTCAATAAAGCTTTCTATTTGGTTTTCAAACATTTCTCTCACTTCCTCGTGCACATTTTCTTGTTCTAAAATTCTATTTCTCTTAGAATAAATTACCATTCTGTGATTATTTAGAACATCATCGTATTCCAGCACATGTTTTCTTATGTCAAAATTTCTTCCCTCAACTTGTTTTTGTACACTATTAATTCTATTTGTTAACATCTTACTCTCAATAAGTGGTTCATCATCTGGAATTGATGCAAACATCGGAGAATTAAAAATTCCAAAAAGCTTATCTCATCCAAAAACTCTCATAATATCATCCTGAGGAGATACCATAAATTGACTAAGTCAAGGGTCTCATTGTCTTCAAGCTCTTCATCTTAATTGATTATCAATTCTTCTTGTTTCGTGTTTTTCAGTTCCAATTATCGCAAGTCCACCAAGTGAGTATTTTTGCAGTCAAATAGTTATTTCTCACTTTAGTTCTCTTGCTTTTTCATCAAGCTTAATATCAGTTCATCTTCCAGCCATATTTGTAGCAATAGTAACTGCTTTAAAATGTCCGGCCTTTGATATAATTTCAGCTTCTTTGGTATCTTGTTTTGCATTTAATACCTCATGCGGAACTCACTGCATTGAGAGTAGTTCACTTAAATATTCAGATTTTGCAACTGATGTAGTTCAGACTAATACTGGCTGACCTGCTTCATGGAATTCACGAATTAATCTCACTAGATATTTGTATTTTCCAAGTTCATTTTTAAAAAGCAGATCAGCTTTATCATCTCTTATCATTGGTCTATTTGTCGGGATAACTATAACCTCAAGACCGTATATTTTTATAAATTCTTCTTCCTCGGTTTTTGCAGTTCCAGTCATTCCAGATAATTTTTTGTATAATCTAAATAAATTTTGGAATGTAATAGATGCGAGCGTTTTTGATTCTTGTTGAATTGTTACATTTTCTTTTGCTTCGATGGCTTGATGAAGTCAATCTGAGTATCTTCTACCAGAAAGAACTCTTCCAGTATGCTCATCAATTATCATTATTTCATCATTTCTATTTAGATAATCAATATCTTTTTTGTAGACAGTTTCGGCTTTTAGAGCGTTTTCTATGTGATGAATATCATTATAATGAGCTGAAATATAAATATTATCAATTCCAAGCATTTTCTCAATTTCTTGTATTCCGTCTTCCGTTAGCGTTGCTGTTTTTTGTTTTTCATCTATTTTATAGTGTGTAGTTTCTTTTAGAACTTTTGCTATTTGAGCAAATTTTAAATATTTATTAGTTGGTTCCATATCTGGAGCTGAGATAATTAGCGGAGTACGAGCTTCATCCACAAGTATAGAATCCACCTCATCCACAATTGCATAAAATAGGGGACTAAGCACTCTTCTGTTAATTCCTGTCGCCATATTATCTCTCAAATAATCAAAACCTAGCTCATTATTTGTGATATAAACTATATTTTGAGAATAGTTAAATTGCTTATCGTCACTACTTTGATTGTGTGATATTACTCAGACAGTTAGTCCGAGCGACTTATAAATAATTCACATTTCCTTAGAATCACGAGTCGCAAGATAATCATTTACGGTAACTATATGAACTGGATTTCCAGCAAGAGCGTTTAAATAAGCTGAAATTGTAGCAACAAGTGTTTTTCATTCTCAGGTTCTCATCTCAGAAATATTTCCGTCATTTAGGTTTAGTGCTCACACAAGTTGGACATCAAATGGTACCATATTCCAGCTAAATTTCTTATCATCAATTTGGAATTCCTGTCAATTTATGAGTTTACATGCAATTTTGTGAACTGCAAAAGCTTCAAGTTTAATTGAGTTTAAAATCTCTTTAATTTTCTTATAATCATCCTGATTTTTGTAGTTAAGTCCTTCAAATAAAGACATAAATTGTTTTGTCTTTTCCTGAACTTTCTCAATTGTATCAAGTTCTTTTTCTAGATTTTGCTCGATTTTCTTGATTTCCTCAACTTGTATGTTGTATTTTTTTACTTGTTTTTCATTTGGATCCCCAAATACGGTTTTTATTAAATTTTCTAGCATTTGTTTTTTAAATCTAAAATAATATTTTTTGCTTGTTCTAATGTTTTTCTTTTTAAAATTTCCGCCTCTGTCATTTCGAGTGTAGCGAGAAATCCCTTTTTATATAATCTTATTTGCAAATAATTGCCTTCTAAAGGGATTTCTCACTTCATTTCATTCCGTTCGAAATGACAGGTGGTGGAGTTTCATTCAGAATGACAGGAATGACAGAGGTTGTGGGAATGACAGGAATATATTACTCAAAAAAAGTATCTACAATTTTCTTGTATTTTAGTCTGTTTTTAATATCTTCGTAATAGCTATCACCTGGGATTAATTTGTCTTTTAATTTCTTTAATACATCAAGATTTTGGTATTGAGCAAGTATTTTATCAATTTCTGAATTTATTTCAGCATCTGTAACTTCTGCTTCAATAATATTTTTTAATTTTTCTAGAATTAATTCAGCCTTTAATCTTCTTTCAGCTTCTGACTTTATAATATCGTTTTTATAACTTTCTTTATCTTTTTTAATATGCTCTAAATAGTGGTCAAATAACATTCATTTTCACTCTATATCAGCTTCTTGTTCTTTATAAATATTATCAATTTCATGAGCTATAAGATTTGGTCACATTTCAATTTTACATACTTTTTCAAGTTCAATTAATAGTTTTTCTTCGTCATGTAATCTTGCCTTATATTCTTTTTCTTGTTTTATTTCATCTTCTAATAATTTCTTAAATCACTCTAAATCTGTTTTTACTCATCTTAATTTTTCTACAAATTCTTCGTTCCATTCTGGTTTAATTGCTTTTTCTATCTTAAAAACTGTGGTTACGAAAAATACTTTTCTTCCTGCAAAATCCTTGCTATGATAATCCTTTGGAAAAGTAATATCAAATTCCACAACTTCTCAAACTTTAGCTCCAGTTAATTTATCCTCAAATCCTGGTATAAAAGAGCCACTTCCAAGAATTAAAGGGAAACTTTTTACTTTTGTTTCTGGTAATTCTTCTCCTCATTTTTTATCAAATCATTGAGTTTCGATAGTTACTTTGTCTAATAATTCCGCTTTAGTTCCGTCTACTTCATTATACGTAATAAATCTCTTTTCTATTTCAAAAATAGCCTCATTAATTTCTTTTTGTTCAAGCTTTATTACCTCTTTTTTGATTTTAATTTTTTTAGCTTTCTTCTCGTCAACCTCTATTTCTGGCAATACTTCAATCTCAAGAGTCACCTCAAAAGGCGTTTTTGATTTTAATTCTTTGATGCTCGCGTGTCCCACTGGAATTATACTTTCTTTTTTCATTGCTTTCGCGTAAAGTTCATTTAATAGTTTGTCCACGGCTTGCATATCTATAAAATCATCTCAATAATTTTTTGCAATAATTTCAGCAGGGATCACACTTCATTTTCTAAATCATTTTATATCAGCTCTTTCGCTAATTTCCTCAATTACCTTCTCTTTAGCTTTCTCAAAACTTACTCAACTTTCCTTAATAGTCAGTTCAATTGTGTATTGATTAATTCTTTTTATTGTACTTTGCATATCTTTTGGTTTTTTTAAAAATAAAATTAAGTTCGCTAATTATATGGAAATTTCTAAAAATTCAAATTTAAAATGAAGATAAATTTGTTTTTTTATTTTATTAAATTATAATAGTCTCACAAAAACTATTCCTCCTCTATTTTAGGGGAGGTTAGGTGGGGTAATTTACAATTTAATAAAATCTTTATGAGAACCTTGCTAAAAAATCTAATTTCCAAAATTGGAAATTGATTACTAATTTGAATTTGAATAGTTCTCAGTATCTGAATATTTGGAATAATTTATGCTGCATACACTTGGACAACACAAGCTCCAGTTTCTGCTGGTTCTCCGCTCACCGCTACAGCTTGGAATGATATGCTAAATAATCTAAATTATCTAAAACAAGAAACTTGAAAACTCTGAACACTTTCTTCTGGGAAAATGTGTACAAGTGATTGAAATAAAATAGATTGTGTCACCACAATACCAAGTGCAAGTGATTGTGTATGAGCTTCAGTATGAGCATCTTGTGGTGGATGAAAATATGCCTGATGAGGATTGGTTGCCATGACTTCTGACGAATCCCTAATGGCTTGGAGTACAGCATTTTCAGCTTGCTTATGAAAAACAACATGATGATTTACCGATTGGAGATTACCTACAATTGATGAATTAAAAATTTTATTTATCAACAAAGCTACTATTTGAGGATTTAGTACTGTTCCAATAAACCCAAGTAGTTATTATTGGTCTTCTTCAGAATATAGTTCAACTAATGCATACATGCTTGTTTTTATTACAGGTTATACCACTAATGTCCCTATGACTACTGCCTATGCTTCTCGTTGTGTTCGTAAGTTTTAAAAACAAAAAATTACTTTAACTTCTCCACAATAAATTCAATTGCATTTTCTTTTTTGATTTTTTTGAAATTTGGAAGGAATTTGTTGAAATCCAGATATTTGAGATAAAAAACTACTTTTTCTGGGTCGTTTTCATAGATTCAGAATCAGGCTTTTTCCATAAGACGAATATTTCATTCTTCTTGACCAGGAATAAAACTTGGTGAAATAATCGGCACATCAGTCGCAATACATTCGCTCATTATCGCTCATCCTGGTTTTGTAATGAAAATGTCTATATTTTTTAGGTTTTCTTTTATATCAATAAAATCCGAGTATTTAATTCTCTTATCTTTTACCTCTTTTTTTAGGCTCGCAAATAACTTAGCATTCCTTCATTTAATAATATTTATCTCTTTATAAAAATCTTCCTTTTTTAGAAGTTCGAGAAGCTTTAACATAAATGGTTTTTTTAGTCAGGTCAGAAGTATTGAAATATTTTCATTTTTAATAGTTTTTTTGTCTATGAAATATTTCCTCTCAATTGGAAAAAATGAGGTAAAAACATTATTTTTAATATGATTAAATTTTCGCTTGAATTCTTTATTTGAGAAGTCATCAATCACGAAGAAATAATCAATATTCTCGCACCCATAAAACCACGGCATTCCTATCTCAATCGCATCAGTTATTATAACTGCACTTTTGAAAGTCTTTTTATTTTTTAAAGTGTAATTCCTTATAAAAACTGGCCAGTTTGGGAAGGTACAAATTACATAATCTGGGCCAAATTCATCAATTATTTCATTGAATTTCTTCTGGTAAACACTCTTAAAAAGCAGATTAAGAAGTTCATTTGTAAATTCCTGGTCAAGTAAATTAAAAGTTGCATCCCACAAAAATGGGATTTTCTCCGAAAAAGCATAAAATTTACGACTATTATCTCATCATTTCTTGAGTAAATCCGTCAAATCAAGTGACTGCACTATATCTCATTTTTCCCTCAAATAATTTGAAATATTATCCCTCGCGACATTGTGTCAACTCCCATACGAAGCTGTCAGAATCAGATATTTTTTTTGCATAAACAATTTAATTTATAAATGTTAATCTGTCATTTCGAATGTCTCCTCCTGTCGTTTCGAGTGCCTCCTCTGTCATTTCGAGTGCAACGAGAAATCCCTTTTAGAAGCACTTTTGAAATTGTAATTTCCAAGTTTAACTTTTCTTTAAGTTTTAATCCCAAAAGATTTGATTTAAAGGGATTTCTCACTACACTTCGTTTCGTTCGAAATGACAACAAAATAATCTTTTTTGAGTTTATCCAAAATTCTAAATTTATCAAATTTCATTTTTCCTTGACAAAAACATATTTTCAAATATAAATCAAACTACAAAAACAAAAATTATTTCAAATAAAAATAAATTTAGATCCCAATTGGGGAAGGAGAAGGATTATGAGCGGATATATAACGTGGTGGTCTGTTGGTGGTGCTTTCATTTTTTTCTTTTTAACAAGGTTTCTTGTTAACGAGATGCTCAAGAAATTCAAGTTCAACTACCAGTTCTACCGGAACAGCCCAAATATTCTGACTTATGAATACAAGGGTGGCGTAATGAATATGAGTAACCTCATAATCGAATCAGGAAAATCCGAAGATAGAAACTTCAAAGTTCTCGTAGGCTTTCAAATGGGAAAAGACAAATACGATTTTTACGGATTTATTGAATCTCATGGTAAGGGGAAAGTAGTGATTTCCACCTACTTCGGCAGAGGCCCATGCAAATTCGTTTTTGCCCTGGACCGGCCGGCCAAAGATTTCCGAGTCACTTTTGATTTGAAACTCATCGAGTTTGATTCACCAGATGTTATCTACCCACCCCACTGGTGGCAGAGACCGTTTCATTTCATAGAAAAACTCTAAAAAAAGGACAGGAAACCATGAAAGACGTTCCAAGTTGTAAAATTTGCCATGGCACTGGACAGTACCTTGCAAAGTGTATTACTTGCAGAGGTGAAGGCAAAGTTCTTGATTACGGCAAAAATCAGAAAGTAACTTGCCCGGACTGCAACGGCACCAAAGAAAAATTCAATGAGTGTCAAAAAACTGTGTGACAAATCCTCGA